>ERZ780128.531-NODE-531-length-14717-cov-2.096917_pt1 | contig 14717 bp, 10 predicted proteins | sample MGYA00511170_ERZ780128 | MGnify/ENA primary metagenome ERZ780128 (study PRJEB29588, sample SAMEA1970465) | human gut metagenome | biome: human gut; feature: human-associated habitat; material: faeces | place: Denmark | collected 2008/2010 ...
ATGCTGCGCCATATAGACAACACATCGTTCTTGTTTACCTTTGTCTTTATCTTATCCAGGTATGCCTGGCTCACACGAATCTGTGTTGTGTCAGCATTTAAGATCTCCACATCGTTCGGATTGATAAAATCAAAATAGTTGAGAGCTTGGGCATTTTCTGCAAGCTCAATTTCGCCTTTCTCAATAGGCGGATCGGGAGAAACATTGTTATCGTCATCGTTGTCACAAGATATTACCGTAAGTGATACGAAGAACAAGGCAAGAAAAGCAAACTTGCCCGATTTGAAAAAAGACCAATACTGCTTCATAAATGTGGATTATTTTACGCCTTCCAGGTTTCTTGGAAGAACCTGATAATACATGGAAGCGTGAAACCGGAACACCGCATTTTGAGTGGAGTCACAACAAAACAAGCATAACGCTTCCTCAATTGTTGATATACCTAATTTCCGCAACACTTTTGTACAAGAATAATTTAAAGCACTGAGTAGTAATGTATTACCCAGTGCTTTGTCATGTCAGAAGATTCACTTAACTTCGTGTTGCAATAAAAATCAAACCAATCTTCAGCAGACATGGCTAAAGTACAAATAAAATTCGATTCAATCACACCTTTTGGCGGAATATTTTCAATCATGGAGCAATTTGATGCTCTTTTATCGGACGTAATCGACTCCACATTAGGACTGCATAGCAGAACCTATGGTTACCAATACAGTGAAATCATCCGTTCTCTCATGTGCGTATTCTTCTGTGGCGGCTCGTGCATTGAAGACATATCCACTCATCTCATGCCCCATCTTTCCCTGCATCCCAAACTTAAAACCTGCAGCGCAGACACGATTCTTCGCGCCATAAAAGAACTGACTACAGACAACATAACGTATTCATCTCCAGACTCAGGTAAATCATATGACTTCAATACAGCTGACACAATGAACGAATTGTTGGTCAAGTCTCTCATTGCTACCGGAGAATTATGTCAGGAGCAGGGTTACGATCTGGATTTTGACCACCAGTTCATTGAAACGGAGAAGTATGATGCCAAACGTACATACAAGAAGTTCACAGGATACAGCCCGGGAGTGGCCGTTATAGGTGACCATATTGTCGGCATTGAAAATCGGGATGGCAACACGAATGTCCGGTTCTGCCAGCAGTGTACATTGGAAAGAATCTTCACCAGGCTGGAATGGAACGGCATTCATATAAATAGAGCCCGTATGGATTGTGGGTCGTGCTCCGAAGAGATTGTAGATACCGTCAAGGCCCATTGCAAGTACTTCTATATCAGAGCCAACAGATGCTCCGCTTTTTACGATGACATGTTCGCCCTCAGGGGATGGAAGGCTGAGGAGATCAACGGAATCAGGTTCGAGCTGAATTCGATTGTCGTAGAAAAGTGGAAGGGGAAACCATACCGTCTTGTCATCCAAAGACAAAGAAGAGCAGATGACATACGGGAGCTATGGGAAGGAGAATATACCTACCGGTGTATCCTTACCAATGATTTCGAATCCGATATAAGGGATGTCGTAGAGTTCTATAACCTGCGCGGTGGGAAGGAAAGAATCCTCGATGACATGAACAACGGGTTTGGATGGAAACATTTGCCAAAGTCATTCATGGCAGAAAATGCAGTATACCTGCTGATGACTGCATTGATAAGGAACTTCTACAAAACGATCATCCGAAAATTAAACGTTAAGGATTTTGGCCTATCCATATCGAGTCGTATTAAGACTTTCGTTTTCAAATCATTGCTGTCCGCTAAAGTTTAGTGTAGTACGATTCGCCTACCCGCAGTGTCACTTGATAGGCATTGCGGGTGTTTGTTTTGTCTGGTAAGCCCCTCTATCCAAAGAGCAGGAGTTCCTTGGGTGGCGATTCTGCCTCGGCTACCAGTTTTGACCAGTCTTTGTCGGGTTCTTCGAGGAAGGTGTAGAGGTTGACGTAATACATTAACATGATTCTGACCATTGTTGCCAATCCCGAGAAGCTCCAGCTGCGTTTGATGCGTTTCTTCAGCACCATCAGTAGAAGGTTGGCGATGAGGGTTATCCATATCTGGATTTTGATGGCATTGGCGCTTTCGCCGTAAAAGTACCGAAGGGGGAAGTTCTGCTTTATCTGCTTGAACAACAGCTCTATCTCCCAGCGTTTCCGGTAGATTGCCACAATATCCTCGGCGCTCATCTCCATGTCGTTTGTGAGGAGGGATATGAGCTTGGCCCCTCTTTTCTTTTGGTCGACGTAGGTGACTATGCGTGCATGGTGCTTTATATCGTCGCCATCTTTGACCTTCTTCGTGAATGTCACATGGCGTTCCCGAAGTGCCATCAACCCACTTTCTGTCATGTATATCGTATCAGCAGAAACCTCATAGACAAGATTCTTCTTCATCTTGGTGACATATATGACACCTGCCCGGCTCAGCTCCTCGAACTTGGCGTAATCGATGTAGGCCCTGTCCAGGGCAACGATGTCTCCGCTTGTGTAATTTGACGGCTTGAGCATGAAACTGTCATTAGTGGCGGCAGATGTGAACCTGATATCTGAAGAAACTCCCTCGTTTGCATGGATATTGGTGTGGACCTTTATGCCGCCTTTCTTCTTCCCCGTCTTCGGATGGCGTCCGACTCCCGTGAAGATAAGGTTGGAGAACAGGCTGATTGTCGTCGAATCGATAATCTGCAGCCGGTTTATCCAACTGGAAGATGGATTGTTTCGGCTGTCCGATGAAAGTTCGTTGCGGTATGTCTTGTACAGGTCGCGATAGATTGCCTCAAAGATTCCCTCTGACCTGCGTGCATTTGCGTCAGACAGAGTACTGCGCCGGGGCATCATGCTTATCCCAAGATGGGCAAGCTTTCTCGCTTCAGGGAACATCGAGTCCGTGATTTCCCGCAGCGAATCGAACCGTTTGATCACGGCATACAACATTATCAGCAGATGCTGCCAGGCGTCAAAGTGCTTGACATACCGTTCGCCGCCCTTTTCTTGACTGATTTGGAGAATTTTTGACTTGTCCAGCAAATTTATCAGCTGACCATATGCCAGCTGTCCGTTGAAATGACTACCTTTGTTCATCGTTATTGATTTATTTTTTAGCAGAAACAAAGGTAACGAAAAAGGCTGGACCTCCGAGAGGGGATTCAGCCTTGTATTTTTGATTCGGTCAAACTTTTACCGGACACCAATATTTTCAAATACATCTCGATTGCCGCAAAGTGGATTAGGACTTCAAGGACGTACGTGCTAAACATCTATACCGAGAATCCAGCGTATAAAATAGCCTTTCAACAGGATTTTGGCTAATCCTTATTCTAATGGTGGGTAATGCGTATTGCCTCAAGTCGCTTCATGGGGTAAGGGGAAGTTATGCAAAAGAGTGGACCTTTGGCACCTTCGTTTCACTAAAACACAATGTAAAGATAATAAACTCACTAAAAAATGCATGGCAATCTCTGATTTCATTCGCTTGCGGAAATTAGGTTTACCATTCCAGACGTTCCTTCACATTGTTCATCGCCTCTTTCAGGCTGCTGTTCATGACCCGCGCATAATGCTGCGTCATGCGTGTGGAGGCATGTCCGAGCATGACGGACACGTCCTGCAAGGGTACATTGTTGGCGAGCGTGACGGTGGTCCCGAAAGTGTGCCTGGCCACATGCGTGGTCAGATTTTTCTTTATGCCGCAGAAATCGGCGATTTCCTTGAGGTAGCTGTTCATTTTCTGGTTGCACATGACAGGCAGGCAGCATCCTTTCTTTACGCAGATCGGATGTTCCCTGTATTTCTCCAATATGGCCAGTGGAACGGGCAGCAGCGGGATGTTGCTGATGGAAGACGCTTTTCTGCGGTGTTCCAACTTGACCCTTCCTTTCCTTATCCACCAGTCACCGAGATTGTCCTGTACCAGGTTTTCACCACTCAGAGTGGCGACATCGGAGAACGCCAGACCGGTGAAGCACGCGAAGACAAATATGTCCCTGACCAGCTCGAGCCGTGGGATGGTGAATTTCTTTTTCATGACGGCCTGCAACTCGTCGTAGGTCAGGAATACCGGATCGGTCTCGTCCTGTTCCATCTTGTAACCGTAAAAGGGATTCTTACGCATCCATTCCTTTGCCAATGCCATATTGGTAAATTTCTTGAAGCATTTCATATAACGGACTATCGTGTTCCGACACAGTCCCGCCTCCGTTTTCAGGTAAATGTCAAACGCGCGGATGAACTCCGGTGTCAGCTCATGGAAGGTGATATCCTCCTTGCCGTAATAAGAGGGGATAAGCCGCTGCAATTTCTTCACCACGTTCTTGTACCGGTTGATCGTAACGGGAGAGTAGTCTATGCCTGTCAGTGTTTCCATTTCCTTGATGCCATCCTGCATGGTACCGAGCAATGTACGCATTTCGGTGTCTTTCCCGAAAACACGTTTAAGAATCAGTTTTGGGGTAATCAGGGCCTGTTCCAATACCAGTTCCTTGTGTTTCTCGAGGGCACGTGCGTGTAACTCCGCAATATAGGTATTCAATGCGATGGATGCCCTGTCCCTGCCCTTGCTGCATCCTTTGGCCGCATTCCATAAGTTCAGAGGCACGCTTCTTTGGATACGGGCATCGTCGTAGCTCCCGTTGATGGTTATCCGCATCAGTACGGGGGCCTCACCGTTTTTCAACAATTTCGTTTTGAGCACGAAAAAAAGAATGTTCATTGTTCCTTGTTTCATCACTTTTGTTTTTTTAGAGGTGTTACATCCAATTGTTTCGTCAAAACCGGATGGCATGAGGACGTGAAACGAAATGTTAAATTCGGTGGCTTTTTTGAGGGACTTGTGGAATAGCCATAAAAATCCCATTTTTATCAGGTTCGAATTGCCTTTTGTATCCCGGGTTCGATTCCTTTTTTTATCCCGATGGGAAATACCGAATTTTTAAATTTATTTCACATTTTCAACTCCATCCGGTCATGTGTGCAAAATTACTTTTTCACACCGGAGATTGAAATTGTCAAACAGTTGAAAAACAATGAAGTATGGTACATATTTATGGCTTTTTCAAAAGTCTTAAAAAAAGCCACTGAATTGGCGAAATCCAACTTCACAAATATGTAGCGGAATGCGTAGTGAGGGTAAAAAAAAGAACCCTTGAACTATCTCTAATTCAAGGGTTTTCTAAAATTGAAAAGCTTTTTGGTGGTGCCACCAGGAATCGAACCGGGGACACAAGGATTTTCAGTCCTTTGCTCTACCAACTGAGCTATGGCACCATTATTTCTTGTTTGCGGTTGCAAAGGTAGTGAAACTTTTTTAAACTGCAAACTATTTCTAAAAAAAAACACTGATAAAAACATAAGGTGCTTATTATCAGTGTTGTTTAATTAAAATTATTTTTCTTTTAGTGGATTCCAACCTTGCGCTTTCAGCTCAAACTCTTGTCCGTCACGGGTAATCAGGGCACATCCCAGCTCCGGTTTGGTGATGTGACCAATCACTTTTATACCCTCTATAGCCGAAACTCGTTCATGCTCTGTTAAAGGTACAGTAAATAATAGCTCATAGTCCTCACCACCATTTAAAGCACATGTTGTCACATTCATATTCAGTTCTTCCGCCATTACAGCCGTTTGGTAATCAATGGGAATTCTTTCCTCGTAAACGCGGCAGCCGGTATCGCTTTGTGAGCATATATGCAGCAGTTCCGAAGAAAGGCCGTCGGAAATATCCATCATAGCGGTGGGCTTGATTCCCGCTTTTGCCAGTTTCTCAATGATATCCTTACGTGCTTCAGGCTTTAACTGACGTTCCAAAATATATTCTTTTCCGGAAAAATCCGGATTTGCTTCTTTTTCTCCTTGGAAAACAGCCTTTTCACGCTCTAGAAGTTGAAGTCCCATATAAGCTCCTCCCAAGTCACCGCTGACACAAATCAAGTCTGTATCTTGTGCGCCGTTGCGATAAACCACTTTGTCCTTGTCCGCTTCACCTATGCAAGTAATACTGATGGCGAGCCCGGTTACGGATGAAGTTGTATCTCCACCCACAATATCTACATGGTGTAGTTCACAAGCCAGTTTTAGCCCATCATAGAACTGTTCTAAATCTTCAATACAAAAGCGTTTGGACAGTGCGATAGAAACTGTGATTTGTTTTGGAGTACCATTCATGGCATAAATGTCCGAGAAGTTTACGATGGCCGATTTATATCCCAAATGTTTCAATGGGGTATAAACCAAATCAAAATGTACCCCTTCCATCAGTAAGTCTGTGGTCACCAATACCTCTTTATCTTTAAATTCCAATACGGCTGCATCGTCTCCCACACCATATTGGGTTTCCGGATTTTTTAACTCGATATCCTTCGTTAGATGTTTAATGAGGCCGAACTCACCTAAGGTCGCTATTTCTGTTCTGTTTATTTCCTGCATGTCCTTAAATTCGATTAATCATTTCACGCATAATGGTAGTCATGCGCGGTTGCGCTTCATCTGCCGCTTTCTGAACCTCTTCGTGTGAAACTTCCACAATTTTTCCCTCCACGCCTAGGTCGGTGATAACCGATACTCCAAACACTTTGATGCCACAATGGTTTGCTACAATAACTTCGGGAACGGTAGACATACCTACGGCGTCAGCTCCAAGAATGTGGAACATCTTGTATTCTGCCGGAGTTTCGAAGGTAGGTCCCTGTGTACCGATATATACTCCTTGTTGTACTTTGATACCTTTTTCTTTAGCGATCTCCAGTGCTTTGTCTATCAGATCTTTGGAGTAGGCTTCACTCATATCCGGGAAACGGGGACCGTATTCAATGTTCTTGCCGTGTAACGGATGTTCGGGAAAAAAGTTGATATGATCTCTGATAATCATCAGGTCACCAATTTCAAAGTCTGCATTCGTACCTCCAGCTGCATTGGATACGAACAATGTTTTGATGCCTAATTCACGCATCACCCGTACGGGGAAAGTAACTTCTTTCATGGAGTATCCTTCATAGAAGTGGAAACGTCCTTGCATGGCCATGATGTCTTTATTACCTAATTTGCCGAAAATCAATTTACCGCTATGTCCCTCTACGGTTGAAACAGGGAAATTAGGGATATCTTTGTAACTGATCTCGTATTTATCGGTAATTTCGTGTACTAGGCTTCCTAAGCCGGTACCTAATATGATAGCAGTTTCGGGACTGGTATGCATCTTTTCTCTAAGAAAAGTTGCTGTTTCTTGAATTTTTTCTAACATAGTCGGTTATATTTGAGTTAAACAGTTCTTGTTGGTCTTGTAAAAAGGCTACCTCAATGGGCAGCATATATATATAAGGTTTTAGCGCTTCGTCCATCAGTGGATGGGCTGCTAGTCGTACAGAGTCTTTTTCAGTGGTGATAATCATGCGTTTACCTTCCGGAAGTTTCATGAAACGCTTCTTTATCAGTTCCATATCTCTTGCTGTAAAGTTATGGTGGTCACTGAAAGCCAGTGACTCAATGTGCTCATTGTATGGTGATAAATCTTGAATGAGTTTTGCTGGGGAGGCTATGCCTGTCACCAATAGGATATGCTTGTCTTTTTCTATCTCTTTTAATGAAACTGCATTCCCTGCTGTAAACAACGGATGCAGCTTGCCGTATGCTAATGTCGTGAAGTAGAGCTGCTGATAGGGGTAAAGTTCCATTTGCTTGCTTAAGACTCTTAAATCCATAGGGGTGATGTCCTTAGGACATTTAGTGACAATGACAATATGTGCCCGGCTTTTTCCGTTTTCAGGTTCGCGCATTCGTCCGGCAGGCAGCAAGGTGTCTTCGCAAATCAGTCGGTGGTAATCTACTAATAAGATGTTTATTCCGGGCTTTACATATCGGTGCTGGAAAGCATCATCCAAAATAATCACTTCTGTTCCGGGGGCAATGTGACTATTGCATAACTGCTCTATGCCATGACAACGGTCCCGGTCTACTGCCATATGGATATCCGGAAACTTCTGTTTCATTTGGAAAGGTTCGTCACCTATCATCTGTACGGACGTATCCGGCCCAGCAAGTACAAAACCTTTGGATTTGCGTTTGTAGCCGCGGCTCAGTACGGCTACTTTGTAATCTTTCTGCAATAATCTTATCAGGTATTCTGTATGGGGGGTCTTTCCGGTTCCGCCTACGGTGATGTTGCCTACCGAGATGATTGGGACATCAAACTTACGTTCTTTGTATATTCCCCAGTCAAACAATTTATTACGCAGCCATACACCGGTTCCATAAATCCATGAAACCGGATATAGCCACTTGTTTATCTTGATAAGATTACCTTCCATGCGCAAATTATTGGATATTAGGGTCAAACGGCATACGTGCCTGTATGCAGTTGGCGTTTTTTATGTTCTCCAGCGCCTTGAAGCTGTTATAATAGCTTCCCAAATATTCTTTAATTTCGCTGTTTATATAATGTTTTTTCTGATTGCCCAGCAGGCTTGCGAAAATATTTTCTTTTTCAGGATAGCCGATAATACTGTAATTTTCTATGCCGGCTTGGGTGGCGGCGGCATTTAATGCCTTGTCTATACCTCCCAGTTCATCTACCAAACCGAGATCTTTGGCCATAGCACCGGTCCATACACGGCCTTCAGCAACTTTTTCAATAGCCTCTGTAGACATTTTTCTACCTTCGGCGCAACGGCTTACGAATAGCTTGTATCCTCGGTTGACATAGTTCTGCATTAATTCTTGTTCTGATGCATTTAGCGGGCGGGTGAGAACCGGACCTAGGCTGGCACCCAAATCAGCCATTTTATTAGTTTTCACTACATCAAAATTTAGTCCTAAAGTTTCAGTAAACAGTTTCTCACCTGAATACATCATGCCGAATATGCCGATAGAACCAGTCAGCGTAGTCGGGTCAGCGAAAATGCGGTTTGCAGCGCAGGAAATGTAATAGCCTCCTGATGCAGCATAATCTCCCATAGAAACGATTACCGGTTTTTTCTCTTTCAGTCTTACTACTTCACGCCATATTTGATCTGAACCGTATGCGCTGCCACCCGGTGAGTTGACGCGTAATACAACAGCTTTTACATCATCGTTATCACGTAATTTGCGCAGGCCTTTACACATCTTTTGTACATCAATACAATCTTCTGTGGAACTGCCGGGAGCATCCAGAATCTCACCGTATGCATAATATACGGCTATTACATTTCCACTTTTGTCTTTGGGCACATTTTTCTTGACGTTTATCATATCTTCTATGAAAAGACTGTTCAGCTTGTCGTCTTCGTCACGACCGCTTAATTGTTTCAGATAGGAAATAACCTCATCTTTATACATCAGGGTATCTGCCAGTTTGCATTGAATATATTCTTCTGCCTGACAAAAATCCATATATCGGTCAGCATAAGCATTCAGAGTATCTGTCGGGATGTGTCGTGAATCGGATACATCTGCCTGAATACGATTCCAGACAGATTCCAGACATTCGGTCATCTGTTCGCGGTTGGCCGGACTCATTTCTGTAGCGATAAACGGTTCCACGGCTGATTTGTAAGTACCCACTCTGAATACCTGTACTTCCAGTCCTAGTTTGGAAACCAGATTTTTGAAGAAAACAGGTTGCATGCCTGCTCCGTGCCATCCGATACTTCCTTGCGGATTGATAATTATTTTATCGGCCACGCTGGAAAGATAATACATCCCCTGTGCATATTGGTCTGCATAAGCAACGATGAATTTGCCGCTTTCTTTGAAATCCAGTAATGCATTGCGTATTTCCTCTAAGGAAGCGTATGATGCTTCCAGATAAGAAGGTTGGATATAAATACCCTTGATTTTGTCATTGTCTTTTGCTTTCTTGATAGAAGCTAGAATGTCATCCAAACCGTATGCCTCAAATTCTTCCCCCAAAAGTTGTTGGAGTGGGTTTTCCTGTACGCGTTCGGATAGACTGCCTTTAAAGTCGAGTACGAAGATAGAGTTGTCTTTCACCACCGTTTCAGTATCCGATGATGCGACTATGCCAACCAGAGTGATAATCCCTAGTATAGTGAACACTACGCCTGCCAGAATGACGCCGATGACGCTGGCAAACGTAAATTTTAGAAAATCTTTCATTGAATGTGTTGTTTTTAATGTTAATAATTAGCTAACAAAAATAGGTTATTGCATTGAAAAAAGCAAAAAAAGTGAACATCTTTTGCTGCCTGTTTGTTCTTCATTTATAATAACCTATAAATACGTTGTATTATATGACAAAAAGTTTTAAAGAGGCTCTGAAAGCCCGTCGTACATTTTATCGGATCCAAAACAAATCGACATTGTCTGATAAAGAAATAAGAGATTTAATTCGTTTTGCTGTAGAATTTGTCCCCTCAGCTTTCAATTCTCAAACCACCCGTGTTGCGTTATTAACAGGTAAGGCGCATGAAAAGTTGTGGAACATTGTAAAAAATGTCTTGCGTGAGCGGGTTCCGGCTGAGGTATTTGGCAAGACCGAAGAAAAGATTGATGGCTGTTTTGCTTGTGGATATGGTACTATTCTCTATTTTGAAGATATGGCTATCGTTCGCTCTTTGCAGGAAAGTTTCCCCACTTATAAAGATAATTTCCCTATCTGGGCAGAGCAGACCGATGCTATGCATCAGTTGGCAGTCTGGACCATGCTGGAAGATGCAGGAATGGGGGCGTCTTTGCAACATTATAATCCGCTGATTGATGATGAAGTACGTAAAGCTTGGAATTTGTCTGATGACTGGAAATTGATAGCGCAGATGCCATTCGGTGTGCCTGTTGCACAACCGGGCTCTAAGGAAGTGATGTCATTGGATGAGCGTGTTTTTGAATTTACTGATTAAAATTCATGTCTCATCTTTTGGCTTATTAGGGGAAAATAAGCATCTTTGTGTGCAATAAAATAAAGATGTGCTATGAAAAAATTATTATCCCTTCCCCCTAATCTGGTGGAATGTTTTCATGATATAGAGAAAGCGGACCAGACAGAGTGGTTTTGTACTTCCGATCCTATAGGCAGTAAGCTGGGATCAGGTGGGGGGACCGCATGGCTGTTGGAGGCTTGTCATCAGAAAGTGACTCCTGACAGCGATTTTCTTACTTGGTTGGGAAAAGAAAAACGTATTTTACTTCATGCAGGCGGGCAGAGTCGTCGTTTGCCCGGATATGCGCCATCCGGCAAAATTCTTACTCCCATTCCTGTATTCCGGTGGGCCAGAGGACAACGGCTGTCACAAAATCTGCTTTCCCTCCAGCTCCCTTTATATGAACAAATCATGGAGAAAGCTCCGTCTTCTCTTCATACATTGATTGCAAGTGGAGATGTTTATATCCGTGCGGGCCAACCGCTTCAGACTATTCCTGATGCGGATGTGGTGTGTTACGGTTTATGGGTAGATCCTAATCTGGCAAAGAACCATGGTGTTTTTGTTTCTTCACGAGTCACTCCTGATAAGCTTGATTTCATGCTTCAAAAACCTTCGGTGGAGGAATTGGGGAAATTAATGCAAACCCATCTTTTTCTGATGGATATCGGAATTTGGCTGTTAAGTGACCGTGCGGTTAGTCTGTTGGTAAAACGATCTTATAAGGAAGGAAAACTCTCTTATTATGACATGTATTCTGATTTCGGACTTACATTGGGAGAGCACCCGCGTATGATGGACGATGAACTTAACAAGCTGAGTGTGGCTATTCTGCCGTTGCCTGGAGGGGAGTTTTATCATTACGGAACCAGTCGTGAACTTATTTCTTCTACATTGGCTGTACAAAATCTGGTAAACGACCAGCGGGAGATTATGCACAAGAAGGTAAAACCGCATCCGGCCATGTTTGTTCAGAATGCTGAGGTAGGTTATCAACTTACCTCACAAAATTCGGAAATATGGATAGAGAACAGTTATGTAGGAGCAGGATGGAATATCCATCACCAGACTATCATAACAGGTGTTCCCGTTAATAATTGGAACTTGGAGGTTCCGTCTGGTGTGTGTATTGATGTGGTTCCTTTTGGAGAATCGGGCTATGTAGCGCGTCCATACGGCTTCAATGATACTTTCAAGGGATCTTTGGCCAAGGAAGAAACATATTATCAAGGAATGTCTGTAGGTGAGTGGTGTGCTGTGCGCGGCATTTCGGTGGAAGAAATAGAAAACGGTCACGACTTGCAGGCCGCGCGTTTGTTTCCGGTTTGCTCATCTGTAGAGGAATTGGGAGCAGTTATGCGCTGGATGGTTTCTGAACCGGTATTACAGCAAGGAAAAGAAATATGGCAACGCTGTCGTAAGTTATCTGCCGATGATATATCCGCTTATTCTAATCTTTATCGTCTGGCAGAACAGCGTGAAGCTTTCCGGATAAAGAATTGGCCGGCATTGGCGCACAATTATGAACGAAGTGTCTTTTATCAGCTCAATTTGGAGAATGCTGCCGGAGAATTTGCCCGGTATGACCTGTCGTTGCCTGAGCCTTTATCAGAATCGGCTCCGTTGATGACACGTATCAGTGACAATATGTTCCGTGCCCGGGTGCAGCAGCTTAAGGGGCTGGCTTATCGGGAATATGAAAATGAGGCTTTTCGTTTGATGCGCGACGGACTTACTGCTTCGGCTTTAGCCAAGAGGCAGCAACCGCATTTGTCAGTGTACTCCGATCAGATTGTCTGGGGGCGTAGTCCGGTCCGTATTGATCTGGCCGGCGGATGGACGGATACTCCACCTTATTGCTTGAATGAAGGGGGGAATGTGGTGAATATTGCTATTGAGTTGAACGGGCAGCCTCCTCTACAAGTTTACGTGAAACCCTGTCGGGAGTATAAGATAATTCTTCGTTCTATAGACTTAGGCGCTATGGAAGTGGTTACAACTTACGGGGAGGTAAGGGATTTCATGCAAGTGGGATCCCCATTCTCTATACCTAAAGCGGCATTGGTGCTGGCAGGTTTCCAGCCGGGCTTTTCCACCGAATCGTATGTTTCATTGGAAGAGCAGTTGAAGGCGTTTGGCTCCGGAATGGAAATCACTCTGCTTTCTGCGATTCCTGCGGGCTCCGGTCTGGGTACAAGTTCTATTCTTGCATCAACTGTGCTGGGGACAATCTCTGATTTTTGCGGACTGAACTGGGATAAGAACGAGATATGTAACCGTACGCTTATTCTGGAACAGTTGCTGACTACCGGCGGGGGGTGGCAAGATCAATACGGAGGTGTGCTTCGTGGAGTGAAATTATTGCAGACTCATGCAGGTATGGATCAGAGTCCATTAGTGCGCTGGTTGCCCGATTATTTGTTTACAGGTGGCGAATATCAGAAGTGCCATTTGCTTTATTACACGGGAATTACCCGTACAGCCAAAGGAATTTTAGCTGAAATCGTGCGTAGCATGTTCCTCAACTCCACAGAGCATTTGTCTATACTTGGCGGTATGAAGGGGCATGCTCTTGACTTGTACGAAGCCATTCAGCGTGGGAATTTCGATGAAATGGGGCGTTTGGTTGGTAAAAGCTGGAAGCTGAACCAAGCGTTGGATCCCGGCACTAATCCCGAAGCAGTTGAGGCTATCATTCGCCGGATTGATGATTATTGCCTGGGATATAAATTGCCAGGTGCGGGGGGAGGCGGCTATCTTTATATGGTGGCTAAAGATCCTGAGGCTGCTATACGTATTCGAAGTATTCTTACTCAGAACCCACCCAACAGTTGTGCCCGTTTCGTTGATATGGCTTTGTCCGACAAAGGCTTGCAAATTAGCCGAAGCTAGTTATAACTGAATAGAGTTGGGAAACCAGCCGGGTGATATTTTCTTTAGCAAACTCCGGTTCCATTGCCTTCTCCAGGGTGATGGGGCCGGGGGCTATAGAGAATATACCTTTGAATCCCGCTTTGTTTAATTCCGGCAGGTTTTCTATACTGCCTGCCAGTACAATAACGGGAATATGTTCTTTTTGTGCTTCCTTTAGTATTCCGTATGGTACTTTTCCCATAGCTGTCTGCCGGTCTGCTTTTCCCTCGCCCGTAATAATGAGGTCTGCTCCTTTTATTTTCTCGGAGAAGTCGATGGCTTTCAATAATAATTCTGTTCCCGGTTTTAGCTCTGCGTTAAAAAAAGCCAGTAGTCCACCACCCATGCCTCCGGCTGCACCTGCACCGGGGTAGTTCGTGATATCTTTTCCTGTCGTTTTCTTTATAACTTCGGCTAATGATTGCATGCCTTCATCCAGCCTTTGCACCATTTTAGGATCGGTTCCTTTTTGTTGTGCAAAGATATATGCCGCTCCGTCAGGGCCGTAGAAAGGGTTGGCTACATCACATGCTACCATGAAGTGTGTTTCTCTTAATGCGGGATGAATACCGGATGTGTCTATGTTTGCCACGGCTTCCATTATTTGGCCTCCTGTACCTAAGGTATGCCCTGATTTGTCTAGAAAGCGGAAACCTAGTGCCTGTAGCATTCCTAATCCTGCGTCATTAGTCGCGCTTCCGCCAATACCGATTATAAAATTTCTGCATCCTTTGTTTAATGCGTCTTTTATCAATTCTCCTGTACCAAAGGTTGTTGTCAGCATAGGATTTCTTTGTTCAATAGGTACGAGAGGTAGTCCGCTGATGGCAGCCATTTCTATAATAGCTGTTCTGCCATTGCCGGACAGACCGTAATGTGTTTTTGTCATTTTCATTAGCGGTCCATGTGCCGATAAGGTTATATATTTCCCTTTAGTGGCTGGGGTGG
>ERZ780128.534-NODE-534-length-14675-cov-2.944938_pt1 | contig 14675 bp, 7 predicted proteins | sample MGYA00511170_ERZ780128 | MGnify/ENA primary metagenome ERZ780128 (study PRJEB29588, sample SAMEA1970465) | human gut metagenome | biome: human gut; feature: human-associated habitat; material: faeces | place: Denmark | collected 2008/2010 ...
TCCATTTTTTAGGAACCCTTCTTCTTATTATGTCCACTTTATGGGGTATATTTTACGGCGAGACCTTCTGCCTTACCTTCGGCGAGACCTTCTGCTTTGCCTTCGGCATGTGCTTCGTCACGCAGGTCTTTCATACGCATTTCGTAAGTCATATAGGCATCCCTCACTTTCTTGTCATTTTTAATTTCTACAATCGTGTCAGCAACCTCACGTGTAAAATTACTGTTAATAGTATTGCTGTTGATGTAGTCAAACAGACTTTGAATGTCCGGTGACACATCACCTTTGATTCCCAAGGTATTGAGAAACATAATAACTGCTTCATCTGCCAATTCAATATTCATGTTTTCCAGACAACGCTTCTTAAAGGTATAAATACGCTGGGAATCCTGAAAAAAATCAAACAGACAGAAGAAAATTATATACGTAGGAGATAATTCGTCATAATCCTGACCTTTTTGCAGCATATCAGTATCAAGCATAGCCTGATAGTAGCGGGTACGCTTAGGCAAAAGAAATTTTCCTGTAGCACGATTAACAGGATTCTTTACCTGCATTTCCAAATTGTAATGAGTATTGGCAGCATCTGCAATCTTGACATCCAAACGAATACCATGGCTGTCAGGATAAACATCAATAGTCTGCTCTGCTTCAAGATAGGTAATATCTGCAATTTGGGTATGTAAAAGCTCTTCTAAAATATGCTTGCAGATGCGCTTTCTGAGCATAACGTGCTTGAAAAGAAAATCGTTGGACAGAGTCAGCTTATCGAGATTAGAGATTTGCTTTTGCATATGTTTCCTCCTTTGATTATAGCATAATTTGCAGTAAAAATATATAAGCCGGCAGTTGCGACTGATATAAAGGAAAAGGCACCTGCCGAAAGCTCGACAGGCGCCACTGGTCCGCACGACCAGGCATAAGCTCCGCAAAAATGCGGCTACCTATGCAACTAAGGTAATTATAGCACAGAAACGTTTTGAAAACAATAGTTCGTAAAAAGAAAAGTAACGTTGTAATTATTGATATATTCCCTATGACAAAAGGCGCTCTCCCTTGCGGGAGAACGCCTTTACTGTTTACTGAGCTTTATTCATTTGTCACTGCCGACAATTTATTTTGCCAGCTTGTTGCCGTAATGGTCACGCTCGCCTTTGGTTGCGTTAACGCGTACACGCTCGATCTTGTTGCGGTCACCGTCTTCGCCGCTGATGCGGTCTACACGGATGCGTCCCAGCTCAGGCTCAAATTCTTTGATAATCTTTTCTTCCAGAGCTGCACCGTTTTCGATTGCACGATAAAGCATTGCAGCAAATTCATAACGGGTCATCAGGCGGTCACCGCCGAAGCTGCCGTCAGGATAGCCTTCGACGTAGCCGTTGCCTGCCAGCTTAGCGATGTATTCATATGCCCAATGGTTAGCCGGGATATCCGGGAAGAGCTTGGTCTTGCTTTCATCCAGCATACCGAATGCTTTTTCCATCTTAGCCATCTTAGCGCCCATTTCTGCCAATTGACCGCGCAGGTCGATAACCTCACGAGCCAGAGCAGTACGGCTGTTGCTTACATGGTTAGTACGGTCCAAGGAGAAGGAGATGCCTGCGTTAACCATGTTTTCGCCGTTGCCTACAGTACCGCCAACGCTGAACATTACCTTTTCATCAGGACGGTAGTAAGCGCCGATTGCTGCTGCGTTTTGGCCTGCATAGTTGCCATAGCCGGCAGAGAAGGTCAGTTTGTCGTCCGGATCGAAGTCCATCGGGTGCAGTGCTGCCAGAGCTGCTGCGCCTGCGCCAACCTTGTTCACGCGGCTGCTCAATTGACCGATGCGGTTGCTGTTGCTGATAACCTGGTTTTCAACACCATCAATGCGGTTGTTGATCTTAGTTTCGGTATCAAACAGCTGACCACCGTTAATAGCGTCTTTGGAATCCTTTTCTACCTTACCATCTGCTACGTTGGTAATATTCTGGCCGTTTGCATTCAGGCCCTTATCGCTGATATAGGTCTTGTCGCCAACCTTTACGCCTTCATCGCTAATGGAGGTCTTTCCAGCAGTTACAGCGTTTTCAGTTACACTAACCTTTTCACCAACCTTTAGACCATCTTTGTCCATTATAGTTTTGTCAGCTTTAAAGGTATTGGCGGTTACGCTGTTAACATTGATATCGTCTGCCAGTTTAACATTATAATTCTTGCCACCGTCAGCATTGATAGTAGGATCTTCTACAACGATGTTACCGCTACCGCTAACTGTAGTGTGTTGTTTAGCTGCGGTTGCTGCTACATCATTCAGCTTTTGATCCAACTTGCCGATTGCGGTAGTAGTACTGTCGCCATCAGCAATATCACCTTTGTCTACCTTGCTGTACTGCAAATCACCAACCTTGTTATCTAGCTTCTGGTTCAAGTTATTTACAGCATCAACAACGGTGGTAGTACCATTCGAGTTCTTCAGGTCATTGTTAATGTTATTAACGTTACCTAAATCGCTTGCTTTAGCAACATCGGTAATGGTAACGGTATTAATCTTCGTACCAGTCTTATCAACAACGTCCATATTAACCTTGTTGTCAGCACCTACACCGTATTCACCCGGTTTGATATGGGTATCGGTATTGCCTGCTTGAACTGCTGCATTCAATTGGCCTACGTTAACGGCATCGGTAGAAGCGGTACCTGCGGTTACGTTATGGATTTGGCCATTACTGCCAAAGGTTACATTATTATTGATAGTAACGTTTCCGCCGGAGAAGCTGATGCTACCGCCGCCTACGCCAGTGATGGATTCAATGCCGGTCAATTTGTTATTCAGCTTAAAGCTAACTTTATTACCAGCATTGCTTACTTTGATGTTATCATCGCCATCAAATTCAACTTCATCACCAGGTTTTACATCAGATACATTGCCATTGTTAGTTTTCAGCTTCCAGCCCTTGTTGGCAATTTCGCTTACTTTATTCAGTTGGCTTACGTTTACAGCGTCGGTATCAGCAGTACCTGCTGCTACGCCGGTAATCTTGCTACCTGCAACATTCAGGCCACCGCTGATGGTTGTACCATTTTCACCAAGCATAATAGATTTTGCAGTATAATCAGCACCAATATAACTCATGCCAATACCGCTATTAGTAATTGCGAAGGACTTATTAGCATTGGAAATGCTGATGCTGTCGGCATTAAGGTTAATCTTGGAAGCACCGTTGGAGACAGAGGTAATGTCTTTTAAATCACCTGCAACATTTACCTGGTAATCAGTCTGCCCGTCAGTTGTTACAGATGTAACAGTTGTATTCTTGCCGTCGGACAAGGTAGTTTTTTTGCTTGCTTCCGCTTTTACAGCGTTCAGTTGGCCTACGTTTACAGCGTCGGTTTCAGCTTCGCCTGCTTTTACATTGGTAATCGTTTGGCCATTTGCGTTCAGACCGCTGCTGGTAATATATGCTTTACCTTTGTAGCCTACGCCTTCATTCTTATCCATGAAGAAGTCGCCAGCTTTTACGCTGTCTACAGTCAGCTTTTTGTTCAACTCTACCTTTACATCTTTGCCAGTATTGCTGACTTTGATGTTGTCGTCACCGCTGAATTTTACGGTATCACCAGCTCCTACCTTAGTTGCTGTACCGTTTTCTGTTTCTACTGTCCAGCCTTTACCAACTTCGTTTGTCAAATTATCTACTTTTTTGTTGGTTGCGTCCAACTGGCCAAAGTTTACTGCATCTTTCGTTTCAGTGCCGTTTGCTACATTTTGGATTCTGCCGTCACTGTTAAAGGTATTTTGGTTAACCTTAACATTGCCGCCATTAAAGCTGATGCCGCCTGCCCCAGTGCCATTGATGGATTGAATGCCAGTCAGAGCGGTGTTCAGTGCCAAACCGTTGCTGTTAACTACGAGGTTAGAGTTATCCTGCAGCTTCAGGCCGATTTCCAATGCTCCATCTTTTACGGTAGAAGTAATGCCATCTGCACCCTTAACCTGAACTGTATTGCCCAAAGTACTGGTAACTTCGCTGCCTTTATCATCTTTCAGACCGAAGGTCTTGTTACTGATATCAGTATTGATGCTGTTCTTTATGTCATTCAACTGGCTACCGTTTACTGCGTCAGTAGAGCCTGCAGCGATTGTACCTGCTGCTACGCCGGTAATCTTGCTGCCAGCTACATTTAAGCCACCGCTGATGGTTGTTCCGTTTTCACCAAGCATGATTGATTTTGCACTATAATCAGCAGTGATATAGCTCATACCAATACCGCTGTTAGTAATTGCAAAGTATTTATTACCATTGGAAATGCTGATGCTATCTGCATTCAGGTTGATTCTGGAATCACCATTTCTAATGGATTTGATATCCTCCAGCTCATCATTCATCTCTACTTTAACCTTAGTACCGTTATGGCTTACGCTGATGTTCTTGTCACCACTAAAGTCAACAATTTCGCCGGGTGCTACTTTAGAAGCTGCATCGCCGTTAGTGGAAAGCTTCCAGCCTTGGTTTGCTACTTCACTTACTGTTTTCAATTGGCCTACGTTTACAGCATCGGTATCATCAGTGCCATCTGCTACGCCGGTAATCTTTTGGTTATTTGCGTTCAGACCGCTGCTGGTGATGTATGCCTTATCGCCATAACCAATACCTGTAGCAGACATAAATGAACTGCCTGCTTTTACGCTATCTACGGTCAAATTCTTATTCAGCGCTACCTTAATATTGTTACCAGTATTTGTTACTTCAATATTAGCACTATCGCCGTTGAATTTAACTTCATTACCAGCTTCGCCAACAGTCACAGTAGTTTTGGTGCCACTATCTGTAGTAAATTTCCAGCCTGCATCCATTACCTTCTTCAGCTGTTCTTCTGTAGCAGCATTGCCTCTAGTTGCAAAGTCTGTATAACCAATATTAGTATTATGTAAACCGGAAACTACTCCGTCAGTACCATTAATTGTTACAGGAGTTTTTCCATCAGTACCGCCGCCAACTACTACGCTGTTTTCACTAAAGGTAGTATTGTTAACCTTAACATTAGCACCGTCAAAGCTAATCTTGCCTTCGCCTGCGCCTTGGATAGATTGCATGCCGGTCAGATTTTTGCTGACAGAAATTGCGCCAACATTAATTTTGATGCCATCGCCTGCAGTGTAAGTAGTATCGGTATCTGTAATGGTAGTTGCATTGCCATCAACAGTAATAGTTGTAGTTTTGTTTGCTGCATCTTTTGCAACACTTACTACAGAGCCGGATTTGATAGTATATTCCTGACCATTGATTTTAATGCCTGTTGTAGCTTCTGTAGTACCAATAGCCTCTACCTTAGAACCGGTAGCAAAGGTCTGATTAGCTGTACCATTAGAAATCTTAACGAAAGTGTCACTGCCTTCAGTACCGCCACCGCTGGTAACGGTAATAGCACCTTTGACAGGCGCACCTGCTTCGGTATTGCCATTTCTTACCAAACCGATAATTGCAGAATTTGTACCTGCATCTGTAGTCATGGTAACTTCTTTAATATCGTCACGATGCAGCTTATTATCATTTTCCACTAATACAGCCAAATCTTTCTTATACTCAGCCAAGCGATAAGATTGCATGGTAGCGCTCGGGTCAGTAACCTCGGCAGCCCAATAGCTGTAGAAATGATCTCCATCCTTTACAGTCATAAGGATTTCATTGTTTTTGCCAAAGACGGTGCCTTTATAGAAATCACTGCCACTTTGATTAGTAAACACACCAATCTTACCATCAATAACGTATACGTTGCTGTAATCTACCGGTTTTCCGTTATAAGTGTAGGCCTGCTTAGTATCATCCCATTTAAGCTTGTCACCTACAGTTACAAAGCCTTTAGGCATCCCATTTGCTTGGTCAATTAAATCAACATAACCATCTTGGAAGTTTCCGTTCTCAACATAACCTTTCCAACTGGAATCCTGAATAATATAACTCCAATCACCGGCAACAGCAGCTCCGCCACCGTGGCTTACACCAGCAAAAGCACTTGCAGTAATCCTGCTTAATGATTCGCCCATATTGGTTACTGTACCACTTGCTGAAACCATCGAAGTTACTGATTGCAAAATGCTGCCTGTATCACCATCACCAATATACGCTACATCAGCAGCTTTGCCATGGGCGGAAAGTGGTGTATGCAATTTGCCATTTTCTTCAACCGTCAGTTTATAGCCTGCACGCACCCAATATTTATTGGTTGCATCATAGATATACTTATGCCCATCAATCGTATCTTCTTGTCCATTAATCAAACCAGCTGTTTCATCAAAAAACGCAACATATTGAGACTTAGCCGTTGCAGCTACACTAGGCGGCGCCGCCAGCACGTCAAAGCTTGCACAGGTCATCACACCCATTGCAATCAGCATTGCCAACAGCTTCTTCGTAGAGCAGCTTTTGCTGCCTCTATTCTTCGCGATTTCCGAAACAACAACGTAAGCATTGCGTGCTTCGTTCCAAATGACTTTAAATACCTTGTTCATGCTACATTCCTCCAAAACGCTTTTTTAATATTTATCTATTTACGTGGCCCCAATCCACGCGAGGAAGCTTATCTTATTATGCAACAATATATTTTTATTAATAAATAATACTGTATTTTCGTACTTTATTTAATAGACTTTATTTTCGTAATGGCTTTAATATACTGTACTTTTCGGACATTCACTATTGTGGTTTATCATTAGACGAACATCCACAATTGTATATCAAAGGCCAAAGGTAGATATATTTTAATTAATCAGATAATTATTCTCTCAACATATACCTTATTTTTTATTATACCATCTTTGTCCGTACCAGACAAGCATTGTTCTTGTCTTTATAGTTTAAAAGCATATTCTTTTACACTAAAATCAGTTGACTACTTAATTTTTTTATTTACAAAACGAGTTTAACACTTTTCCGTATTATGCAATATATTAGGCAAAAGCTTATGTATTCATATTCTTTTTTTCAGACACAAAATCTAACTAAAGGCACCAAAAAGGCCAGCACATATACATTTGTCAAAAAAGCAGCTCGATAGCATCGCAGTTGTATGTGCAAGAAAATTTTTCTAGCACGCTATATTTTTGCAAAACTGCCATTTTCTTACTATACTCAGACTACTATGCAGTTCAACACTAGAAATTTTAGCACTACCTTATCTTTATTTCTTTTTTAAATTTTATTTATACTTAACGCGACTAAAAAATATCGCCATTTTTAGAAGAGATTTTTGCAATATGTTGCACTTTTATCTTCTAAACACGCCACCCAAAATAGCAAAAGCCCCCGGAGCAGGGCAAGCCTGCTTCGAGGGCAATCAGTTTAAAAATTTATTTTGCTTTCGGTCCCAGGCCGTACTTCTTCAGATAACGGTACAGGGTTACACGGCTAACATCAAGCATTGTTGCCAGCTTACTGATATTGCCGCCGGCGGATTTCCAAGCTGCAATAAAGGCTTCCTTGTCATACTTCCAAGAGCGCTCCAAGGTTTTGTCACCGGGCAGCTTAATGTTTTCTGCTTCGATGATGCTGCCGGGAGTGTGGAAGAAGGCCTGCTCGATAACACCCTGCAGCTGCTTGATGTTACCCGGCCAGCTGCAGGACAGCAGCAGGGAAACAGCTTCGGGAGAAAGGCGTTTTTGCGGCAGGTTGTGCTGAGCGGACATTTCCACCAGAATATGCGAAGCGATAACCTCGATATCCTTCACGCGCTCACGCAGAGGCGGCACACGCATGGTAGTATCCAGCACCAGCTCATAGAGGTTGCGGGAGAACAAGCCCTTGTCTGCCAAACGCTTGAGGTTGGAATCGCAGGCTGCGATTACGCGCACGTCGAACATACGCGGCTTGCCGCCCTTTTCCTTGGCAGGCAGTCCATGTGTAAGTGCGTCAGCCAGCTTATCGCCCATTTCGAGCGGCAGCTTTTCTACCTCGTCCAGGAAGAGTGTGCCGCCAATTGCCAGCTCCAGCTTGCCTGCGGATTGCTGTCCGTCATCATCAGTACCAAAGAATTCAGCTTCCAACTCGTCCAGCGATGCGTTGTGGCATTTTACCGCAATCAGCGGAGCGGCAGCGCGCGGGCTGGCCTGATGAATGCCATGTGCCAAACGTTGCTTGCCGGTACCGGGCTCGCCCTGCAGCAGGATATTGTGGTCAGTGCGGGCAACGCGGCTGGCCTTATGCTGCAGCGCCAAAAATTCGCTGGTTTCGCCAACCATGCTGTACAGGCTGTAACGGCTGCTGTAGCCGGTTGCATGGGCGATGGTTGTTTTCAAATCCTCAATGGACATGGAAAGCACCAAAGCACTTTCTACCTCGCTGCCAACCTTAATAGGCATAACGGTGGTAATATCCTCAAAGGTTCTGTCTTGGGTAATCCAGGTAATTTCACGACGCTGCGTTGCCACGCCATGCAGCGCTTTTTTAATAGGAATATGCTCGTAGTTCAGGAACACGTCCTCCAGACGCTCATGTCCTTCCAGACGCTTGCGGCCATTTTCGTTGCAGTATTTCACGCTGCCGTCCTTGCCCAGCCAGTAAACGGTTACCGGCAGCTGTTCCATCATAATGCGGTTGATGCTCCATGCCTCCAGCATGTTCAGGTGCTGTTCGATGGAATATTTCATCGTCATCAGCAGGCTCAAAAGCAAATCATAGGGCAAATCGTTCTGATCCAAAGAAAAGAAGGAAATAATATAGCGGATTTTACCATTGACGCAGATAGGCGCGCTGCAGGCATCGCCGGAATGGCTGTCCTTAATCCACATTTCCGGACCAAACATCAAAAACGGTACGTTGTGCTCACGTGCCACGCTGATGCTGGAGGTACCAACATCCTCCTCCAATACGCGCATACCCTGAATATCCTCGATAATGCGCTGGAAGAACGGCATAGCATAGTTTTTTATTACATAGCCGTTTTCATCAATCAACAGCATGCTCAGGTTGTGGATATTGAAGTGCTGCTTGCTTTGCTCATACAGGCCATCAACATATTTAACAATGAACTCATGCGTCTTTTGATGCGCGATAATCTCTTCGCGGCTCAGCTTGTTGATTTTAGGCATTGTTTCATGCGGCAGATGCATAGCACGGCAGCGTTGCCAGCTTTCAGCAACCCACGGATGCACGTTGGGATCAACAATACCCTCTTCCATAAACTTTCTGTAATAAGAAGCCAGCTTATCCTTATTTCTTCTCTCACGAATCATGTTTTATACCCTCCCCGTCTGTCCGGCAGTCGGCTGCCGTCAGCAGAACTTTTTATTTATTAACCTCGCCGTTCGTAATCAACACCCGGCGTGCTCCAAAATAACGTTGTTTCCAATACTCTTCCTTCAGCGACGAAAGGATTACACCCTTGGACGAGGATGCACTCCAAAATTGTCCGTCACCGGCATATATACCCACGTGCGATGCTCCCGGCGCGTAGGTGGTAAAAAACACCAAATCACCCGGCCGCAGCTGCTTCTGCGTTACAAAAATCCCCTGTAACGCCTGCTCGTCTGCCAGTCGCGGCAGCTTGGCCTTGCAGTCCTTAAACACATACTGCACGTAACCGGAGCAGTCAAAGCCATTGGTCGTGGTTCCGCCGAACACATAGGGAACACCTTTATATTTGGCTGCGCGACTGACGATTTCCTTGCCCTGCACCTTGCGGATTCCCTCCTTAGTGAAGGCCTCCCAGGTCAGCTTCTGATAGGTTGCATCATTCAGCTCACCGTCCGCCTTCAGCTTGTGCTGCTTCTGGAAGCTTTTCAGCGCGCTGCTGGTAGCCTCCGTCATGCGTCCGCTGGGGCGCTCGTCACTGAAGCCCAGCACCTGCAGCTTTTGCTGTGCCACCTTCAGGCGCCAGTTGCTTTGCTGCACCTGCACCTTAGACTGCTGTTTGTCCTTAGTTGTTTTAGTCTTTTTCTTTGCGGTTTTCTTCGCCTTTTTCTCAGGCTTCGCCTGCTTGGACGCCTTCACTGCGGCAGCAGGCTTGGCTGCGGTATCGGCCTTGACGGCAGCAGGCTCCGGCACCGCCCTCACAGGCCGTGCCTCGCTTACGGCCGGCGGCGTTGCCACCGGTGCCTTATGCGGTTTGTTGCTGACAATAGGCGCTGCAGCCTGTGCCTGCCATGGCAGGCTACAGGCCAGCATGATTACAGTCAGCACAGAAGCCAGCTTCTTTTTCATCTTCATCAGCCCCGCTCAAATGCAAAATTAAAAATTAATTGTAGTTATATACGTCCCAGCTTTTCAGCTTGCTGAGCTGAGCAATACTGTAATCTATATCGCGCAGCAGACGCTGCTTGTCATGCGGCAGTGTTGCTGCCAGCTGAACGTAGTTTGATACATGGTTACTGCGGAAAAGGCAGTGTCTGTCCGCAGGTAAATCTATATTTTCTATTATCAGCTTCAGCTCGCGCATCAGTCCTGCCGGTGAAAGCGGATTGAAATTGCCTGCCTCGTACTGGTCCAGCAGCTCGCTGCCGCGGTACAGCATCAGGCAAAGCGCGCTCAGATGCGTCGGCTTGATAATATTAATCGCCTTAGCAGTTGCCAGTGCGTGGCGTTCGCTGCCCTCCGCACCTGCCAAGCCCAGAATAATCATCATGGAAAGCTTCATGCCGCTGGCAGTAACTCTGCGTCCCGCTTCTACCGCCTGCTCGGCATCAACACCCTTGTTGACAGCCTTCAGCGTAGCGTCGTCGCCTGTTTCCATGCCGTAATACAAAAGCTTCAGGCCTGCTTCCTTCAGCTGGTGCAGCTCCTCTTCGCTCTTGCGCAGGATATCCTTGGGCGCAGCATAGCTGGCAACGCGCTGCAGATGCGGAAACTGCTCGCGCAGTACCTGCAGAATCTTCAGCAGCTTAGCCGTAGGCAGCACCAAAGCATCGCCGTCCGCCAAAAAGACACGGCGCACCTTGTTCTTGCCGTAATGGGCCGCCAGTGCTATCTGACGGGAAATTTCTTCATCCTTTAAAATCTGAAAGGGAACACCTCTGTACATGTTGCAGTAGGTGCATTTATTATGTGCGCAGCCGCGCGTAACGCGCAAAATAAAGCTGCGTGCCTCACTGGGAGGTCTGAAGACTGGTGTGTCATAAGAATCAAAAAACATTTCTACTATTCTATCTCATTTTACTTTGATTGATTTGGCGCCAGTTTGAGATCTCAGAGATTTTGTAAAGTATAGTACACTTTAATATTATTATACTAGATTTTTCGCCATTTGTAACGTCCAACTGAAAACTTTTTGTTACTTTTTTTACAGAGATTTTGTGAAACATTGTCAGAGTGTAAAATAACTGTGATTTTCCGCGCCTGTTGGCAACGGTAAGGACGCTTAGGCAGGCAAAACCGGACATAACAGCATATACCCGCACACAAAAAAATACGCCTGCGGGCACAAACAACAGTATCGCCGCAGGCGCACCAAGGAGGCTGACACAGGTCAGCCTCCGATGATTCATATTATTTTTTTCGGTAAGCATAACGCTTTACAGCATCAGCTTATCATTTGCGTTTTCTGCGCAGGAAAAAGAAGGCAGCACCACCGATGATAATAATGCCGCCGATAATCGTCAGCCAGCCAAAGCCATCATCGTCATCCTCATTTTCTTCCTCATCCTCGGCAACAGGCAGCTCCGCAGTGCCCACAGCCACCGGCCATTGGCTCTTCATCTCGCCGTGGACTGCCGTAACGGTAACAACGCCGTCAGCCTTACCGATCAGCTTGCCATCTTCAATCACGGCAATTTTTTCATCGCTCACGCTCCACTCCGGTGTCACGCCGTCAGCCTCGCCCACAACGTAGGCCTCCAGCTTCAGCGCCTCGTCTATTCCCAAGTTCGCCGGCAGATTCGGAGCCTCCAGCTTCGGCTCATAGGCAGTAATCTGCGTCATAAAGGCCTTTTCTCCCTTTTCCAGCAGCAGCTTCCCGGTAATCGTCGCAGTTCCCGGCTTCACAGCCAAAAGCTGCACATCGCCGTCCACCTTCACTATATCACTATTGGAGGAACGCAAATCCGTTACATTATAGCCTACGCAGCCCGGCAGCGAAGCAACTATGCGTGTACGCTCGCCCACCTTCAGGCTGGCCTCCTCCGGAGCCACCGTCACCAACGGACTAAGCTCGGAAGCTGCGGTTGCAGGCAGGTCGGGCGCATCCTCGTCACCCTCCAGCTCGCCGCTTTCGATTGCAGGGCCTTCAAGCTCATCCTCCTCTACAAGCGGTGCTCTTTTGGCAGCCAACATATTGATTGGGTCACCGTAAATAAGGCTTACCTCATCCTCTTTATCGTTGCGGTACACAGCGCTCAAATCGGCAGCTACCAAAAATTTGGCAATAACCTCGCCCTCATCATCCAGTGCCGTCAGCTGATAGAACCATCCGTCCACCGGCTCCTCCGCATAGAGCAGCTTATAATCATCAACATCCTCCGGCAAGCCCGTCTGTTTTTCCGGCAGGCCGGCAAGCAGCGCGGCGGCAGCAGCCTCGGATACATCAAAGCTGTCCTCGTTAAATCTGTATTCACCCTGAACATCAAGCGGCAGCGGTCCGTCCTGATAGGCGGTAATGCTCTTGTCCTTCAGTACGAAGCGCAGCTCCACCGTATCATTATTTTGGTAATCTACCTCGGCAATACCGTCGCCATCTTCATTAATTTCAAAAACACCGGCAGTAACGAACTCCTCCGCACTGTCCTCTTCCTCGCTGCCACGCATAACCTTCAGCTCATAAAGGTATTTATCATCGCCCAAAGGCTTGATATTCAGCACGCCGTTATTATACTGACTGCTTTCTGTCCACACATAGCAACCTGCCGTATTCTTCCAGTCATTTTTGGAGGCGGCGCCTGCCAGCAGCGTCAGGCTGCACAGCAGCAGGGTAAGCATAACAGCTACGATAATACGCATCATTTTTTCTTTCATTATGCTCCCCTCCTCAAATGCTCAGACGGAACTTGGCAGTTTTGGGATTAACGCCATCCATCCAATACTTCACGGTATATACGCCCTTAGCACATTTTTTGCCGCTCTTGCCACTCGCCCAGCCGTTCCAGCTGAAGGCAAAATCCTGATTGGCATTTCTTGCCTTATATTTCGTGCTGTAGACCAGCTTGTTGTTTTTATTGAAAATCTGGGCATAGCAGGTCTTGCCCGTAGAATTGTTCTTTTTGAAATACAGACGCTGGTAAACATCGCCGTTGCCCTTGCGGATAATCTTGGACGCACGGAACTGCATCTTGCTCTGCGGCTTGTAGCTGATGTTGACAGTCTTTTTAACCGCACCGCCCTTGCCGAAGCTGCTGGTCGTTACCAAGCGATATCTGCCGGGCTTCAGGTTTTTCATATCATAGCTGTAGGGTACAAAGCGGAAATATTTATCACCGTCATAGTACCATTTTTTCAGCTCGCGCTGCTTCCAACGCACAACAACCTTATTATCCTTATTGAGCAGCACCGCCTTATCCTTCATAGACCCCTTGCCCTCTACATAGCGCTGCACATTCAGCTTGGTACCGTTTACCTTAATAGTTGTTTTGTACTGCGTCGCCGCCCACGCCAATGCCGTAAAGGCTACGAGCATCGCCAGGCACGCCCCGAGCACAACCTTCAGCCGTTTCATTTTTCCGCCTCCTAACCGCCGGATATAAAAAGACCCGGCATATACTTCTTCATTTAAAGTATATACCGGGTCAAAAATAACTATAAGTAACCTTTAGTTAAGAATTTGGGAAAAAGCGCTCCAGCTGATGTCTTTTATTTTTGGCCGCCGCATCAATCTGCAGCTTGGCAAAAATTTTGTTGAGATATTGCTTAATCGTCCCCTCCGACAGCGACAATCTTTGCGCAATCTCCCTGTTCGTATGGCGTGCCGCCGCCAGCTGCGCTATCTGCAGCTCCTGCTCCGTCAGCTCCTGCAGGCCTGCTTCGGCAAAGCGTGCGGACATAATCTGCCCCCGCCCCGCCTCCAGCTGCTGCCCCAGGTGCAGCGCCGCTGCCGCCGCTGCTGAAAATTCGCCTTGCAGCTCCTGCTCCAGATACGGACGCAGCAGCGCTATGTTCTGCGCCAACGGCAGCACAAGCTTATCCGCCTCAGCCATTGCCAGCGCTTGCTTCAGCGAAGCGCGGCAGCTCGTTACATCGCCTCTTCCGGCAAAGGCCGCTGCCCTTTGCACCTGCAAATACAGCAGGCATAAAAAATTACTGTAGGGACGGCATTCCTGCTCCCAGTCGGACCAGCGCACCAAAAGTTCCGTATACTGCCCTTGTGCCAGCAGGCACTGGGCGCTGATATAGTTGCGGCAGGGACGCGCAGGATAAAGCACCGAAGGCTGCTGTCCGTTTCCGTCCGTCAGCCAGCTTGGGATATATTCCGGCTTGCCCAGCAATGCATAGTAAAAGCCGGCGCACATATCGGCAGTATTCAGCAGCATGCTCTGCTTCCACGGCTGCAGCTGCCACTGATGGCGGCTGTAGGCCTCCGCCTTACTGCTGTAAACGCCGCGGAAAAGATCGCGCTGCATCTCCAGAAAATCACAGCAGATAGTAATGCACTCCTGTCCATGCTTTTCCGCCTGATAATACGCCTTCTGCAGAGGCATATCCATTTCGTCAATGCGTCCCTGCAGCAAAAGTGCTTCCGCCTCCGTCAGCTCGGCGGCGCCGGCACCCCGCCAGCCG
>ERZ780128.539-NODE-539-length-14548-cov-2.416063_pt1 | contig 14548 bp, 14 predicted proteins | sample MGYA00511170_ERZ780128 | MGnify/ENA primary metagenome ERZ780128 (study PRJEB29588, sample SAMEA1970465) | human gut metagenome | biome: human gut; feature: human-associated habitat; material: faeces | place: Denmark | collected 2008/2010 ...
CGTCGGCAGCGACGGCATCGCCGCCGTGAATATCTACGTCCCGCTGCTGATGGTCTTTCAGGGAATGGGCCTCATGATCGGTATCGGCTGCTCGGTGGTGGCTTCGATCCACTTGTCGCAGTCGAAGATCCGGGCGGCCCGCCTGAACGTCACGCAGGCGATGGTGTTCGTGACGGCGGTGACCTTGCTGCTGTCTTCGGCGATTCTGCTTTTCCCCGACCGGACGGCTGTGTTGCTGGGGGCTTCGGAGCATCTGCTGCCGTTGGTGAAGGATTATCTGTTGTGGTTTACTCCGGCATTGGTTTTCCAGATGTGGACGGCCGTCGGACTTTTCGTTATCCGTTTGGACGGGGCGCCGAAGCTGGCGATGTGGTGCAGTGTTATCTCGGCGTTGCTCAACGTGTTGCTGGACTGGTTGTTTATTTTCCCGCTGGGGTGGGGTGTCATGGGGGCTGCGTTCGCTACCGCGATCAGTGTATCCGTCGGCGGCGGTATCGCTTTGTGGTATCTGCTGTGCCGGGCCCGTTCGTTGTCCCTCTGTCCGCTTAAGGGCAGCCGCAAGAGCTTGCGCCTCTCGTTGCGGAATGTGGGGTATCAGTGTCGTATCGGCTCCTCGGCCTTGTTGGGCGAAGCGACTCTTGCGACCTTGATGTTTACCGGAAATCAGGTGTTTATGCGCTATTTGGGTGATGACGGCGTCGGAGCGTTCGGCATCGCCTGCTACTACATTCCTTTTGTGTTCATGGTCGGCAACGCCATTGCGCAGTCGGCACAGCCGATCATTAGCTATAACTTCGGGGCAGGCGCTTCGGGGCGGGTGATACAGGCACGACGGATCGCATTGGCAACGGCTGTTGTGTGCGGTATGACCGCGATGGGATTGTTCGTCTGCTGTCCCCGTATATTGGTCGGGTTCTTCCTCGATACCGATACGCCGGCTGCCCTTATCGCTATCGAAGGGTTTCCGTTGTTTGCGTCGGGTTTCGTCTTTTTCATCGTGAACCTGATCGTCATCGGGTATTATCAGAGTCTTGAACGGGTAAGAGCCGCCACTACGTTCGCTTTGCTTCGAGGCTTCGTCCTTTTGGTTCCCGCTTTCCTGCTGCTGCCCCGTGTGGCCGGGATCTCCGGCATCTGGCTCGCCATGCCGCTCTCGGAATTGCTGACGTGTGCTGTCATCGCGGTATTTTATAATCTGCGGCGGGGTTTCGGCCTTCGGTTTTCTTGATTTCAAGCGGTTGTCCTTCACGGATAACCGCTTTGTTTTTCCGTTTTTTCCCTGCATATGCCGGAAAGTCGGAATAGTTCCGACTAAAATCGTTTTTTTGTTGGCTTATTCAGATATTTCATCTATTTTTGTATGATTTTTTGAGGATTCCGAAAATTCAAATTCAACGATATTCAACTTAATTAAATCTCTTGAAATTATGAAAGTATCTCACATTGAGCATCTTGGCATTGCAGTCAAAAGCCTGGATGAGTCGATTCCCTATTGGGAAAACGTACTGGGTCTGAAATGTTATGCGATCGAAGAGGTTGCCGACCAGAAAGTCCGCACGGCGTTCTTCAAGCTGGGCCAGACGAAGATCGAGTTGCTCGAGCCTACGTCGCCCGAATCGACCATCGCCAAGTTCATCGAGAACAAGGGCATCGGTATCCACCACATGGCACTCGCCTGCGAGAATATCGAGGAGCAGTTGGCCGATGCAGCCGCCAAGGGCATCCGTCTGATCGACGCTACGCCCCGCAAGGGTGCCGAGGGCATGACCATCGCTTTCCTGCATCCGAAATCCACCCAGGGCATCCTGACGGAGCTTTGCGAGAACAAGAATAAATAATTTAACAGCATATTTTCGATTATGAGTGAAATTCAGAACCAGATCAACCAGCTCATCGAGAACCGTGAGATGGCTCGTATGGGCGGTGGTCAGAAGGCGATCGACAAGCAACACGAGAAGGGTAAGTACACCGCACGCGAGCGTATCCAGATGCTGCTCGACGAGGGTAGCTTCGAGGAGTTCGACATGTTCGTCACGCATCGTTGCTACGACTTCGGTATGGAGAAGAAGCATACGTTCGGCGACGGTGTGGTAACGGGTTACGGTACGATCGAAGGCCGCTTGGTCTATGTCTTTGCCCAGGACTTCACCGTGACGGCAGGTTCTCTGTCGCTTTCGATGTCCGACAAGATCTGCAAGATTATGGATATGGCGATGCGCAATGGCGCTCCCTGCATCGGCTTGAACGATTCGGGCGGTGCCCGCATCCAGGAGGGCGTGAACGCTCTGGCGGGTTATGCCAACATTTTCCAGCGCAACGTGATGTGCTCGGGTGTCATTCCGCAGATTTCGGCCATCTTCGGTCCCTGTGCCGGCGGTGCAGTCTATTCTCCGGCGCTGACCGACTTCATCATCATGAAGAAGGGTTCCTCGAATATGTTCCTCACCGGTCCGAAGGTCGTGAAGACCGTGACGGGCGAAGACGTGACGCAGGAGCAGTTGGGCGGTGCCACGATGCATACGACCAAGTCGGGCGTAGCTCAGTTCGCCGTCGAAACCGAGGAGGAAGGCATCCAGTTGATCCGTCAGTTGCTTTCCTATATGCCGCAGAACAACATGGAGGATACGCCGATGGTCGTCTGCACTGATCAGATCAACCGTCTGGAGGATTCTCTGAACGAGATCATTCCCGACAATCCGAACAAGCCTTACGATATGGCCGAGGTGATTCGTGCTATCGTCGATAACGGCGAATACCTGGAGTCGGCTGCCGATTTCGCAAAGAATATCATCACCTGCTTCGCCCGCTTCAACGGACAGAGCGTCGGTATCATCGCCAACCAGCCCAAGTACATGGCCGGTGTGCTCGACATCAACGCCAGCCGCAAGGCCGCCCGCTTCGTGCGCTTCTGCGATGCCTTCAACATTCCGCTGGTGACCCTCGTGGATGTTCCGGGCTTCCTGCCGGGTACGACCCAGGAGTACGGCGGTGTCATTACGCACGGTGCGAAGCTGTTGTTCGCATATTGCGAGGCTACCGTTCCGAAGATCACCGTGACGCTGCGCAAGGCATACGGCGGCGCTTATATCGTGATGTCTTCGAAACATATCCGCGGTGACATCAACTACGCATGGCCGACGGCCGAGATCGCCGTGATGGGCGCCAGCGGCGCCGTCGAGGTGCTCTACGGCAAGGAGGTCGCAGCGATCGAATCGCCCGAAGAGAAAGCCAAGTTCGTGGCCGAAAAGGAGAAGGAGTACAACGACAAGTTCTCGAACCCCTACAACGCCGCCCGCTACGGCTATATCGACGATGTGATCGAGCCGCGCAACACGCGTTTCCGCATTATCCGCGCTTTGCAGTCGCTCGCAACCAAACGTTTGCAGAATCCGGCCAAGAAGCACTCTAATATTCCTTTATAAATCGACGAATTATGACACAGATAGATTGGTCGGGTATCCTTACGATCACATGCGTCGGGTTCTGCCTGGTGATTGTCATGCTCCTTCTGCTGGTCTTTGTAATGAAGGGCTTCGGTTCTTTCTTTACGCATCAGCGCAAGAAGCAGTCACCGTCGCAGACGGAATTGGACGAGGAGACCGTAGCCGCCATTATGACGGCGCTGAAGCTCTTCGGCAGCGCCCGTCACGACCGGGAAACCGAGATGCTTACGATTTTGAGCATCAAGCGGGCTTACTCGCCCTGGAACTCGAAAATTCACGGATTAACTCAAATGCCAGATTACAGAAAATAAGTTATGAAAGACTATTCATTGAAAATAAACGGAAATCAATACGACATTTCGATTGAGGACGTGAACGAAGAATCGACGATGGCCAACGTCACCGTCAATGGTGTCGCTTACGAGGTGGAAATCGTCGGCGAGCAGGCCAGCAAGATGAAGAAACCGCAGGTCGTTCCCGCTCCGAAAGCTGCAGGGCTGTCGGTGACTCCGACTACGGCTGCGCCTTCCGCTCCCAAAGCTGCACAGGCTGCTGCCGGCGGTCCCGGTTTGCAGGTGAAATCTCCGCTGCCCGGTACGATTCTCTCGGTCAATGTGAAGGAGGGCGACCGCGTCGCTCCCCGTCAAACTCTTTTCGTGCTCGAGGCGATGAAGATGGAGAACAACATCGATGCCGAACGCGGCGGTGTTGTCAAATCCATCCACGTCCAGAAGGGCGCTACCGTGATGGAAGGTGATCTGTTAATCGTTATCGAATAAGTGATATGATGTTAACAGCTGGATCCATTTCATTGTCCGACAGTCTGGTCGATTTTTTCAATCAGACCGGATTCGCAGGGGCGACCTGGGGGAATATAGCGATGATTCTCGTCGCTTTCCTGCTCCTGTACCTCGCCATCAAACACAAGTTCGAACCGCTGCTGCTCTTCACGATCGCTTTCGGTATGCTGCTGACCAACCTGCCGGGAGCGAATATGTTCCATTCCGAACTGTTCGCCGGCGGACATATCCACTGGGGAAATTTCATCCAGGATGCCGGATTGCTCGATTATCTTTATCTGGGTGTGAAGCTCGGTATCTACCCGTGTCTGATCTTCATCGGTGTCGGTGCCATGACCGATTTCGGCCCGCTGATCGCCAACCCGAAGAGTTTCATGCTCGGTGCTGCTGCGCAGTTGGGTATTTTCGTGACCTTCCTGGGGGCTTACGCGTTGGGCTTCACTCCTGCTCAGGCCGGTAGTATCGGTATCATCGGCGGTGCCGACGGTCCGACTGCGATCTTCCTGACCGCCCGCCTCGCGCCCGAATTGCTGGGGCCGATCGCCGTGGCCGCTTACTCTTATATGGCCCTCGTGCCGGTGATTCAGCCGCCCATCATGCGTCTGCTGACCACCAAGAAAGAGCGTGAAATCAAGATGTCGCAGCTGCGCCCGGTTTCCAAAACCGAGAAGATCCTCTTCCCGATCATCATTGCCGTAATCATCTCGCTGCTCCTGCCGAGCGCCGCTCCGCTGATCGGCTGTCTTATGCTGGGTAACCTGATGAAAGAGTGCGGTGTGGTCGATCGTTTGAGCAAGACCGTGCAGAACGAGCTGATGAATATCGTGGTGATTTTCCTCGGTATTACCGTCGGCTACCGCCGAAGCGTTCATCAATGTCCAGACCTTGAGTATTCTGGTGCTGGGTGTGCTTGCGTTCGCTCTCGGTACGGCCGGAGGTTTGCTGCTTGCCAAGTTTATGAACCTCTTCCTCCCGGAGGGCAAGAAGATGAACCCGCTGATCGGCTCCGCCGGTGTTTCTGCGGTTCCTATGGCAGCCCGCGTATCGCAAACCGTCGGCCAGGAGGCCAATCCGAGCAACTTCCTGCTCATGCACGCCATGGGTCCGAATGTTGCCGGTGTCGTCGGCTCTGCGGTTGCCGCAGGTATTCTGCTGTCGTTCCTGGGATAGTCCGGGGTTTCTATAGATTGAAGAGGGCCGTTTTGCAGACGGCCCTCTTCTTTTTCCTGGGAAAGAAGGTTGCTGACGCCTATATCGGTTGCGGTGTGCCTATTGGTAATTATATTTTTTAAGAAACCCTTATTCGACGATCGCAGCACGAATCCGACGGTCGCTTATTCGCTGTCGGTGGTCGCGTTTATAATTCGCCCCCTTCCTTGCTCCTTTTCTTCGGAAAGGACTTGGTCCGTTGCGCATCCAAAAAGCTCCGCTAACAGCTATGATTCCATGCTTGAAATTTGATCGTGCGGCTTTTGGTATTGTAATGGATTCCGGGATCAGACCGGGGCGGTTCCGGCTGCTTTTCCGGTTGCGTTGTTCCGTCCGGCTCCTGTTTCTTGCGATGAAACGAATAAATAATTGATATTCGAGTGTTTTCTGTCGCCCAACTTTTTGAGTCGTCTTAAAATTCCGCCTCGGGAAAATGCAAATAAATTTGCTTTTGCATCCGGCTTTTTATATCTTTGTAGAAGATAGGATTCGGTTCGGAAACCGGGACCAAGTTCCCGTTTTCTCTCGGCTTTCACTATTTTTGTTTATGTAGAAACCAACAGACAGATGCTATGAAAAAATTTCTGTTTTATGCCGTGAGCCTGTTGCTGGTGTTGCCCGCGATGGCTCAAACTCCGGCCGATGCCCCGGGTACGACGACTTCGACACCTCCGGCCGATGAACTGGTCATTTCGGATGGCCAGGTCGCACGTTTGAAAAAAGCCCCGTCGTTTAAGAACAAAGGGTTCGAAAAGTATTGGAAATGGGTGCTTTCGCGCGTACAGTATCCTGCCGATATGGAAGAGCAGAAGGTCGAAGGAGTGGTGCAAGTCCGGATTATCGTCGAAACCGACGGATCCGTGACTGTGGACGAAGTGCTTGCTTCGCCCCATGAGAAGCTGACCGAAGCGGTTACGCGGGTGGTCGAGAATTCTCCGAAGTGGACCCCGGGCATCATGACCGACAAGGAGTCCGGTCTGGATTATCCCGTGCGGGTTTCTTACGTTCTGCCCGTGGAGTTCAAGGTGCGTCCGCAAAAACTGGTCGATCCGACCATCGGACGTTATAACGGACAGAAGAATTTCAAACCTTACGGTAGTTGATACGCTTTCTGCGTCGGTCCGGTATCTTGTTGCAGGTGCGCTGCCGACTGGTCGATTTTCTCCGGTGACCGCCGGGGATGCGTAAAAAAACCGTGCTTGGCTTCGGACGAAAGAAGCCGGGCGCGGTTTTTTGTTGTAAAATGTGTAAATGGCTTTTTTAGAATATATTGACGTTATTTTTTCGGGTGTTTTGCTTTTTGCGGATTTTCTTCGTATCTTTGCGCACCCGTATAGTGCGGGAGGTTGGATAAATAAGTATTAATTAAACGTAAACAAAGTGGATTCATTAAGCTACAAAACTATCTCGGCGAACGCCGCTACGGTTGACAAGCAATGGGTTGTCATCGACGCGACCGACGAGGTATTGGGACGTCTTGCATCGCAGGTTGCGAAGATCCTCCGCGGCAAGAACAAGCCTAGCTACACCCCCCACGTCGATTGCGGTGATTATGTTATCGTCATCAACGCGGACAAAGTGAAGCTCACAGGCAAGAAGATGACCGACAAGGTCTACACACGACACACCGGTTTCCCGGGAGGTCAGCGTTTCGCTACGCCGGCCGATTACCTGGCGAAGAAACCGACGTTTCTCATCGAGAAGGCTGTCAAAGGCATGCTCCCCAAAACGCGCCTTGGCGAAGCCATTATGAAGAATCTGAAGGTGTATGCCGGCGCCGAGCATCCGCACGCCGCTCAGAACCCGAAGGCAATTAAGTTAAACGAGATTAAGTAAGAATTATGGAAGTTGTAAATACCGTAGGTCGTCGTAAGGCTGCTGTGGCTCGCGTATTCGTGAAGCCGGGTAAAGGGGAGATTACGATCAACCGCAAATCGCTGGAAGTCTATTTTCCGCTCGACATCCTTCAGTTCCAGGTGAAGCAGCCGCTGCTGGCTACCAACACCGCAGAGAACTACGATATCACCATCAATCTGGACGGTGGCGGTATCAAGGGGCAGGCTGAGGCGGCTCGTCTGGGTATCGCACGCGCATTGTGCGAGATCGATGCCGAGTTCCGTCCGGTTCTGAAGAAGAACGGATTCCTGACGCGCGATCCCCGCGAAGTTGAGCGTAAGAAACCCGGTCAGCCCGGAGCACGTCGTAAGTTCCAGTTCAGCAAGCGTTAATCGTACGACCGAATTTCGGCAAGCACGATTCAGGTTACAAACCGGCAAGACTACCTATATATTATTATATCGGCTATTACTTACAGGTTGCCTGATCGCGGAAAACTCTCCGGATTGACCGCAGTTCACTACCGGGAGAGTTGAAGAAAAGAGAATTAAAATTAAACCATTGAATTAAAATGTCACGTACAGATTTTAATACATTATTGGAAGCCGGCGCTCATTTCGGACACTTGAAGCGTAAGTGGAATCCCAAAATGGCTCCTTATATTTTCATGGAGAAGAACGGCATCCACATCATCGACCTGCACAAGACCGTGCTGAAGCTCGATGAGGCGGCAAACGCACTCAAGCAGATCGCCAAGAGCGGTCGCCGCGTGTTGTTCGTCGCCACCAAGAAACAAGCCAAGGAAATCGTTGCCGAAAAGATCGCAGCTATCGGTATGCCTTACGTTACGGAGCGTTGGGCTGGCGGTATGCTGACAAACTTCCCCACCATACGTAAAGCCGTCAAGAAGATGTCCACCATCGACAAAATGACCAACGACGGCACGTTCGATAATTTCTCCAAGCGTGAGAAGCTGCAGATCGCGCGTCAGCGTGCGAAACTCGAGAAGAACCTCGGTTCTATCGCCGACCTGACCCGTCTGCCGGCCGCTCTGTTCGTCGTGGACGTGCAGAAGGAGTCCAACGCCGTGAAGGAGGCCAAGCGATTGAATATTCCCGTATTTGCAATGGTAGATACTTGTTGTGATCCAACCGACATTGATTACGTTATCCCTGCAAATGACGATGCGACCAAGTCGATCGCTGTGATCCTCGACGCCGTGTGCGGTGCCATCAGCGAGGGCCTCGAGGAGCGTAAGCTCGAAAAAGAGAAGGAGGCCCAGGAGAATGAGGCTCATGAGGGCGATGCTCCTGTGAAGAAGGATGCGAAACCTCGTATCAAGAAAGCCGTGAAGGCTTCTGTGGATGCTGAGGAGGCTACCGTTGCCGAGGTTGTCGCTGCGACCGAGCAGAAAGCGGAATAATTCGCACGGAGATTATGGACGTTTCCGTCCCGTGCGAAGATTGCCCGAGCGATCCGAGACGGTCGGGATACGGAAACGCAGAACGAAGTTCAACGAAATTAAAACCAAGACTATGGAAATCAAAGCTGCAGATGTAATGAAGCTCCGCAAAATGACCGGTGCCGGTATGATGGACTGTAAAAAGGCCCTTGCCGAAGCCGAAGGTGATTTCGCGCGTGCCCAGGATATCATCCGTGAAAAGGGTAAGCTGGTCGTTGCCAAGCGTGCCGATCGTACGGCCACCGAAGGTGTCGTCGTAACGAAAATCGTGGGTCAGAAGGGTTATATCCTCTGCCTGGCTTGCGAAACCGACTTCGTGGCGCAGAATGCGGAGTACTCCGCTTCAGCTAACGCGATGCTGGACGTTGCCGTGAAAACCGATGCTGCGGACCGCGATGCGCTGCTGGCAGCCAAGAATGCCGAAGGCCGCACTGTCGAGGAGATGGTGACCGAAAAATCGGGTCAGACCGGCGAGAAGATCGAGCTGGCATACTATGCCCGTATCGAAGCTCCCTACTGTCATGCGTACGTACACTTCAACAAGAAGCTCGGTACGCTTATCGGTTTCAACAAGGTCGTTCCCGAGGAGGTAGCCCATACCGTTGCCATGCAGGCGACCGCTATGGCTCCCGTTTCGATCTCTGAGGCCGATTGCCCGGCCGATGTGATCGAGCACGAGCGCAAGATCGCTGTCGAGGCCATGAAGCAGGATCCGAAGAATGCCAACAAACCCGAGGCTATTCTGGAGAAGATCGCCGAGGGTAAGATGCGCAAGTTCTTCGAGGAGAATACGCTGCTCAACCAGCCGGTGGTAGGTGAGAAGGAGACGATCGCCGAGTTTATCCACAAGGCGGACAAGGATGCTACGGTTATCGCTTACAAGCGTTTCGCGCTCGAAGCGTAATCGGTGACCCTATAACGAAAAATAGCGAAGGAATTTCCTTCGCTATTTTTTGCTTTTATGGTGTCGATGTTCTTGAATTTCCAAGAAGGGATTTCCTCTGTTCCCCCCCCCTCGATGGGGTGAAGTAGTCGAATTCGATATGAACGGAGGCTTGTCAATGATTGCGGTCGGTGCCGAAAAAAGAGTATGGAAATGCCTTTTCTGAAGATTAGAGAACAATTTACTGCAATAATATTGTGCGCGAAAAATGTTCTAATCGATTCAGGTCCTATTTATTGTAATAACGACTCAATTTCTTCAAAAATATTATATCTTCTTCAGTTAAATAATTTCCTTCCCACATATATACATCGGCAATTTTCCACACTTCAGATGGAGTCATGATTTTCCCATCTTTTAAGATAATACGAAAAACCAAAGTATATCTACCATCTGAATCTGGAAGAAGAATGACATAACGTCGGAAAAAATCTGTAAATGCGGAGTTATCGCCATAATACAAGATAGAACTTATAAAAAAGTCTTCAGCAAGCATAACAGAATCAATCTTAAACGACTCTTCTTGTGGTGGCTGGTAGTAATGAGATATCCCTGCCGACGTTTTAACAACAAGATCGCATGGAATCCACCAATTACAAAAATATACATGGAAAAGTAATGTGTCATTTTGAGGGTTGAACTGAAACCCTTCCGATTCGACATCTTCAAGCATCTTTTTTAAGAGTCCTATTGTGGGGGAAGAAATTTCCAATTTCGCACCTTTTTTCCGCTTCCAATTTGGACGATAATTGTCAGGACGATATATGGTATCTTTGTTGATCTTTTTAAGTCCATAAGTATAAATATTGACGTGCTCCGACGCCTCCTGCCATAAATCAAATAGGCTTGTTTGAGCATACGTGGTCAAGCTAATTCCCAACAACAAACAAGAAAGAATTATTTTTCTCATAATCAGTTATTCAAATATTTATATTTACCGTAAAACCTACTTTCGAATTGACGATTCAAAATAGCCGTACATTCAATTGGAACCCCATCGGTACTTACTGCATAATGAGTACGCAAAGGCAAACGGTATTGTGCTCTAATCCTATTTTCGAGATTCGGGGCGGGCAGAGCTTGAAGAAACAGAGAGCATAACTCTTGCTCGAATCCGATCCGGGAGTTATTTTCTGCAAATCCGCCGCAGAACCCAGAGCGGATAACGTCGTACGGGGCGCAGCCAGAGCCATACCCGAGCCAATACCCGGTGAATGACACTACAATCCACAACTCCGTAAACCTTGGCCGGGGGCATCGTTTCCGTGGTAAGGTTGCCGTCGCCGAGCAGCGTGACCTCTTCCGGAGTCGCCCGAATGATGCGGTGTACGACGAAATTGCCTTGTACGGTTTCGGCCATCACCACCGCTCCGCGTCGCAGGTCCCCGTGGCGCAGGGGCCGCAGCGTGATGACGCTGCCGCTGCGGAAGAAGGGCAGCATACTCTGTCCCTGGACGCAGATTCGTACGTTTTGGCCTTCGAGCAGCAGGTCCCTCGTCTGGGCGAAGGCGATCCGGTTCGCTACGGTTTTTTCCATGATCGATCGTATTCAGGCGCCCTGTTTTCCTTCGAGGACCGTGGCGTAGGAGAGTTCGGCCGCTGCCTTATCCGGCAGGCAGGCCAGGTGCCACACAGGGGCTTGGGTGAGAATGTCCGACAGCGTACGGCAGATTCTGTCCTGCAAATCGCTGTCGTAGGCGAATGCCGGGGGGCAGGACGGGAGCAGCGATCCGACGGCCCGCAAGATTGACAGTCGGGTGATTTCGTTGGCCGGGGCCTGGCTCAACCGGACGATTCCGGCAATCGGCCGCGAAATGTTGCGGTAACAGGGGGTCTTGCCGCTCCAGGGCGATCCGAAAGCGGTCGCCTGCCCCTGGTACATCCGGATAATCGGGCTGTCGTCGTTGAGCAGCCGTGCTCCGGGAATGTGCTCCTGCCACAGCCGGGTATGGGTGCTTTTTCCCGTGCCGGATTCTCCCAGAAACAGGACGGCCCGGCCTTCGCATTCGATGGTCGAGGAGTGTATCGCAATGGCTTCGGGGGAGATGGCGATGCCGAACATGATCCAAAGCCCGAAACGCATCAGGGATTGATGGGGTTCGCGTCCGTCAGCGAGCAGGTCGCTCTGTACATCCGGCGAATTGAACGCTTTGAAGAATAGCGTCGGACGATCCCCGTTGCGGGGAACCATGCGGAACAGGTAACCTCGCGGCGTACGCTCGAAGTGGCAGTCGGCTTCCGCATCGTCGAACGGAAATACGTCGAGTTCCCTGTTCGGCTCTCCTCCTGTTAATTCTTTATTTATCGTGCAGTCCGGAATCAGGCGCATGGTCAGGGATGCGGCCGGATCCGCTTCTGCGGCGAACGGTTCGAATGCCCGGGCCATGTGGCTGCCGGGTCTTACGAAGAGCCGATCGACCTGTTCCAGCCGGATGCGGAATCCGGCGATGATATATTCTCTATCCATTGTTATCGAGTGTGATGATGCGGTCGCAGTACTCCAGCGAGCTTTCTCGATGGGCGATGACCACGATGGTTAAATCTCTGTTGTGTTGTGACAGTTCGGCGATCGAACGGTTGATTCCCTCCTCCGTCCCGCTGTCGAGCGCCGAGGTCGCCTCGTCGAAGAATAAAATGTTGGCCTGTTTGTAGAGGGCTCTGGCAATGCCGATGCGCTGGCGTTGTCCGCCCGACAGTTTGTTGCCGGCCTCCCCGATCGGGGTGTCGATCCCTGCGGAGAGCGATTGCACGAAGTCTTCCAGCCGGGCGGCACGCAGGGACTCCTCGGCTCTCCGACGGTCGATTTTCTCCTCCTCTTCGCCCAGGGCGATGTTTTCCAGCAGGGTGCCGTCCAGCAGGAACACGTGCTGCGAAACGTAGCCGACGGCATTTTGCCAGCGGCGGCGGTTGGCGGCGGTCAGGGGCTCCGTCGATCGTGATTTCACCGCCGGTGGGGGTATAGAATCCCAACAGAAGGTTGAACAGGGTCGTTTTTCCGGCCCCCGATGCGCCTCGGATACCGACGTGTTCTCCCTTGCGGATCGTGAGTGTCAGCCCGTGCAGCACCTCTTTGCCGCCGCGCTCGTCGTCGAAGCGGAACGAGAGGTCGCGCACGGCGATTTCACGTTCGAAGGGCTGCGGAGGCTGTGCGGCGGACGGTTCCGGCTTTTCGTCGTTCAGGTCGATGTCCCGCAGGATATCGATGGTGTAGCGGTTGTATTTGAGTGCCGACCAGCCGGACATCATGTTGCGTACCGAAGGCATCAGCCGCAACCCGGCGACGGCGAATACGCCGAAGAGGACCCGGGCTTCATCGCCCGGCGTACCGAGGCTGACCGCCACGAACAGCGCCATGCCGATCGCCAGTCCTACCTCCATGAAGATCGAAGGCAAGGCATTGACGGTCATATTTCTGGACTGAATCGTAACGATCTTGTCCATCGCCCGGTCGAAGCGGCGCAGCATCGAAGGAAAGGCATCGTTGATCTCCAGGTCGGCATATCCCCGGAAGGTTTCGACGACCGTGCGGGCCTTCTCGCGCTGGGCTTCGTTCTCCTGTACGCCGTAACGGTGGAGCCGTTTGCGCACGGCGCTGTAGTAGAACCAGACGGTCGGAATGAATACCAGCAGGACCAGTCCCGCGACTGTGGGGTTGTAGAACAGCAGCGCCGTGAACAGCAGTGCGAGCAGCATGCTCTCGCTCGTGATCGACGCGAGCGGTACGAGGATCCCCGTAACGAACGCCAGACAGACGAAATTGACGTTCCGCGAGAGCAGTGCCGAATTGGTGTTTTTGATGAATCCCAGCCCCCGGTCGTGATATTCGATATAGAGCCGCCGCGACATACACCGGTAGAGGTCGTAAATATACCGCCGTTCGTAGCGCAGCAGGAAGAGGGTCAGCAGGTTTTTGAATGCGATCAGTGCGACGATACATCCGCATACGGTCAGGGCGAACGCCCGGTCCGATTCGAATCCGCCCGCTTGGTACAGCCGTTCGAGCCAGGGGTTCGTGTGCATGCTCTCGCTGTCGAGGATCAGCAGCAGTACCGGAATCAGCAGAGCCAGTCCTGCGAAGTTGAGCAGGGCCCGCAGGAAGATCGTGCCGGAAACCAGGTAGCTCCGGCGGCGGAATCGGCGGGGGATGATGTCCAGCAGGATTGATCTCATGAAGCTGTTTTTCGGGACCGGTCTGCGATTGTCGTTCGCAAGAGCCGGCCTGCATTTTTTTGTATAAGTCGGGGACGCTCGCTCTTTCCGTTGCGGGATGCGTCCCAAAAACGTATCAAATATACGATTATCTGTTCGAAAAATTCGCCGTTTGTCCCTGTTTTTTCCGGTATTCGCTTCTGTTCTCCCCGTTTTTCAATCCTCCTTCTCCTCCACCCGCTCCGTGCGTCCCAGACGTACATACCAGAGATAGCCTTCCGTCCGGGTGTAACCCATCTGCCGCAGCAGGCGCAGGTACTCGCGGATCTGTTTGCGGTGGCGTGCGGTTTCCCGGTCGCCGAACTTGTAATCCACCACTACGGCCCGCTCGCCGTCGGTCATCACGCGGTCGGGGCGCCGCGTCGTTCCGCTGCCCGGCAGGATGATTTCGTTCTCGTTGCGCACCACCTGCCACCTGCCGCCGAACCACTCCGCCGTCACCGGATCCGCGAGGGCCTTTTCGACCAGCTCCCGCAGGCGGGGGGCCTCTTTTTCGTCGAGTACGCCGTCCTGGGTCATCGCTTCGATGGCCGTGTAGATCTCATCCGTTGTCGCGGCGTTTTCGAAGACCCGGTGCATCAGGATGCCGAAGTCGCGCGGGGTGAGTTCGGCCCGACCCTCTTCCTCGTAGTAGCGTTCTGTCGGC
>ERZ780128.542-NODE-542-length-14513-cov-2.533476_pt1 | contig 14513 bp, 11 predicted proteins | sample MGYA00511170_ERZ780128 | MGnify/ENA primary metagenome ERZ780128 (study PRJEB29588, sample SAMEA1970465) | human gut metagenome | biome: human gut; feature: human-associated habitat; material: faeces | place: Denmark | collected 2008/2010 ...
GGCGGCGCCTGCGACGCCATGCCTTTATCCTGCTATAAATAAGATGCGTTGAATCTCTCAATAATTATCCATTTTCCTTGCACATTTACCGTATGCTATCCTCGTCCAATGGTGACGATGATATAATTTCCTCATGCAGACAGAGGTTCCCTGCTTTATCCCTGCGGCACCGTCCGCTTTACAGCAGTATGGGACCTCTCCCTTATGGGATTTCATGAATGAGCCGGATGCGGGAGTGATCTTTCCGCAGATTTCTATGCAGGATATGACTCATAAGGACATGAGGAACTGTCTGTACATCAACAGGAAAGGCAGGTGCCAACACTATGTTCATTGTCGGGATCGACATTGCCAAACGGAGTCACGAAGCCATCATCATCGCTGAGGATGGCCAGGTTGTCCGCAAGGCATTCAGCTTCCGGAATAACTGTACCGGCTACAATCTGTTACTGGAACAGGTACGGAGACTGACCCTTGTAAAGAGCCAGATCGTATTCGCCATGGAATCCACCGCCCACTATTGGCTGGCACTCTACGCCAGGCTTTTGAAAGACGGATACACAGTCATGGTTCTGAATCCTATCCAATCCCATTCTCTGCGGGAGCTTTACATCCGCAAGGCCAAAACCGACGCCAGAGACTCACTCATCATTGCGGACCTTGTCCGCTTTGGCCGCTGCAAAGCCAGCAACGTGCCTCAGGACAAAATTCTGGCTCTGCGAGAGCTGTGCCGCAGTCGCGCCTATCTGGTAGACATGGCCGCTGATCTGAAGCGGAAGCTGATTGCCTTATTGGACAGAATATTTCCGGAGTACGAATCCCTGTTTGATTCTGTTTTCAGCAAGGCTTCTATTGCCGTACTAAGCAAATACTCTACACCCCAAAAAGTGAAAAATGCAAATCTCAGGAAACTGACGGATCTCCTTATGGAAAGCAGCAACGGACATTTTGGCGAGTGGAAGGCCCATCAACTGAAAGAGGCCGCCTGCAGCAGCTTTGGGATCGATGACAGCGGCGGCGTGTATTCCACGTTGCTTGGGATGTTCCTTGAGCAGATCCTGTCTTTAACTGCACAGGCAGATTCTCTGGAAAAACAGATATCCGTATTCTTCCAAGAGTTTAATAACCCTTTAACCTCTATACCGGGAGTTGGGACTGTTCTCGCCGCAACAATTTTAAGCGAGATCGGTGACATTACTCGCTTTTCTTCTGCCGATAAGCTGTTGGCTTACGCAGGACTTGATCCATCCGTGAAGCAGTCCGGCGAATTTAAGAGCAACCAGAATCGTATGTCCAAGCGGGGATCTCCTTATTTACGTCGTGCCATTTGATTGGCGTCCACGGTAGCAGTGCATCGTGATCCGATGTTTCAAACCTATTACGAAAAGAAAATATCCGAAGGTCTGCATTACATGAATGTGATTGGTCATGTCAGCAGAAAGATGACCGCTGTGATCTTCGCTGTCCTCCGGGATGGACAACCGTACCAACCCATTTTGCAATCTGCCGGTTAACTGAGCTGCATCATTTTCATCCGGCCCGCAAAGGGTCTGGTTCTTTGTGCCCTTTTCCGATATATCCCTTATACACGCGAACTGTAATTTTATCCCTTGACAAACCCATAGCCGACTGCTTTGCGTCGTCACAAGCTCCACATCCCTCATTTCCGCCCAAAAGGGCGAAAAATCGGTCGTTACGCCGCTCCTCCTTCTCCCACCGAACCCGCTTCGCTGGGCTTCGGCGGGAACCCTGTTGTCCCCGCAAACTCCTCCGAAAGCGGCTCAAATTCGTCCTTAAGCCCTTGGGGGCGGCTGGGACTCGGCTCTTCTTGGAAAGGCGCACACGGGGTGTTCTGTCGGCTTTGAGCATTGGACTTTTCGAGGAGCTTCGCCGCATGGTAACGGGCGACGTCCTCCTCCACCTGCCGGAGCTGCCGCTCATAGAATGCTTCGAGTACACCTTGGATAGGGCGAACGGTGTAGAGCAGATTTCCGTTCAGGGGTCTGCCATCTTTGCTTCGTACCATCGTCGGCTCCGTGTAGATGAGACCTTTCTCCTCCAGCTGCCGCACATACTTTGCCACCGTATTTTCACTCATGCCGATCGCATGGCCGATGGTTTTGTAACTGGGGTAGCACTGGTAGGTCTTACGATTCTCGCACCGGAGCAGATAGGAATAGAGGGAGATCTCACGAAAATCCAGACCGATGCTGAATATCTCGTTTGGTACCATAAAATAGTTTTTCTCTGCGCTGCGCTTGGGCCATTTGTTGAAACTCAATTCATACCTCCTGTATTGTCGTAGAGTCCGATGACGCTCACACAGGGGACAGAAAAATTTTCATTGCTTTTCTGCTGTTTACCTGATATACTTTTATCAGTAGATTTGTGCGTGCCTGTGTGTGCGCCGAGCCGCCGGACTGTTGCCGCAGTCACGGCGGTTTTTATTTTGCGGGTGTGTTGTGTGATCCACATTCCTCCTTTGCCCTCATCTGTAAACTATCTTTTTCGCCTCCTCCGTGTTAGAATAAAAAGAGACCGTGCTCCCGGGAGCACGGCCAGAGATGGAATGACCTTCCGAGCGGATTGCCGTATGGCGGAGAGCACTCATGCTCTCATAGATGCTCTGTCGAAGACCATGTGGATTCGTCGGCGCGGATGCCGTGCCGTACCGAACCAGGGGCAACCTCACCCGGGTGAAATTGTCCTTCTATTATTACTTAGAGAAAATTCGCAAAATCGGAAGGTCTGGAATTGTAAACTTTTTGTGAACGCAGAAAGGGCGGTGAGCTCATGTCCTTCAAGGATACCCAATCTTATAAAGAGCTTCAGGCAGATTGGCGCTGGATACACTCTATGGACCCGGAAGCTGCCGCCGCTGCAGACCAGTGGGTGAAGGAGCATCCGGAGGAGTGGAAGGAGCTGGAGCATATGCTCTACTACAGCGAGGCGAACTTTCGCAAGCGTGTAGCACCAGATACTCTGGAGGATGTGGATATAAAACAGCCCCAATCTTACAATCCGGAAGCGTTCCTGCCGGAGGAAGTACGCAATGCGATTTACAATGACAGACGTTGGTTTGACCGAAGCAAGTATCTGCCAGAGGGTTCTGATGAAGATCCCTTCATGTATTTGGACACCCAAATCTATGACGCCCTGCATGCACTGACCGAACTGCAGAGGGAGATTTTGTTCCGCACGGTCATCAATGGTGAATCCACTGAATCCGTCGCACAGGACAAACAGTGTTCGTCCAGAAACATCCGGGATATCCGAGCCCGTGCGCTTCGACAGATACGGGCCAAAATCAAAAGACGTGAAGGCTACGGCAGACCCGACGTTGTCATCATTATTTTGCTGTTTATGCTGCTTGTTGGTGTTCCGCTTGCTTGCTGGGGAGAACAACTTTGGACCGCATATCCCTGGCTGGAGCCTGTGGCTGCAGTGCTTAGCGCATTGGTTATGGCTGTCATGTTCCAAAATTCCCTTCGCAGAGAAGCAGAAAGGCTGCTGCGCCAGCATTGGGCCAGCCTGAATGGATCGCAGAAAAAAGAATGACTGTGAAAGAGGGAGTGAAGCACTTGCGGTGCTTCACTCCCTCTAACTATGCTTTTTACTCAGTTGAAGCTGCATCAGGATTCTCGTAAGGTTTACCATCCTTGTTATAGGTCAAATTAAATACAAGATCAGACAGCCATTTCTTAAACGAAGGATTATCCTGGAACTGCTTAAACAATTCCATATTGTCCGCCATAATTGAAAAGATGACCTGCTGCAGAGCACGTTCGCTTTCCAAGCGTGCACTCTGCTCATCAGAGTTTCTCATGGCATTCTGATATTTTTCGTCCTTAGAGACCATGGCCGGTATCTCAAGGATCTGCCGCCGCACGTTATCCGCATCATTCCAATTGATGTTACCAAACATATCATTGAAATTGGAGAGAATGACAGACAACAAATCCATTTCCGGTTCAACGATATGCCCAACCTTTCCCGCCGGTACGGGAGCCACCTCCGTATCGGCATCTTCCAGGCGAATGGACATGACCTCACGCGCTTCGTTGCGGTAACTTTCGAGGTCGATCTTTTCAAGAATCCCCTGCGAAAGATCGTCCTCTCGTGGAGACGGTAACTTTGGTATCAGCAAATTAAGAAAGATGGACAACCGTTCCCAGTCTGCGTTACCATACGGCAAAATCGCTCCGAGAAAGCCATAGGTACGCACGAACGCCTTTGCTGCGCTCTTAAATTTAATCTGGTCATCCGTGTCAAGCTGCTTGTAAACGGCAGTGCAGGCATCTAATGTGGGATCAAGTTTGTCGCGATCCGCTCCATCCAGGTACAAATTGACAAGCCGCTCGACATCTTCGTTGGAGAACACCTGGTATTCCTCCATTGTTGCAACCAGGTCGTATAGCTTGTTCGGATCGGTTTCGCCGGACAGAATCGTGGTGCGGTAATATCGCGAAAATGATTCCTGAATCATCTCCGGTTTGTTGGCAAAGTCCAAGACGAAGGTATCGTACTTTTTCGGGCAGCAGCGGTTCAAGCGGGAGAGCGTCTGTACCGCCTTGATGTCATAGAGCATTTTGTCCACATACATGGTGTGGAGCAGCGGCTCATCAAAGCCCGTCTGGAACATATCCGCAACGATGAGAATGCGATACGGGTCTTTTTTGAACTCCTGCGGTATCTGGGCATCGGGGAAGCCGTTAAGCCCTGCCGATGTCAGCGGCGGTTCCTGCCCTTGATACTTGTTCTCGCCGGAAAAGGCGATGATCGTCTTATATGGACTGCGCCTGTCCGCAAGGCATTTATTGATGGCGTAATAATATTCGATACAGCGAGGAATGCTGGAGGTCACGACCATAGCGCGAGCCTGCCCGCCGATTTTTCCTTTGGCAATGACTTGTTCGTGGAAGTGGTCTACCATCATAGCCGCTTTCTTGGCTATGGTATAGCTGTCGCTTTCTACAAAGCTGCGCAGCTTCTTCTGCGCCCGCTTCTTATCGAACATCGGGTCGTCCTCGACGGTCTTCATCAGTTTATAGAAGCTGTCGATAGGCGTATAGTATTGCAGTACATCCAGAATGAATCCTTCCTGGATCGCCTGTTTCATCGTATAAACATGGAAAGGTCTATGCTTAATATCGTCGCCGTCCTGATACGGAACGCCGAAGGTTTCCAGCGTTTTATTCTTCGGGGTTGCGGTAAACGCAAAGTAGCTGGCATTGTTCAGCAGTTTGCGCCCTTCCATCATGGCATTGATCTTATCCTCGTTGTCCATCTCGTCATCGGAAGCAAGTCCGGAAAGCGCAAGGTTCATCTGCGCAGAGTTTCTTCCGCTCTGTCCGGAATGAGCCTCATCGATGATAATGGCGAAATGGTTATCCTTGTGTTCCGCTCCGATTTGCGGAACGATGTATGGGAACTTTTCAATCGTGGTGACAATAATACGTTTTCCATCCGTAATGGCTTTCGTAAGATCGCCGGAGTGCTCCGCCCATGCAACCGTGCTGCCGACCTGCATAAACTGCTTGATCGTATCCCGAATTTGCTTATCGAGGATACGGCGGTCAGTGACTACGATAACGGGGTCAAGCATCGGGCGACCGTCATGTTCCAGCCCGATGAGCTGGTGAGCAAGCCAAGCGATTGAGTTGGATTTTCCGCTGCCTGCGCTGTGCTGAATGAGATACTTCTTCCCAACACCATTTGTTTTCACATTGGCAAGCAGCTTCGTTACAACATCGAGCTGGTGGTAACGGGGGAATATCTGTTTTTCCTTTTTCTTCTTGGTATCCTCGTCCACCTCAACAACAACTTGCGCATAGTTTTCTATAATCAGCGTCAGCCCTTCCTTTGTAAGAATATCCTTCCAAAGGTAATCAGTCATGATGCCATTGGGATTTGGTGGATTTCCTGCTCCATCGTTATAGCCCTTATCAAATGGCAGAAACCAGCTATCTTTCCCAGCGAGCTTTGTGCAGAACTTGATGCGGGCATCGTCAACAGCAAAATGCACCATGCAGCGCTTGAACTGGAACAACATCTCTCTGGAATCACGGTCATCCTTGTACTGCTGAACGGCATCATCAACATTTTGCTTTGTGATCTGATTCTTGAGCTCAAATGTAATAACCGGGAGACCATTGATAAATACGCACAGATCCAATGCCAGTTTGGCTGCATCCTGTGAATAGCGGAGTTGTCGTGTAACGCTAAAAATATTCTTTTGGAACAGCTCTTTAGCTTTTGCGTTGCCCTCAGAGGGAGTCAGGTAAAACATGATCAGGTCGGCGGGGTATACTTTGATGCCGTTTCGCAGCACGTCAACTATGCCGCGCTTAGAAATCTCGCCCTGTAAACGGTTGAGAAACTGTGCGTATTTTTGATGACTTTTCCGGATGCCCAGCTTCTCTAATTGCTCCGGTTGCGTATCCTGCAGGAACCGAAAAAGCCGAGTCGCATCAATGGCGTATTCTTTGTTGTAGTCGGTGTTGGAGCCTTCTTCATATCCGTTGTGCTCAACAAGCCAATTTACAATGAGAGCTTCGAATCCGCTTTCCTTGGTATTGGTCGGCATTACGCTTCCTCCTCTTCTGCTAAATGAGGCATCTCATATAAGTTGCCCAATAGCTGTTTTATAAATACAATAACCTTATCGGCATCTTCTTGGGTTGCCATTCCCATTTCGTGTGTATACTTGTTTCCTATCTTTCTTATTTTATCGACCCATGCTTTGTTTTGGCTACCGATATAGCCATTCACTTCCAAAAAATCTATGTATTCGACGAAGCGTTTTCCCACATCAGCGCCCTTGTCAACCGCAATATACATTAACAATGTTCGTGAAACCATTATAACCGAGTGATAACACTCATTTAGAAAGCACTTTCTGCATTCGTTATACAGCTTTTCTACATTGGGCGGTAGAAAGCGTACATCTTCATAGGGCAGCAGCTGTGACTGCGGTATGATTTTTCCGTCAAGACCAATGATGACCGGCATGAAGCACTCCGGGCATTTGTGAATTTGATATTTAATGGCACCGGTAGCTGTATCGACAATTCTGGTGGTAGAACCCGCCTGTACCCGCACGCCGCAGTATGGACAGGTTATTGTTTTTGCAGTCATCTCTTTTTTGGGAATGGCCTTCCAAGTCCATTCTTTTATCTCTATCATACTTATTCCTCCTCAGGAGGCTCGTCCGCACCTTGTTCCAGGTTTTCATCTGCATTGTCTATATCTTCATCCACAAATTCGTATTCGGGGATTTCGATGCTACGGACATCGATCTTACCGGTGACAGTATCAGCAACAAGACGAATTTTCAAATCCTGCAGGTTCGCTATCTTTTCTTCCATCTTCTTAATGGCAGCGTCAATCTTAGCGCACACCTCATCAAGATATCGGACGATTTCTTTTTGCTCATCATCTGGCGGAATCAAGATGAAGGCATCCTTCAGCATTTTCTGCGTAATGCTATATACCTTGACTCCATTAACCTTCTTGCGGATCTGATAGCGCCAAGTAAGTGACTTGAACAGATAAGCAAGATATTTATTGTTTGTCGAACCATCGGGATGCGCAATGATTGAATGGTAGCCTGCAAAAATGGTGTCATCCCAATCAATATAGGCACAGTTTCCGCAGCCTGTAACATCTTCGGATGTGTCGGCAAAAATGAAATCACCTTTTTCTACAAGGCAACTTTGATTTGTGGTCAAATAAGACTCATTCACATATCTGATAAGTTCTTCATTAAGGCCGACACCAGAGTTCTTCTTGGAATGAACTTGCCCATAGCTAATTACCGCTATGCCGGTTTCTACAAGGTTTGCCTTCGTGATGGAAAGACCTTTTCGGAAAGAGAACGATTCTCTTATGCGCCGAATCTGCCAATGCTCTGGGTAATCAATATCCCAGCGAACATCATGATTGTGGATAAGGGCACTTTTACGCATACCCTTTACAACCGCTTCGTCAATTTTCCGCTGCTTCATCTCTTCGAGCAATACAATCTGGTGTCGATAATTTGAAATCAGTTTATTGATGCTCGAAACCTTCCAGTCCAGAAAGCGCACAATCTGATCCTGCTCCTCGCGGGGCGGGACAGGGTAAAATTGAGCCGCAAATACTTCAAAGCGAAAATCTGATGACCGCTCTCTTATACCTCGATACAGCGACTGGATATACCCTGAACGTGCCATTTCCCGAAGCAGCAAGGCGTAATATTGATTATTACTATTGCCTTTCGCTTGGCAGACACTATAAACAGGAGTACCTTTTCCATCAGAATCAGAAACGCCTATCGAACCAGCAAAAGCATCCATCACATGGATAACAAGATCGCCTTTTCTTATTCCTTGATAGCCGATTTCTTTCAACGATTCTGTGAAGCCAGTTGTTCTACGGTTTTTTCTTAATGTTACAGTGCCGTCACGAAAACAGGTAACGACTTCATCTGTATCACTGGTTGGGCGTTGCATTTTCTGATACAGATTCTTTCCACGCACCAGTCCCCAATGTCCCGGCATCTGCTTGATCCACGGCACGGGAGACAGTGTGTAATTCTCATATCCGCTCATTGCACGCCCTCCATGATACCTGCCAACAATCCGTATGCTTCCTGCTCCAAGTCTTTTAGACTTTTCATAATTTCATCCATAGGGCGCAGCTCCACGGGCTTGTAAAAATACTTCGTAAAGCTGATCTCATAGCCGACCTGCGTTTTCTTCTCATCTACCCATGCATCCGGTGCGTAGGTCAGAACCTCGTTTTTCATAAAGGCATCAACGCCGCCCGCATAGGTGAACGGAATGTTCTCCGTGTCGCGCAGGTCAACATCTGGCTCGCCCTCGATAGGCTGTGCGGACGGGTCTTTTTCAGTGATAAAGGGGCGTACTTTTTTCAATGCGGCGGCTTTCAGCTTGGTAGCCTTGGCAAAAGCGGTCCAATCATCCAACGGTGCGGTTTTCGCAGCTTTTTCAATAGCTACGATCACGCTGTCGTATTCATCCGACTTCTTGAATGTATCCGCCGGAATTACTCTGTCAGGATACACGCGCAAACGCAGCGGCCGCTCCACCGTCACATTCCAATAACCGAAGTCCTCGTTGTTCAAAATTATGCTGACTTCGCTTTCCTCCATTGCAAGGAACATGCGAACGATCTCCTTGCGGATTTCTTCGGTAAATTCGCAGTTCTTCTTGCCCATGTTCTTACGCAGCGCCGACTTCATCGCCGTTGCGTCGATGAGCTGAATCTTGCCCTTGCGGCGTTCTTCTTTCTTATTGGAAAGCACCCAAATGAATGTGCCGATGCCCGTATTGTAGAACATATTCTCCGGCACGGCGATAATGGCCTCCACCAGATCGTTCTCAATCATATAGCGGCGGGCGTTGCTTTCGCCGCTTCCCGCATCGCCCGTGAAGATGGACGAACCGTTATGCACCTCCGCAATGCGGCTGCCGAGGGGCGTGTCTTTCTTCATCTTTGCCACGTTATTCAACAGAAACAGAAGCTGACCGTCGCTTGTGCGCGGAATCATCGTGAGCTGCTCCCCGCCGTCCAGATAAGCGTTGAAACGGCTGTCGAGGATTTCCTTTTTGCCGCCCATCTTTTCGGCATCGGTTTTCCAGCTCTTGCCATAAGGCGGATTTGAGAGCATGAAGTCAAACTGCCGGGTGGCGTTGCCGTCCAAGGACAGCGTTGAGCCGTAACTGATATGTTCTGCCTGGTCGCCGTCACCCTTGAGTAACATATCCGCTTTGCAGATGGCATAGGTTTCCGGGTTGATCTCCTGCCCAAAAAGGTGGATAGAAACATTTTTGCCGCGCCGTGTTGCCAGTGTCATAAGCCGATCCTGTGCAACGGTGAGCATACCACCCGTTCCGCAGGCCCCATCATAGCAGGAGTAAGTAGCGTCCTTGATCTGATCCGCAATCGGCATAAAGATAAGGTCTGCCATCAGCTCAACAACATCACGGGGCGTCCAGTGTTCGCCGGCTTCCTCGTTGTTCTCCTCGTTGAACTTACGGATCAGTTCCTCGAAAATCGTACCCATGCCGTGGTTGTCCAGACCGGGATGCTTGAGAATGGTCTTTTCTTCGTCTTTGTACACCGGGTTCGGACTGAGGTTAATATCCGAAGATATAAATTTTTCAATGACTGCACCGAGGATATCTGCCTCGATCATGGTGTCAATCTGATTGCGGAACTTGAACTTCTCCAGAATCTCCTGCACATTCGGAGAGAAACCGTCAAGATATGCTTCAAAATCCGTTTTCAATGTCTGCTTCTTCGCACGGCTGGTAAGGTCGCGCAGACGGAACGGCGATGCATTGCAAAAAGCCTGTCCCGCCACGTTGCACAGTGCAGGCCACTGGTTATCGATACCTGCTGCATCCAACTTTTTCTTCATATCCAGGACAGCCTCTTTACCGTCCTCCAAAAGAGCATCCAAACGCCGGATGACCGTCATCGGCAGGATCACATCACGGTACTTGCCGCGCACATAAACATCACGCAGGCAGTCGTCTGCGATACTCCATATAAAACTCACTATTTGATTATGCACCTGATTGTCCATATTTCCTCGTTCCCTTCCTCGCTGTAATAAGGCACCAATGATCATATCCTGAATGGTATCTTACTAAAGTTTCTACCCGTTATTCTGGACTATTAAGATTTCAGCTTATAAGTTCTGTTTCGATTTCCGCCTTCGGCTACGACAATTTCCTCCGCAGTCAGTTCAGAGAGGAGTTTCTTGGCTCGTGTACTTTTGACTCCAAGGAGCTCTGCAATATCGGCACTTCTGGCCGAAATATGATCAGTAAGGTATGCAACGATTTCTTCTTTCTGCCGGGCAGATTTTATCGTTGCTTTTTTATCGTCACTCTTTATCGCCGCTTTTTTATCGTCACTCTTGGAGAATAAGAGCGTTAATGTTGTCCGCTCCGGCTCGAGTTGCTCTGTAATCTCCGGAGTTGTCCAATTTTGCTCGCGCCAGACGCGGAAGATATTCGGAATGCCGCTACCAGCACGCTCACCAATATCAATCAGGTTGAACATCTTCAGCATCGCTCCATTACGCGGATCAGAAACACCGCCGTTCTTTGCGGCATCAATTTCGATGCGGAAGCTGCCCGGATTAGACATCGTAATGCTATTACGCTTTTTGACGATGACCAACCCCTGTCTGCCATAATAGTCAGCATGAACCAGGCAGTTCGCCAACGCTTCACGCAGAGCTTTATGCACATCGGTATCGTCCACTCTGGTGCCACCCTCCATCTTAAAGGGAACCTTGATATCCTGAATCAGCTTGTTATAGACGCGGAAATAGAAGTCGTACACATTGCCGCTCCAGTCGCCGGAGGAAGATATGATACGGTCAGTCCAACGGGTATCAGCGTCATACTGCTCCTGGTAATCCAGAAAGTAAGTGTTGAATTCACGCACAATGTCATACTCGTTGCCGAACATGAGAAGTCCTGCAGAGGTGGGATGCTTTTTCCCATCAGAGCCGATACCGACAGCACCCAGCTTCAGGAGGAAATCTTCATCCTCCAAGGCTTCCCACACATGGCCGGGGCGGGAGAGGCGCATTCTCTGGCGATAACTGCGGATGCTTTCTTTGTTGAACACCGTCAAGTCCATTTCGCTCAGAATGAGCATGTCTTGCGTTTTCACGGATGCGTCCCGCACCATGGCCTGATATTCCTCCTTGGTGCAGCGATAGTCGCCCTCACCGTTACGGCGGTATGTGCAGAGCGGATTTCCGTCCACATACACCGGTTTATAGGAGCGTTCCGCGCGGGGAACATTGATGACCACGATATGATTGCCGTCGACTTCCTGCATAAATACATCCTTGGAGGACAGCACATTCACGCTGGTCTTGTTGGGATTGTTGACGATGTCCCAGAACTCCTTGATGAGTCTGTCAGGGTCTGGCAGATCTACCGTGTGCAAGGATTTATCCGCCCATTCTTCCACGCCCAACAGGATGATGCCGCCGTGGGTATTGGCGAAGGCAGAGTAGGTTTCCCAAATGCTTTTGGGCAGACCGCCAAGGGCTTTCTTTGCCTCAATACGGTTGTTCTCCCGATACTGCTCGATTTTGGAAAAGTCAATCATGGTTTTCCTCCTTTACGAGCTCTATGATATCGCAGAAGTCGCAATCCAGCACGGTACAGATTTTCATCAGGATTTCTGTACTGACATGCTGGTTCTTGCCCAGCTTGGCAAGGGCGGTCGTAGACATACCGGTAGCCAGACGCAGATCCTTCTTTTTCATGTTTTTATCAATCAGGAGTTTCCACAGCTTATTATAACAAATCGTCATCGTAACACCTCGCGTCAGAGTATACACTAATACATATTAATTCTAACACAACCGCTTTAATTTGTCTATTGAAAATCCAATTTTCAGATTCGTGATGTCCTTTCCAGACGAGAGATTTTGAATTATAAACTGGCAAAGGGTAACCGCAGGAATGCTTTTTTTGCTCCCCTGCGGTTATTTCATTGTTTATGCGGCGCAATTTTTGAGGTCAGCCCATGGTGGCAATTTTGTTGCCGTTCTCGTACATATCCTCGGCATACTCGACATGATTGGGGCCTTCGCTTTGTATCCAGCCAAAGCCGGGGCCATAGACCATATCCGCCAGTTCATTATCGTTAGCTAATGGCTCCGGTGCCGATTTAGGTTCAGGTTGCGTGGGCTGTACCGGGATGGGATCTGTCTGCGTAGGAGGTACATATTCTTGTTCTGTCTCGGCTTCATCTTCTATTTCCGGTACAGGGATGGGCAACTCCTCGGTGGCTACTTCCGGGGCTGATTCAGCTTCCGGCATTTCTGATTCTTTCTTTTCTGTTACCACTGGCAGCACCGGTTTCTCTGCTTCCGGAAGTGTCGGCCGTGGAGTGGTCACGGCGGCCGTTTCGCTCAGCATGGGTGTTTCCCCGACCTTTTCGGTCTGTGGCCACACAGCGGCACACAGGGCGAGACAGGCGGTGAATGCAGCGGCAATGATGATTCTATTTTTCATTCTGTTTCCTCCTCTTTGAATGTAAAACGATTGAGTTCTGCGGACAACTCACCTTTTGCGGAATATCTATCAGAATTTCAGAAGAGTATCCAGAACATTTGCCGCCTGCTGAAGCTCGCCCTGAGTGGCTTTGTTTGGTATATCTTCATCCTTTTGCACCTTGTGCGGCAGATAAGGTTCATAGTTCTGCCGGGTTATCGATGGCCGGTAATGTCCCAACATCCGCGCCAGTTCCTTGGTTTCCATGCCGTTCCGCAGAGATAGAACGGCGCAGGTGTGCCGGAGATCTGTGAATCGGATATGGTCAAGCCCCGCTTCCTTGATGATCTCGTTATGCATCCGGCGTACCATCTGCGGCGAGTAGGGCCTCTGCGTTGCTGGATGCATGAACATCAGCGGACTTTTTGGATGCTTGGTGTGTTCCATGATCAGGAGGTCGATCACCTCCGATGTCAAGGTTATTGTTCTCGTTTCCGAGCCATATTCGATCAGTTCCCGCCGTTCTACAGAGCGCTGCTCTGATATGGTCAGCGTCCTGTTTTTTACATTGAGGTCATTCCATTTCAGGGCGATGAGCTCACCCTGCCGCAGGCCAGCCGTTAAGGCCAGCATGAACATGGGGAGATGCCCCAGCCGTTCTGCCGCATCCAGATAATCCTCCATCTCCAGCGGCGTCAGCACATCGGCATTGACCTTCTTTGGCTTGGAGTAGTGGAACGCTCTGGCGGGATTATCGCCAATCAGGCCATCCCGCATGGCTTGGTCCAGGCATTGCTGAAGCAGGCGGTGGATGTGCCGCATGGTTTCTTCTCCCAAACCAGAGCTGCCGGGTCGATGATTGCCGAAGCGCCGCCGTTCCTCCAGAAAATCTTCAACCATCTCCGATGTCAATTCAGAGAGCGGTATATCTCCCAGGCCGGGGATGATATGGTTCTTAAATACATAGTTGTGTGCCGCATAGGTGGTCGGTCTGCTCTGGGACTTATCGTAGGTTTCCTGCCAGAAGCTGATGTATTCCTGAAGTGTCATATTCCCACCTCCATGCACTGACGCTGCAGGTCACGGAAAGCTACCCATGGGAGCCTGGCCTGTTTCAGGATTTTCTTGTGTAAGTAGTAGAATTCGTGGAGCTTGTAGGGTACTCCGGTCTTAGGGTTCTGGAACACATATGATGAACTGGTTTCTGATATCCGCGTCAGGAGATACGCCGCTTTCTCATTGAGCGTCAGCAACCGCTGGCCTTTGAGGATGTACCTGTAGCGGATATGAAAATCGGCCCACGACAAGGTGATCAGTTCACATTGCCGCAGGCCGCTTGATAGTCCTGTGTAGATGAGAGGGAGCACGCCGAGCTGCTCCGCTGCGTTCAGGTAACGCTGGAGCTGGCCCAGGCGCAAAGGGGCTGTTTTGTATTCCTCTGCCTTGGGCTCCTGGCAGAGCCGTACTGGGTTGTAG
>ERZ780128.551-NODE-551-length-14359-cov-3.069351_pt1 | contig 14359 bp, 8 predicted proteins | sample MGYA00511170_ERZ780128 | MGnify/ENA primary metagenome ERZ780128 (study PRJEB29588, sample SAMEA1970465) | human gut metagenome | biome: human gut; feature: human-associated habitat; material: faeces | place: Denmark | collected 2008/2010 ...
TGTCGAACGTCGCCACAGCCTCCACGCTCTGGCGCAGGTCAAGGTAAAGCATCAATCCCCTCACACCCGAACGTACAGACATGTCTGTCAGCCTGCGTGGATCACGCTCCATAATCTTACGGTCTATGTCTTCCAAGATGTCATTCAAGCTACATTCCACCAAACCGCGTTTACAAAGCAGTGTCGTGCCATAACCGATACCGGCCAAACCGCGTTCCAAACCTACCGGCATATCGGTATGCACTCCATCATACACTTGCTGAAACAACTCCCATGCGTACTCACGCATCACCTCGTCTCCATAAGCATCAGCATACAGATACAATGCGACCACCACGCCCATTTTGCCATGAAACAGCCCGAGTTCTTGCATATAGCTGCTCCGCAACAACAAATAATCCGCGATTTTATCCATCTCTTTTTTCATAATAAAGCCTTTGAAAGTTTTAAAGCAGACGATATGGCCTGCCCCATATCCACATATTTATATGAGCCGAGTCGCCCCGCAAACCATGTATGGGGCACATTACATCGCCCCATGTCCTGATAAGCCGCATGCAAATCCCTATTCCGCTTGTTGTCCACAGGGTAATACGCCTCACTTCCGGGCGTATAATCCGCCGGATATTCCCGAGTGACCACGGTATAAGGCAAAGACAGTACCGCCCCGTTACCTGGCTCGAAATGCTTGTGTTCCACGATACGAGTATAGGGCACGGTGCGCTCAGTATAATTTACAATGGCATTGCCCTGATAGTTGGATACAGGTAACATTTCTTGTTCGAATCTCAGGCTACGGTATTCCAGAAAACCCAAACTCCATCCAAAATATTCGTCTATCGGCCCCGTGTAAACAATCTCATCCGCCAATCCGTCAAAGTAAGCCCTGTCATCCAAGTAATTGCAGCCTGTACGCCATTCGATGCCATCCAACAAACCTTTTATCAGTACATTGTACCCTCCCACCGGTATACCTTGATACCTGTCGTTAAAATAATTGTTGTCGAACGTAAACCGCACGGGTAAACGCTTGATAATCGATGCAGGCAATTCCGTACACGCACGTCCCCACTGTTTCTCTGTATACCCCTTGATAAGGGTCGCATACACATCACGCCCCACAAGACATATAGCTTGTTCTTCCAAATTAGCCGGATTTTCCATCACCGCTTCCCTACGTTGCGATTCAATTATGCGCCGCGCCTCTTCGGGTTGCGTCACACCCCACATTTGGTAAAAGGTGTACATGTTGAATGGTAAATTATAAAGCTTCCCTTTATAGTTGGCTATGGTATTTAACGTAAACCGGTTGAAAGATACAAACCGGTTGACAAAGTTCCACGCTTGAACCGAATATTGTAAAACATCAATCTGATTATCAAATATTAATATTGGGAATTGTGTGGTAATGATACCATATAGTTCCCAATATTTGTGAGGATTAGCCTATTCTTTCTTGTGCAACCTCAATGGCTTTTCGCTTTAATTCGTCTTCACCTTCTATAGCATCCAATACTTTGTCTGCCAGCCATAGTGTAAGAAGTTCATTTTTATCAATCTTGAAATACTCAGCTAATTGTATTACTTGTCTCCGTTTGGCATATCTATCGCCACGTTCTATTTTGCTAAACATTGGAGTGTCTATTTCAAGCAAAGCTGCCAATTGCCTTTGTAGCACACCGTGTTCTTCTCTCAACTCTTTTATTTTGTCTCCTAATAACATGGTCTTTATTCTTTTGAGTTCAGTATGTGTTTCGTCGAATTTCGACGGATTTAAACATTTTCGACGGAATAGGCTGTATCTTTTCGTCGAAATTCGACGGATTGGCTATAATATAAACCAATTTCGTCCATCTGTTCTAATCAATTCCTCGGCTTTCATAACTTTCAATAGATCACCAAGGCTGCGTAGTTTTTGCTCTTCAGTCTTATTGCTAGGCATTACATCTTTGATGTATTCGTAGATGCCATCACGTTTGGCTCCATCTGATCCAGCATTCTTAAGATATTGCAAAACCATCTGTTTAATTTTGTCCTTATCAAGTCCTTTTTGCTTGGTGTAACCTTGCAATTGACGAGTGGCTTTAGCAACTCCTAAAGAAATTGTATAATTGGGAGCATCGCCCTCAATAAGTCCCCTGTTCAGCAAGTCTTTTGCAACATCTTCATGTATGAATCTGCCTTTCTGCACAGCATCGAGAGATATGCAATCCCATAATGATAGAGTGTTGTCAGTCTTCAATAAATCCGTATATCGTTTATTGATCTCGTTACCATATATGCGTACTACAACTTTCTTTTTTGCCGCATCAATCTCGTAGTCCGGCATCGGAAAGTGTCTGCGCCATTGTTCATTAAACATTTTCTTGATGCCACGACTTACGGTATCAATCATATTGAAGTCCACCATTGCCTTGCATAGGCATTCATTGCGGAAATAGGTCTGAGATTCCTCATTTCTCAAAGCATTTTCCAAAGTTCCGGGGATGAAAGTACCGGCGTTGGAATAATATAGGTAGCCGGGATTCTCAACGAAATTGACACGCTGTTGCATCGTGTAATCTTGATGAGCAATGCAGTTATGAAGTGCTTCGCGTATAGTGTAGTCATCATACTGTTTCATTGTATCTGGGAAAAGCGTACCACCAGGCATTTCACGCAAAGTCAGATTTTCAATCTTTGAGAGAATTTCATCTACTGTCAGTATGAATGGAACAGTGAAATGTTCGTAGTCCACCACATCTTGATTTGCATCCCTGCGTGTCCAAGTTACCTGAGCGACAACAGGACGCAGTTTAAAGGCTGATTCGTATTTGCCCAACAATATGATAGCGGCACGAGTGATGCTTCCATTTCTTGTCAGTCCGCATTTGCCAAGAAATGTCTGAATATCCCAAGCATTTACCTCTGATTCGGGAATACGACTATGTACCTTTTTAAACATTTTGCGGGCTTTAGCTATAGCAACTTCGTCAAGGTCATCTATCGTTGCATCAGGAACAATCTGTGCAGACCAATCTGTTTCGCCAAATATTGGCTCATCAAGAATGACATTCATGCGTTCTGTGGTCAACTCTACAAGAGAATCTTCAATTCGCTGCCATGCTTTGTTATGAGCGTAAACAGGCAATTTGGGACGATGCTTGGGAATATGGACTACCCAAACCTTCTTGTTAGTGTCATCGGTAACAAACTCTTCAATATCAAGACCTTCTGTCGAAAGATTGATACAGCGTTCCGTTAAACGAAGAATTGCCTTTTGCCGGTCATAGTTATAGGTATCAGTCCCGACAATTTCCAAAGAACTGTCATGTACCCCTATCACTAAATGTCCTCCTCCCATATTGGCAATAGCCGACACATATGAGATGATATCGTTTTTCTCATCCCCACAGAATGAGTTCTTCAAATTCTTGAATTCCTTCCATTCGCAACGAGCATTCTCTTGTGGATAGTTGCGAAGGAGATATTGTTGTAGTTCTGACTCTTGCATAATTACCCAATTATACTTTCACTTTCATCATTATGTTTCTCAGCATTTCTGATGACGCATTCTTTACTTGTATTGGCATAGCAGTAGACACAGAAATGACGGCAAGTATTATACATGCCGATGTCTTTGCTGATCATACATCCACATACCTTACGTTGCCCTGTATCCTTTACATTACGCACCTTTTCTGGTATTGGTGGCAAATTACCAAACAAGTCTTTTTCTGGTAATTTCAATGTATGTAGATAATAGACAAGTTCCTTATCGTCAGCAAAAATGCGTTTCATCAATTCGCCATCAATGCAACGATTGTGTTCTATCCCGTATTTTTCAAGGTCAATATCTTCAGCACAAGTGGCGATTTCAACATCCCAACCATCTTTGTGCCAAGCTTCACGAATCTTTTGAAGACCTTCTACAATTTCTATTCGTTGAGCAAGGTTGGCTTCGGCATTCTCCACATTCTCCTTTGTAAAGAGCATACTTTCCTTAACAAGATTGTTTTGAACCTTGCGATATGCTTTTACATCAACGAAACTGAATACAAGCTTATTTGTGTAACCTTTCAGTTTATTTCCAATGTGCCAAATGCGCGTCAAGAGGTCACGAGGAGCAATGTTTGGCGTAATTATTAAAGGATCAAAACGCCAGATTACTTTCTCCTTACCAATCATATCAGAAAGTTTCTTGAATGTCTCAACTCTGTTTTCGACAGACGAAACATTAGGCTCAAAACCTTCTTTTACATAATCGTTGAGTGTAACCTGAAAATAGTAGTGTATTTCTCTTTCGTCAAGCTCATGAAGGTATGGGAGGATCGGCTTTGGGTTCTTTGTCCAGAAAATCACCACCTTGCAGTTTTTGAACGAAATATACATTTTTTGCTGGTTGAACGGGTTATACCAAGCACAATACCCTTTAGCCAAGCGGTTGAAGAACCACTTGGCATAAAAAGCAGGAATATCGGTTGAACGACTTGCAGAGACAATGACAGGAGCTGTAGCTTCTACTTGTTCACCTGTATCGTTCGTGATAATAATTTTACCTGTTGGCATAACGATTAAATAAATCTTGCATTAACTGCTCAAAGTACTGTTTATTCTCATAAGTTCCCTCTACGATAGGAGGATAACCACCTTTATCATAAAAACACCAATGCTTAAAATGATCAATGGTTGATCTATTATCTATAGGGTTGCCCAATGGATTAGAATAGTATTTACCACCAGGAGCATAACCTTTTTGAAATGTTATTACCTTTCTGGAAAGCGTTTCTCGCATTTTTATAGGTAGGTAGTTTCTTGAAAGGATAAAATAGTTAACATTTGCATCCTCTACAAATTTAGATGATGTTGGATGTATTGGTTTCAGGTTTCGCTTTTCAACACCATCCTGCGAAATAACATTATTTCCTTGTGGTTGTGGATACGAAGTCGTATTTAAACTTTTAATACTTGAAATCAGTTTCTCAATCTTCTTATACGCAGCATCAGTTGGTTTCAAGAAGTTGTCAAGGATGCTCAAGAACGCTTCTGGATCTTGCCTTTTACTCTCAAGTTCTATAGCTTTATCAATATTTTCTTTTTGGGTCTTTAAACCTTCTTTACCTACAATCGAATAAATTTTACTACGGAATTGTTCTGGTGTATAAGAACCCTCATCTCCTGCAAAATTAACAGCATCAAGAGCTTTGTACGCTTTAGTTGTAGTAATACGTGAGAAACTACTAAAAATATACATAAAAGCTTTAGGACTTTGAACTATATTTTCAAGTTTAACAGCCTTATTTACCGCCTCAACAACTTTCTGCTGTTTTACAACTTTTGACTCTACATTATTTTGATTCTCAATAATCTTAGATCCCAACTGACTTTCTACAATAACTGAAGTACTATTGCTCGCTTTGGGTAAGACAGCATCCTTTATTTCTATTCCATTAAGCATTCGCCAAACATTACTTGCAAATGATTGATAATAATCCTTATTGCCATTTATCAATACAGACGTAAATGTCTTTGGCAGAGACGTAAAACCTCTTGTGGCACCATAGATGCCATAAGCTAACTTATAATTACAGAATCCTACTTGTACAAGGTACTCTACCAAGCGATCAATGTTATCGCCTTTCTGACAGAATGCAGCAAACGATGAAAGTACATCATTTTCAATAGCGAATAAGTCAAAGGCGGAGTTCTCCTGGAAATGATTAAGTAATGCTCCAACATAAGCAGATGCAGGATTTGAGTCCCATTTATCTCCAAGCATGTTCCTTAGAATCATACCTCCATTATATGCCTGTGCCAAAGGTTCTTCTACGCCATTTTCTTCCATTACAGATTTGTACTCTGCCATAAACTGGGAGCAAATAAGGTTCTTATAGAAAGAACTTTGGTAAGATGTGTCCAAAATATGCAAAGACAGATTATCATCAACATTCAGCAATTCCTCAATGGCATACTTTTCACGTTGAGCATTATCTTTTGCTTCCAATTTACGAATGGTGCTATTCATATTGTCTATGACACGAGAAAACGTCTCTGGGGAAACATACTCTAAACAACTCCACAATTCGTTTGCATCATAGACTCTACGAAGAGGAAGTTTGTTACAGAATGCGTCATAAACACCCCAGTAGTGCAAAAGATTCTTGGCATCTTTTGTAGAAAGACCTTGCGGATTGTCAGACAATTTTAACTCTAATAAATTTTTGTTCCAAATGGTATCTTCATCTATTGAAGAATAGATTTCATTAAACTCTCTGATTCCATTCAAGATAGCATCGTCTTGTGCCTGAGTGGGTCTTTTATCAGGAGAATTTACAACAGCAGAAAGCGTGTTACGAAGTTTTCTTGACAAAGCTTTCAATTTGCCAACCTCGTTGCTGACCGAGCTATTAGCACCTATTAGATAACAATAAATGAAACCTTTAATTCTGTCTAGCAGAACGTCTCTACTAACATTTATAGGTTCATTCTTGATCTTGAAATTTACATATGAAGGATTCCATAAGAAATCATCTTTTTCAGATTGAGTAAATAAATCTTTGGCAACGCCAAAAAATGTTTTTTTCTCTTTGGGTTTAACATCTATATTAGGAGCATAAAGCTTATAGAACTTATTCTCTAGGCTTTGTTCTGCCTTTGACAATACACCCTGACGCTCCTGATAACTATTAAAATAGATACGACAATGAAAAGGGTTAAGGTTGATGGTATGATAGCAGAGATAGGTCTCTACTCCGTCATGTTCCTTAGCCTTCTCAAAGAATCCATCTTTATAGTCATCAGTTTCTATCTCAATAACCATAGGATAGTTCTCAAGGTCATTTTCTTCAATCTCGAACCTTGGATATTTACTGTACAATATTATTACTTGCTCTTTGTCGTTCGCGCAGACAGGATAGAAGCGTTTGTTACCAAAGCCGCGTCTTGCGTAAAATCCTAAGGGCGAAATTGACTCTGAAGACAATATGTTATTGAAATTCAGAGTACAGGTTGGTATGTATAATTTCATAATTATCCTCGTTTTTTAGGAGTTGACAAACCTCATAGTGTTAATTTGGGACCACTCGTAAGACTCGTATCATAAAGCGAAGTAGGTACATCATCAAAAAGACTGGAAAGATTGCCTGAGTGCATTATATACAAAGCTCGATAGGTTCTTGTCACGGCCACATATAGTGGATTTCGGTTTGCATCGTCTTCAACAGTACATTCAGGAATGAAAACATGTTCAAATTGAAGTCCTTTAGAACTATGGTAGGTCATCATCTTTGGATTGTCTGAAGAAAAATCTAGATCCATAAACTGTCCATACTTAGCTTCAACGTTTACACCATGATTCTTGAAATATTCATATGCACGCTCTACTTCATCATTGTGTCTAAATAGGATGCCGACATCCTCCATGTTTTTGTTTTGAATAAGCGAAATGATGGCATCATACTGTTCAGTAATGTTATTGTACTTGATAATCTTTGGTTTTTCAACACCCTCTTCAGTACAACGCTCTTCAAGTTCGTCACTTTCGGAATTTAGATACTGTGCAAGACGGGCTATCTTTTTGGGTAATCGATGATTGAACACAAGCTGTTCGACAGGGAACTTAGTAAAATACTGTATATCCTCCATTGAAACAGTTTGCTTATCTTTAATAAAAGTATAAAGTTGTTGAGCCGAATCACCATACAACAATAATGCTTTTTTTGCCTTAGAACGGAATAGTTCTATATCCTCTTTGGAAAAATCTTGTGCTTCATCCACAATAATATAATCAGCACTTGGACATCCAGCTCTATTCTGCCAATGCCAATGATAATCAACATTTCGTTGTGGAATACCTACCTGTGAAATGCCATCAGCCATATATTGCATTAGTGCTTTAGTGAACACAATGTAAAGATAGGTACCCTTATGCTCATCTTGTATCTGTTTTGCCTTCCACAAGGCAAGAATGGACTTTCCACTACCTGCACAACCCTTAACAATGTAGGAGTTATCTGTTTTCTTGTTAATCACCTTTACCTGGTAATCATCAAGTTCGGAATCTTTAACGTAAAAACTTCTCTTAGCCATGATTAGATTTATAGATTTATGTTAAAACTATCAATTATTATTTCATTGTTTTTTGAATGGCAGCAAATTGCCCAATCATCATTTTGCTTGTATTTGGTGGAGTGTATGACGTGGATAAGGTTTGCTGTTTCCATCCCTTGCATGATAGCTGTCTTAAGAGGTTTCTTACACAGCACTCGATAACACACCCTGCTTTCGTCATTTGATTTGTGAGAATGACTTACGTTGAATGTTTGCTGCATAAAGCAAAAGTTTCTACATCCATCATGACAAGCACACGACAATGGTAAAAGCGTCTCAATGGTTCTGCTTTTACGGACATAGTCATTTATTGCATTATTCATCAATTGAGGATAGAAGTATCCTGAATGCTCGTCTTTAGTTGTTACATCAAGCATTATAAGCAAACCGTTTTCATGAAGAAAAGCCGTAAGTTTCTTTGCCATTATTGCATATGCATTTGTTGGTAGGACTTTTTTAGAAATTAACTCACAAACCATCTTGTCACAGAGGATAAAATGATAATCGTTCTTTCCGAATGCAAGTTTTTCCACGTCTTCAATTGTGCCTAACGTCTGGCTAAATATACTTAGTTCGACTTGTATATTTTTATTAGGGTTACACTCTACTAAATCCTTGAGTATGGCTAAAGCACCATCATTGCCATCTATTGCTGTGATGTTTATCTTTGTATGAGGTAAATGTCTTCCAATTGCTGTAATCAAGCCAAGAATTTCCCCACCTGTACCGCAACCGTAATCCAATACACTAATCTCATCTTGTTCCAACGTTTTCTTCAGGCATTTATTCTGCAAAAGATTATCAGCAATACAAAACATCTCTGCATAACTGCGAGGAAAGTAAGTACCAAGATAAACTTTAAGTTCTTCTTCGTTGAGATCAAGATTATACTCATAACGCTCATGCTCTGGAGCATAAATAGCTTGATGTTCATTGAAAATCTTTTTGTCAAGCCAATGTGGCAGAACCGTTTTTGATTTTCGGAAACAAACGTTCGAATTAGTATTTGACAGTTCTTTTGATTGATGTTCTTCGACAACACCAGATGAATTGTCTCCTTCGGTTGCAATTCTCTCGCCTTCTTCCCAAAAGATTGTAGAAGGTGAAATGGCTTTAACAGCATGATTAGTGAACTTTGCGAGTTTTGCACAATGTTCACCGATGCCATCTGCATTTATTGTCACAACATATTCTTGAGTTAACCTTATTCCGTGTGCTGCAAAAGATGAAGATGCCCTTGTGCTGTCAAGCACCTTGACTGTAAAATTGTCGAGCTTGAGCGATAATTTTACTATCCTTTTCACAAAATTCGAAAGTGCAATACTATTTTCGTCCTCGACAACAAAAGAATCAAAGTTTAACATTATCTCTTTTTTCTTTTGTTTTTTCTCTTCAGTGTGGGGCTCGTACTTCTTTATATCTTTGAACAACTCTATTTTCTCAATTGGCTCTGCTGGTTTATCATAAGTAGCATTGCTGAATTCCGTCAGGTAGAAGGGATTTAGGTTGAGAGTTTCCGCAAGTTTAACGATTCCGAGTGGGTCAAGGTCGGTGTGAGGACAAGTGATGTCATCCAACTTTTCAATGAAATGTTCGCTATCAGTAATGTGAAGCCAAGACCTGTTGGTGGCACTTAAATTGTTCTCCAACTCTATTGGTTGATGGAAAATAATAAGGTGTGGCACATCCTTGATTTGGTTCTTTTCAACACCTAAGACTTTAAGTTCTTTCTTTACCGTGGAATGATTTATCCTAGCTTGTTGAAGAACAGTCTTTCTCGAACCTCCCTTAATAATTTTACCATTGTATGTCCATTCTCCATTTTCATTGGCAACAACATTACCTCCATAATTTTTGAATTCTATAGAAATAATAGCGTCCTTCTTTATAAAGAGGGCATCTAACTCACATCCAATATTATAGTTGCCTGCGAACACACAGAATTCATTCGAATCCTCATAGTGAGCTTTGAGTTGCTCACAGAGAAACCGAAACTGCTCACGTTCTGCTGTTGTGTCAAAGTTTCCGACTCTGAATGTTAAAAGTCCTCCCATTACAAAACATCAATACTATTTTTGTAAACTAAATGATCTTTGTTTCTGTGCTGACTTTTTCGGTTAAGAATTGTCAGTTTTTGACTACAAAGGTACATAAAATATAGCAAACACTTGTATGTATAGATATGAATTTGCAATAAATGTATTTACTATAAATCGACTATCTTCGTTTAATCGAAGTATGCTTCTTTGCTACGTTATCATTCCACGGAAGGTCAGACGATGAGCCACCAGTTCCTGTCCCGACATGAACCTCTGCCGGCCCACCGAAAGCAAGCGTGAATGCCGCCCCAAGCAACTGTGCCTGTATCTCGTTCACCTGTTCCTGCGGATCGAATACAGCATTGACAAACTCCTCGTCCGTGATCTGGCCGTTGAAATGTCTTTGGGCCACATCATAGTCTATCTGGAATTTGATGTTATCAAAAAGTTCATCACCGACCCGTGTCCAGATGTGAAGCGACGGATTCCGATAGTTTGAGACATTGACACGTACAAGCTCGGCACCGGACGAGAGGCTGTAACGCTGGGGATTGGCCTTGCGGTCGAGCAAACTTATCTGTTTCCTCTGTCTATCTATGATTGCATCCTTCTCCTTGAATTGCCGTTCTGCTGCTTCCGCCTGATGAATGGCCTTGTCTATTTCTTTTTGATAGCCGTTTCGTAACTTTCCGATTTCTGATTTATGTTGTTCCTGCAACCGTGCCTTTTCTGCCTGAAGTTCCTTAATCTGTTTATTGAGTTCGGCAATCAGTCCATCTTTGTCAGCCAGTTCCTTTTTCGCCTTGGAAAGGTCCCCCTTGCCGAACCACGCGAGGATGGTGTTCCTGCCTTCTTGCGCCTTCTCCACATCGGCCTGTAACTTGGCTATATCCTCTTCATATTGTATTACCTGCTGCCTGTAATATTCCGAGTTCGCCTGATGCTTGGCGGTAGATCCGACAATCCCACGCTGCAACCCGAACGGTTTCATGGCCTTAGCATAGTTGTTCTGGTATTCATGTAATTTGGTACGACGCATCACATCGTCTGCCGACAGGCGGGGTCCGGACTTCGTTTCATATTTCTTTTCGCCTTCCCGCTTCCTGCGGATACGCTCACCGGTTACAATGGGTACGACTGTGGCGTGCAGGTGTGGGGTCTTCTCGTCCATATGCAGCACGCAGGACACAAGGTTGTCATCACCAAAGGTTTCCTTTAGCCATTTGAGATTGGCATCGATCCAACTGTCCAGTTTGCCGCCATTGGTAATTTCCATCATCTGCTCATGCGTTCCGGTCAGCATTACACGTATTGCCTTTGTCTGGTTCTTGCTGACTTTGCGGCGTAGCCCGGCTGTCTCGATGCGGCACTGTATCGCCTCGGTGCGATTGGACACGCCATCGGGAAATCTGACCAACTCACGGTTGAGATGTGTCCGGTCCGCATCGGCATTAACCGGCACATAAATCTTTCCCTTGGCATCCTTTCTTTCTATATGGCATGACATTCCACTGTCATTACCGCTGCCACGTTGCAGGTGGCAGACAGCGTATTGTGTATTACTCATATCTGTTCGTTATTTTATTGTTATTCTTGTTGTAAAATCCCGTCAGACTGCCGGAGGCATACCCGCGAGCCTGAGGAGTGCCCCGGCTTATGGGCTTTTTGACTGCCGGACGCGAAGCGGAGACGGTGAAAATGCCCTAATAAGCTACGGGATTTTACAACCCCATTTTCACGGGACAGCAAGCTGTCCATTGCTCCTCTTTCATTCCGTTTTTTCTGCATCCACCAGTTCGAGTCCGAAGGTGTCGATGAAGGTCTGCAACGCTGGATTGCGTTGTATCATCCTCGCGAGAATCATCTGTGGCGTATCCTCCATCAGCAGAAAGTCGGCGATGTCTAGTCCCCGACTACGCTGTTCATCGGTCGCCATCTTTTCCAGCAGGTCGGAACAGGTGACACGCCTGCAGATAGTCTCCAGCATCGGCAGCCGTTGCCGCCATTCTTCGGTTGCCTTGAGATCTGGGAAAAGAATCACTTCGCGTTCTTTCAACACCTGCATGGCCTCACTGTTGAAACAGCCGTGCATTCCCCCGGTGGCAAGCCATACAAAATCAGGGATGAACAGGGCGGCAACCAGTGCCGTCTTCTCGCTTTCGACAATGGCTACAGGCTTGGCTGACATGGCAGCGGAAGTGTCCGAAAGCAGATGCTCACCGAACAGGCACTGCTTCATGTGGAAGTCCGGCACTTTTCTTACAGAATGGACCCAGTTGACTTGATTGAAAGGTTCTTTAATCCGGTGCCCGGTTACGGCATCGTAGCCCATAATCTTGCCTGCACGCACGTTACCCCTGACATCTATCTGCCAAAACACGGTCGAACCGTTCCACATCCTTGACGTGCCGACTTTGTAAACATGGAACAACCTGCCGGCTTCCTCCTTTCCCGCCACTTTGGTGAAGTAACGGTACAAAGGGTTGATGCCGTACCCGCGCATGGATTGCTCCACCCAATCATAGGGAAGATAAGAAATCTCCGGTTCTTGTTCTGTTGGCGGTTGTTTTGCTACATACTTTACTGTCGCGAATGCACTGCCGTTCATTTTATGGCCAGCCGATGTTTCCCTTGCTGACGGATTGTCCCGGAAGTATTCTTTCGGGGAATAGTGATAGCCACAACTGTTGATGTGGTCACATTTACCCACGTACCCTGGGAAAGAAATCTCTCCCACCTCGTCGATATAACGGGTAAAGCAGGACTTCCTTCCGCACCCCGGACAGACGGTCTTGCTGCCCGGTTTGTATTTTTGAAGATGGAATCTATATTCGTTCATAATGTTGTCGGTTATGTGTTTCTGCAAATGAATACCACCATTTGCAGTTTGCAGTTCTTGCAGTCCTGCAGGAATTTCCCCTTTTCAGTCCTCGAAACTGCAAAACTGCAAAGACTGCAGGCTGCAACAAGAGATCATCCGTTGCAGTTTCGTGGGGATGATTCATTATTGCTTTCATTGGATTTGTCAGATTTATCATACATGATTTTCTCGTAATGCCCGGCTTTTGATTTCCGGAGAAGCCTGCTGCGGCATAACTCCTTCAGGTAATTCATGACAGTTCGCTCACTGACGCACTGCCGTTCCTTTCCAATGATTATTGCTGTTTTTGTATCAAAGGTATCAGGTAACATCGACAGTAACATCTTTGGAGGATCTTCACAGGTGTCATTCGCCACGAAAGAACGGATACGCATGTATGATTCCTCAAAATAGTCGTTCAGCCGTATGGCGGCTTTCACCGATGATACATCTATAAACTGCAGGTGACTTTCACCGGACGCGTGGCGCAAAACCTGAATTATCAATGCCAGACGGGCTACATGGGCCGGATGTTTCATTTCCCGGCTGTCCACCTCGGCATCATCCTCTATCCGGTTGATACGCTCCACCTTCCTGTTCCACCAGGAGAAGAAGTATTCCCTGGCCTCCCTGTCCATGGACAGCACGTGGGGTATTTTTTCTTCCGCTTCGGTGTCATAGTCCAACGCAAGGACCTTGTTCAATATATTCTCCCAACGGACTGCAGCGAGGGATGTCCTTTCCCCATCGTCGTCCCGGTTTTTCCAGGATGAAAGCTTGGGGGATTTGGGCATCACGAACAGGATACGGTCAAGCAGCCCGTTTTCCTCGAAACCTTTTTTCAGAAGCTCGTGTACACGCTTAGTTTGCGTGGTTCCGATGATGTTTATGCATGGATGCTCGATGTGTACAGGAACTGGGGAGTTTACCCTGGTAACATCCAATGCCCCGCCACTCCATGCAGTCAGAAGCTGTTCTATGAGCTGCCCGTTCGTGTAACGGTTGGCGGAATTGAACATGCCCATGATCTCGTCCACCAGAATGACCACGCTTCTCGGGTTATTGTGGTGGGTCAGTAAAAGCGACTCGGGAGTGAAATCCGAGACTACAGTGCGTTTCAGGACAGGTTTCTTCCCGTTTTCTCCCGCGGCTTTCCATGCCTCCATTTCTGTCTCGTACACCTTGAAAAGGGCATAGTCACGTTTTCGGATCGGGCGATATGCGGCCTCCAGCGGTGGGGTCTTGCCCAGTCCGGGTCTGCCTACCAGAATGACGTACAACGCTCCGCTGCTCTGCCAGTCTCCTTTGATGCGGATACGGTATGCGCCTCCCAGGGCCGCGGATACAGCCGACAACATGGCCGGCGCGGGGA
>ERZ780128.560-NODE-560-length-14253-cov-3.933582_pt1 | contig 14253 bp, 12 predicted proteins | sample MGYA00511170_ERZ780128 | MGnify/ENA primary metagenome ERZ780128 (study PRJEB29588, sample SAMEA1970465) | human gut metagenome | biome: human gut; feature: human-associated habitat; material: faeces | place: Denmark | collected 2008/2010 ...
GCCCCGTTGTGGCTATGGAGACTGCCACGGTGCATCCGCTCCAGGCCTTTGCCGACCTCATCACCATCGACGAGCACCGCAAGACGGAGCGTCCCAAGGTGGTGCTCACCTGGGCTCCCCACTGCCGTGCGCTGCCACAGGCTGTGCCCAACAGCTTTGCCCAATGGATGAACGCTGCCGATGTAGACCTGGTGGTGACCCATCCCGAAGGCTACGAACTGGACGAGAAGTTTGTGGGCAATGCCCATGTGGAGTATGACCAGCGCCGCGCGCTCGAAGGTGCCGACTTCGTGTATGCCAAGAACTGGAGCTGCCCCGGCGTAAGCTGCAAAGAGGACTATGGCAAGATACTCTGCAAGGATATGTCGTGGACCATCGACTCGGAGCACATGAGCTGGACTCATGACGGATACTTCATGCACTGTCTGCCCGTAAGACGTGGTCTCATCGTCACCGACGATGTGATAGAGAGCGACCACTCGCTCGTCATCCCCGAAGCCGCCAACCGCGAGATAAGCGCCGAGGTGGTGCTCAAGCGCGTGCTGGAAACCCTATAATACATAAGATTATGAGAAGACTGTTTATAACTATCATTGCTATAGCAGCCCTGACAGCAGCTTCGGCCCAAGGCATCATAAGACCAAAGACTTCGGGCGCAGCTGTCAAGAAGAAACCTGCCACGACCGTCAGGCACAAAAAGCCGCAGCGCACGCCAAGCCCCAAAGAGAGATTTGACATGGACGCCCACCGCAAGCGTCTGGTCAACAAGCTGCTGGGGGATATGGTGTATGTCAAGGGCGGCACCTTCACCGCCGGATGTGACACGGTAAGATTCAACAAAGAACGCGCGAGAGAGATAACGCTCGATGGCTATTATATCTGTAAATACGAATTGAGCATGGCTCTATGGGACGCCTTCATGAAAGACAACTGGTGGGATGGAGACTATGAGTATTACACCAAGAACCCTATGGGGAAGGATTATGCCAAATGCAACATATCGTGCAAAGAAATCCAGACATTTCTGGAACGCCTGAATGCCTACTGCGGTCAGGAGTTTCGTCTGCCCACCGAGGCTGAATGGGAATATGCTGCCATAGAGGGTAAGCCTCAGGCTCGCTACCGATTCAGCGGCAGCAACAATGCCAATGAGGTGGCGGTGTATAAAGATAACTTGGAAGGGGAAGAAAAAAAGTCATATCACATGGGATGCAAGAAACCCAACGGTCTGGGACTCTACGACATGTCTGGCGGAATCGCAGAGATGTGCTATGACCCCTATAACACCTATTCGCCCGACCGACCGGTCACCCCCAACGGTAAGAAAGACTACAAATGTCCGCCAGGAGAACACACTCATGTGACCAAAGGCGGTCACTATCAATCGCTCGAACATGAACTCTATCCGTGGGCAAGAGGCTTGTGGATTAGCGACGGTTATGGCGCATGGTATGTAACCATTCGCCTGGTGGCTACGGAGATTAGAAAATAGTATTAATACAGATAAATATCCTGCTGCGAGTAACGATATTCCCAAGGAGAAATGGAGAAAACATAATACACAAGAAGCCCCATCCCAGCCTTCCCCAAGGGAGGGCACTGAAAAAGTCCCCTTTTTTTATGACCAAAACGGAAAATGCTTACGATTTGTAACTTCTCTTTCTGCAAATCGCCTAAAATAAGGCTAAAATAGACAGATAATAAAGGGTAAAACAGCTATTTCTCCGTCATCAACTTTCAATTTGATAGTGGGTTTTAGTTTTTCAGTGCCCTCCTTCGGGCAAGAAGCGGTTCTTCATATATGACTTGCAGAATGGCAAGCGCTTGATGAGTAGCTATTGTATGCATGGCAGTGGCAAAGGAAACACAGATGCCAAGCCAAAGTTCAGCAATGAGTCTGGAAGTGGCTGCTCCAGCCTTGGACGGTATGTGATGGTAGGAAAGGGGCGTAAGTTTAAGAATTGCATCCGCCTTAGAGGACTTGACAAGACGAACTATTTAGCTGAGACTCGTGGTATCTTGATTCATTCGGCGGGAAAGGTGACGAGATTTTCTGGTGAAAGGGAGTATATTCCATTAGGCTCAGAGAGCCGTGGTTGCTTCACGGTATCGAGGGAGTGCGTGACTAAAGTGATGGAGATATATCAAGACGCTTCAAAGCAAAGACCTGTGATGATTTATGCTAAATATAACTGATATAGCCTTTGAAGAGTATGGCGATGTACTTGATTCAATGATTAAGAATTGAGGTATGAGCAAAGAAGATACCAAGCAAAGGTAAAGGACTTTGTCTGTAGCCTTTGACATTAACTTTTTTACGCAAAAGGTATAAACAGTTGTAGGACTTTTTATAGTAACAGGGTACTTGGCTTAGCTATAGAACAATGAAGGTGTTGCTACGGAGCCTTCTATATACCAATTCCCTGTGGTAGAAATTATTTCGTAAAAAAAGATGGGGCTGAACGCTTGTTATGCCGAGATAAATCCCTACATTTGCATTTGGTGTATTAGTCTGCTGATGGTCGCTCGTTTGGCCGACACCTATTATTATATATATAGTGCAAATGATATTAGATATACTATTACTATGGGGCTATTAGACTTTTTGAAACGCGGTAGCGAGGATGTTGGCATGGAAGCCAAGATGGTCTATGACGAAGCCGAACAGCTGTATAAGGCTGGGAACTATGATGATGCCGTGAGATTGTATGAAAAGGCGTGGAGCAAATGCCCTGATGTGGGTGATTTCTACGGCCTTTTGGCTTGTTATATCCATGACAACGAAGCATCCGGCAATGAGAGGCGTTGTTGCGAACTGGCCCGCCATGGTGCCGAGAAGGGCAATTCGCAAAGCATGTACCGTTACGCACTCTTCCTTGATACTGGCCATGGATGTGCTGAGGACAAGGCAGAGTCGCGCCACTGGCTGGAGAAATCTACCGAACATGGCAATCCCGACGCAGCCTACGCCTTGGCCTCCCTGTTGTATGACGAAGTCAAGACCAATCCACTGCTGCTCGACCGCTGTTACCGATTGACCAAAGTGTATGCCGACCGAGGACATGAGGGAGCCAAGCATAGACTGGACGAGTGGTTCGGCCCCATCAGGGATGACGAGTGGCAAGGTTTCACCACCGCCCGTATGGCCAAGCGTGGCTACAACTGGCTGTGTGGCAAAGAGGGATTTCAGCAGAACCTTGCGCTCGCCATGCGATGCCTGCGTGCTGCCGCCGAGCGTGGCGATGCTGCGGCACGCAGTAATCTTGGCTGGTGTTTCGAGAAGCAAGGTGACTATGCGTCTGCTAACGATTGCTATATCCTGAGTGCCAGCCAGGGTTGCACCACAGCCATGTTGAATATTGCCACCAATCTGCACAAAGGATTGGGCGCCCCCAAGGACGATGCCGGTGCGCGTCGCTATCTGCGTATGGCCCACGATGCGGGAGACGAGCGCGCCAAGAAGCGCATGATTCAGTATTTTCCCGAGGATGAAGTGCGCGAACAGTCGGCTGGCATGACCGCCGAGGAGATGAACAAGCGTGCATGGGCTTACCTGAAAGGCGTAGACAATTGTGAACACGATGCCAAGAAGGCGGTCTTGTGGTTTGATGCTGCAGCCTCTCATGACCTTGTTGCGGCCTGGTATGGTCGTGGAGTCGCTCTGGATGAGCAGAAACTCTATTCCGAAGCCTTTGCCTCTTATCTTCGTGGGGCAGAGCAGGGCAACGCCAAGTGCATGTTTACTGTAGGCATCCGTTACGCCGAAGGCAAGGGATGCAAGCACGACGATGCCAGCGCCCAGGCATGGCTGCTCCAAGCCGATGGGACGGGCGAGCCAAGAGCCAAGGGCAAACTCTATGACCTCTATCCCGAAGTGGAGCGTGAAGACAAGGTGCAGTTTATGCTGGATAATATGCTGACCTGCATAGATGAAGACTTCTCTTCTGAAGAGTATGATGTTGAGGCGATGGCGCATGACCTTGTCAACGACGAGGACTATGAACTGGCACGAGAACTACTGGACGGCTATTTCCAGGAGATTGACGGCGGCGCCCAGCCATCCTCTTGCCATGAAGACCTGCTACTCTATCTCGCTTGGGTATGCTACAAGGATGGCGACGGCAGCGACGCTCAGTCTCACCTCCACAATCTCCGTCTTGCCCACGATTACCTGATAGATATTGGCGATGACTTTGATGCCTATTGTGACGACAGTTATATGAAACTGGCTGAGCTGTACTATGCTTGCTATACCTGCTATGAAGACTATGACTTGAAGCACGTTCCGAGACACCGCAGCAGAAAATGGTATGGCCGCAAGGCGTATGAATATTATAGCCAAGCTGCCGACGAGGACTTCCCGATGGGAATGTACTACAAAGCCCGTTTTCTCATCAATGGCGATGTGGTGGAAAGCGACTTCAACCAAGCCTTTATGCTCTTGAAGGAGAGCGAAGAGGGTGGTGACGCCGAACCCCTCTACTGGCTTGGCAATATGTATTATTACCCCGACTATGGGCGAGTAAACAAAGATGCGGCACGCGATTATTACGAGCGATACGTTGCTTTGGAGGAAGAGCGCGTCGAAAGCGAAGGCTGCATGTCGGCCGATTTTGCACAGGCCTCCTGCAATCTCGCCCATCTGTTGCTTCAAAACCACTCCAACGCCGATGACTACCAGGCACGTCAGTTGCTCGATAGAGTGGTCGACAGCCACCATACCGTCGCAGACGCCCTGTTTGGATATATGCTCTACGAGGGGCGAGGCGGTATGAAAATCATAGCAACCGGACTCGATTTCATGCGTAAGGCAGCAGCCAACGGCGACTCTATGGCCAGACAGTTCCTGCGCAATTATGGGTATTGATGAGCTGTTATAGTCATAATTGCAAGCAACCATCATAGAAACATGGATAAAGGGAAAATGTGAACAACTTGTGATATTTTATGAATATGCCTAAGCGATAATTAATCAGTAACTTTGCAGCCGAATTATCAAAGTTAGGTATGAAAAGAATATTGTTCACATTTTCCTTGACACTTCTCTTGTGCCATGCCATGGCGCAGGAGACGCTGTCTCTGGGTCAATGCCTGCAGATGGGCATTGAGCGAAATCTAAATCTGAAGACTTATGAAGGCAATGTGCTTAAGGGCAAGCACGATGTCAGTGAAAACCGTGCCCGTCTGTTGCCCCAGATTAATATCGGCGCCGGGCTCAACGACAATTTCACTCCCCCAGTATCGGTGACCGATGGTAGTGCTTATGGCAAGCCTTACAATGTTACCAAGACGTTGCAGTACAATTCGTCGGCAAGCATCCAGCTGCAGATGCCGCTCTACAGCCAGACGGCACTTACTGCCCTCGACATCGCCAAGACCCTCGACCACCTCAACACGCTCTCTTACGCCAAGGCCAAGGAAGACCTGATCGTACAGATCAGCAAGATGTACTATCTCGCCCAGAATACCGAAGAGCAGATAGCCATTATCAAGGACAACATCAAGCGCTTGGAGGAACTGCGCGACATCACCCAGGCCTTCCATGACAACGATATGGCGCTCGGCGTCGACGTGAAGCGTGTCAATGTTAATCTCGAGAACCTTAGTGTGCAGTATGACAATGCCAAGGCCATGCTCACCCAGCAGTATAACATGCTGAAATATGTCATCGACTATCCTGCCGACAAGACCATTGCCGTAGAGAAAGCCGACATCGAACAGATAGACATGGCGTCGCTCACCGGACTCAACGAGAACCTCTATGAGCTCCAGCTGCTGCAGACCCAGCGCACTCTCGCCGAACAGAAGAAGAAACTTGCCAAAGACGGTTACCTCCCCACGGTTGCCCTCACGGGCAACTGGACCTACTCAGCCTTTACCGACAACATCAGGAATTGGTTTCATGCCGGCGAGTCCAACCATTGGTACAAGTCCAACGGCATAGGTGTGTCGCTGCGCATCCCCGTGTTCGACGGTTTTGAGAAGCGGTCGAAGATACGCAAGGCCCAGGTGGATATCGATAATGCCCGACTCTCCTACGAGAGTGCACTGAAGGGCATGCAGACCCAGTATGCCAACGCCGTCAACGATCTGGCCAACAACCAGCGCAACTTCAGCAAGCAGCGTGACAACTACCTGCTTGCCGAGGAGGTATATAAGGTCACAAGCGACAGATACCGTGAGGGCATAACCTCGATGACCGAGGTGCTGCAGGACGAGATGAGCATGAGCGACGCCCAGAACAACTATCTCACCGCCCACTTCAACTATCAGGTGTCCAACCTGACCCTGCTCAAACTCACTGGCCAGCTGGACAAACTCATCAAATAATAGAAACTTACAAACAACATCATAGAAATGGAAACAAGCAATAACCCCACCAACAACAATACCAGCAACGACACCCCCAACCAGTCTACCCACGAAGTTACCGCCGCCCAGCTCAAGCGCCAGCGCATACGCCAGCTGCTTGTAAGCCTTATCGGTGTGGCCATCCTCGTATGGGGCATCGTGAAGATTGGTTGCATGTTTATGGACTACAAATCTAATGAGAAGAGCGATGACGCACAGGTCGAGCAATATATCTCGCCCGTCAATCTGCGCGCTTCGGGATATATTAAGAAGATTTATTTCAAGGAGCATCAGGATGTGAAGAAGGGCGACACCCTGCTGGTGCTCGACGACCGTGAATACCGCATCCGCGTGATGGAAGCCGAGGCTGCCCTCAAGGATGCCATGGCCGGTGCCAATGTGGTTGACGCTTCGCTCCAGACCACCCAGACCTCTGCCACCGTCTACGAGGCGTCGATAGCCGAGATAGAGATACGTCTTGCCAAACTGGAGAAGGACCGCCAGCGCTATCAGAACCTCGTGGCCCGCAATGCCGCCACCCCCATCCAGCTCGAGCAGATTGAGACCGAATACAATACTACCAAGAAGAAGCTCGACGCGACCCGCCGACAGCAGAAGGCTGCCTACTCGGGCGTGAACGAGGTGCAGACACGCAAGAAGAATACCGCCGCAGCTATCGAGCGTGCCGAGGCTGCCTTGGAGATGGCCAAGCTCAACCTCTCTTATTGCGTGGTGACCGCTCCCTGCGATGGCAAACTCGGCCGTCGTTCGCTCGAAGACGGACAGGCTGTCAACGCCGGTCAGACCATCACTTATATCATGCCCGACACCCAGAAGTGGGTCATCGCCAACTACAAGGAGACCCAGGTAGAGAAACTCTATGTGGGCCAGAAGGTCACCATGACCGTCGACGCCTTTGATGGCAAGGAGTTTGAGGGCCGCATTACCGCCATATCCGGTGCCACAGGTTCCAAGTACTCTCTCGTGCCCACCGACAACTCTGCCGGCAACTTTGTCAAGATTCAGCAGCGTGTGCCCGTGCGGATAGAGTTTGTGGGAATATCCAAGGCCGACAACGACAAGCTGGCTGCAGGAATGATGGTCGTAGTTAAGGCTCAACTCAAGAAATGACACAAGCAGAGATATACACGGCAGTGCCCGCGCATTTGCCGAAGAATTTTCCGTTCTACAACTGGGTGCCAAAGCCCCTTGGCATAGCCTTTCTCGTCATACTATTCATACCTATCATGACGGTCAGCGGTGCCTACTCCGTCAATAGCAGTGAGATGGTGGGCGGGCTTGGCATCCAGTCAGAACACATCGCCTTCATCAGCTTTGTCACGTCGATAGGCATGGCTGCGTTCTCGCCGTTCTTCTACCAGCTGGTCTGCGTGCGACGCCAGAAGATGATGAGCCTCGTGGGCTTCTCGATTCTGGCGGTGCAGAGCTACATCTGTGCCAACACCGACAGCCTGTTCATTCTGGCTCTCAACAGCCTTATCATGGGATTTGTGAGACAGACGCTGCTCATGTGCAACCTCTTCACCCTTATCAAGTATGGGTTTGGTATCGAGGCCACGCGCAATGTATCGCCAGGCAACGAGCCGAGTGATGAGGCTGGCTGGGATGCGCTCGATACCGAGAAGAAAGCGAGCCAGCCCATCATCTACTTCTTCTTCATGCTGCTCGGACAGATAGGTACGTGGCTTACGGCGTGGTTTGCTTACAATTACCATTGGCAGATGGTCTATTATGCCATGTTGGGCTCCATCCTCGTGGCGTTGCTCATCACTCTGGTGTGCATGCCCTACAACCCTTATCCCACCAAGCGGTCGCCCTTGTCGTTTTCCAAGTTTGGCAATGTGGTGGTGTTCTGCCTCATGTGCTGTTCCTTTATATATATTATGGTATATGGCAAGGTCTACGACTGGTACGACGACGCCTCCATCTGCTGGGCCACGGTGATTTGCGTGGTGTCGACCCTGCTCTTTGTCTATCTCGAGAAGACGCGGCGCTCGCCGTACTTCATGCTCAAGGCGTTTCGCTCGCGCAGCATCCAGGGCGGCATACTGCTTTTCATCGCACTGATGATATGCAACTCCAGCTCCATGCTGGTCAACATCTTTGTGGGCGTGGGCATGAAGACCGACCAGATACAGGTGGCAGCCCTCGGCAACTGGGTTTTGTTGGGCTATTTCATCGGTCTCGTCTCTATCCTGCTGCTCAACAACAAGGGCGTGCACTTCAAGTGGTTCTTCGCCCTCGGCTTCATACTGATTGGGGCAGCCTCGCTGTTCATGTACTTTGAGGTGCAGACCGACGGCATGCTCGAGCGCATGAAGTGGCCCGTCGTTATCCGTGCCACGGGTATGATGCTGCTCTATTCGCTCATTGCCGTCTACGCCAACCAGCGCATGCCCTATAAGCTACTGTCCACCTGGGTGTGCATCATGCTCACCGTGCGTATGGTGATAGCCCCTGGCATAGGTTCGGCTCTCTACCAGAACCTCTTTCAGTATCGCCAGCAGTATTACATTACCCGCTATGCCCATGACTACGACCGCACCGATGCAGCCACAGCCATGACCTACGACCAAACAGTCCGCGGAATGCTGTATCAGGGCAAGAGCGAGACCGAGGCACAACACATGGCAGCCATCTCTACCAAGGGCAAGGTGCAGGTGCAGGCCACTATCTCCGCCATCAAGGAGATATCGGGATGGACCATCTATGCCTGTATCATCTTTGCCGGACTGATGCTCGTGGTGCCTTGGCCCAAGCGCGACATATCCAAGGATACGCGTGAGTGGTTTGTCAATTATTAGACAGTCAGCCACTCTGGCTTCAATACATAAGACACGGTGAAAGCAATATTTGTAGCGCGATTTGTTACAAATGTTGCTTTCTCTTTTGTCGTGTTGGATATTTTTGCTATCTTCGTCGCCGACAATCGTACACCTATGCAGAACGACAACAACATCACGCTCCTCGAACAGCAGATGGCCAACAATGAAGACATCTGTTGCTCCTGCGGCAATATCACTTCCTTCCCACAAGCCTTCTTCGACCGCTTCCACGTGACCGATGTGGGCATTATCGTATGTATTTCGGGCAGCTTCTCCTTCACTTGCGAAGGGGTGGAGTACCATGTGGCTACGGGCGAGACGGCCTTCCTCTCCCACGGCGTCAGCTTCACCGTGACCCGCCACAGTACCGATTGCTCCGTGGTTATCATCCTCTATCGCGTCTACTCCATCCGCGACATCCTCGGCAACACGGTGGTGGGTATGAAGTTCATGGAGTTTGTCAACCCCAAGGCTTGCCGCGTGATGCACACCGGACATGAAGACGAGCTGACCCACTACTCCCAACTTCTGGCAGCGGGCAATGGCGATGCCAATGTGTTTGCCCTCAACGAGCGTCGCCTGCTGCTGCTCTCGCTTACCTACAGGCTGTGCAGCATCTTCCGCGCCCTTTCTACCGACGGCGACAACGAGCCCAGTCGCAAGCTCGAGACCTATATGCGCCTCATGCAGCTCATCGACAGCCATTATGCCGAGGAGAGGGGAGTAAGATACTATGCCGATAGGCTCTGTCTGTCGCCCAAATACCTTACCATGCTCGTCAAGTCAGTGTCGGGCTATACCGTGCAGCAGCTCGTGTTCAAGGCGATCACCAAGAAGGCGGTTTCGCTGATAACCACCACCGACAAGAGCATCAAGGAAATCGCCGACATTCTCAATTTCCCTAATGCTTCAGCCTTCGGCACTTTCTTCAAGAAGCAGGTGGGCATGTCGCCCATCAACTATCGGCAGAAGGGAGGTTGATATATCGGCAAAATGGGAACCTTGTTTCCCGACAGTCATCGCCGCTGTCAGTGCCAAGGCAAAGCCTTCAGAAATAGCCATGGCTTTTCGTATTTTTATATCCTTACTGGTGGCGGCCATTGTCGGCTATACCTTTTATATATAGCCGCTTTATTCGCTTAATGATAATCTTAATCCTGTTTGCAGTCCAACTTGTGGACTTGTAGATTGCATTTGCTGGCGCGTGACGGCTGTTACGTGCTTCCGCTTCGTATGGCGCGCGCTTCCGCTTCGTCCGATACGTGCTTCCGTTTCGTTCGACGCGTGTCGCCAAAGGTGGTCAGCAGCTGCGTGGAGGTACCCTCCAGCATTGCCGAGGTACCCTCCAGCGTCGTAAAGATGGTCAGCAGAGTAGGGAAGACGGATGGCAGATCGAAGAACGGGGATGTTTTGTGTGAGGGGAGCATTTGCGTCGTGGCATCTATGGTCGTGAGGGAGAGGGCGGACATCTGCATCCGTCTGTCACTGAAAGAAAAACATGGGAGTATAATTGAAGAAAACCAGCAGATGCCGGTTTTTGCTGATAGTGGGTCTTCTTATGGTAAGACCCACACTCTGGAGTAAGATTATGATTATCAATGCGGAGATTAAAGGGCAACTTGGTTTTTGCTAAACATTTGCGCAGATAAAATGAGATTAATCAAAAATTTTCTAAAGAAAATGATAAAAAATGCAATAAATGCCGTAACTTTGTACATAATGACAGGTCTTACCATAAGAAGACCAGCTAAGAAGACAAAGATACAACGCCGCTAAAGAGGTGAGTATGCTGTGCGGGTAAGTTCCGCAGACTTAAGACGATTAGCCAACTTTATCTCCACTGGCGATACATCTATTGAATGACTTTATGAACAATGTCTTAGCAGATTTGGCACTATCATCCCAGGTGATGATGACCATCCAAGCAGACATAAAGTAGAAGAGAGTTTATGAAGCAGGATTGCACGAGTTCTCCATCTACAGCCGACGAAACCAAGCGCCTTCAACCCCTTGAAAGCACCGAGTTTCCAGAGGGCACCCACCTTTCTGAGCCAGAAAAACCATCTGGCCCAGCAATGAAGAAATGCGCCGAAGTGAAACCAACAACCGTCGGCTCGCGTCGCAAGAAAGATGCGACAGACACGACTTGCACATCTTGGAGCTACCTCTTTGTTCACAACCGCAAGGTCAAATCCATCGAACAGCAGCTCCAGCAAGACGGCATCCCTCATTTCGTTCACAAGACTATCAAATATCTGCCCCGTCGCAGCAACCATGGCGGTATGCGTCAGGTCGAGGCACCCTCGGTGAGCGGACTCATTTTCCTCCAAGGTTCTCCCCGTCAGCTCCAGGCCTATCTCGACGAGCATCTGCCCCTGCACAAGTTGTGCAAGAACTGCAGCACTGGCCGCGTAGCTACCATTCCCTGCAACCAGATGGAGCCTTTCATGCGCGTCTCTGAAACCGAGCCCGACAGGCTGCGCTTTCTCCTCCGTCCTTTTGTCTATTACGCCCAGAACCGCACCCTGCTGCGCATTGTCTCTGGCGACTATGCCGGCCTTGAGGGCTATGTCATCCGCATTGCCCGCGACCGCAGGTTGGTGATGGATGTCGGCGGCATGGCTGTGGCCATATCCAATGTCCACGCCGAGCGCTTTGAGGAAGTCGGCAAAAACGGTGACGCCAAGAACCGTGCCACCTTCTACAAGCGCAATCTCCATGAGCGTCATGCCTTTATCGACACCTTCTTCCATCAGGTGAAGACCGCCCAAGAGGTGGCAGCACAGACCGAGAACATTAAGATGCTCCTCCGTCAGACCCATGCCGACGTGCTCAGCAAGCGCCTTGACATCAAGGACGCCTTTTCCACCTTCTATTTCATGATTGAAGAGATTGGCTACTACTACGCCCCCTTCCTCGACTACGTCAAAGACGACCTCCAGCCCATCATCGATGCTGGCCGCAAGGTAATGCAGGAGATAGCCCGCATCGCCTCGACCTTCAAGGATGAAGACCAGCGCCAGCGCTATGAAGCCGAGTACGAAGAGCTACGCACCAACTATGGCTATGTGTTTGAGTAGTGGGGCAATGCATAAGCGCAATTTAAAGATTGACGGCATCAGAGCCTTACAAATTATGAGTAAGCACTCAAATTAGGGCTTAAATTAGAAAGAAGTAACTTCGCTGCTGAATTTAAAACATCAAATTATGTACAACAGTGAAGATTTGGAACTCTTTCGATAAGAGAGTACAATCAAAGCTCGCATTTAAATTGTCGAACGGATAAAAAGTCTTAAAAGAATTTATTTCCAGTACCAGACGGAGGCAATGCCTAAAGGCATCTCCATTGAGCAGATCTGCTCACACAACAAAGTACCTTATAATATATTCTACAAATGGTACAAGGATACACGCAACAAAATAGTGGAAGTAAAGGTGGAAGGGCTTCCTGCCTCGGCTCAGGAAGAGCAGAAGCAGGAAATCCCTTCTCAGGAACCATCTTCTACAGTAACTTTTAGACACTTATACTCTTTTTGTATACAACTATTCCCAAACGGAAGTTTTTTAAAATCAATAGCCTTGCAGTTTTCTTCTGCAATGTAACAAGGCTATAACAACATAAAATAATATCTTAATTTTTTTGTAAAGATGATTAACGTTGGAATTATCGGTTGTGGCTTCGTAGGTGGAGCCTTGAAGGATTGGTTGGAGCACAACAACCCAGAGTGTAAACTTTTCATCAGCGATCCTCCTAAGGGATTCAATGATGACTTAAGCAACATCGACATCGCATTTTTGCAGATTCATGTGCCTACAGAGGATGATGGCACGCAGAACTTAACTCTTATGAAGGAGCTTATCTCTAATCTGCCAGATGTGCCTGTATTCGTAAGAACAACAATTCTTCCGGGTACAAGTGAGATGCTTTCTCGTGAGACAAAGCACCAAGTATGCTATATGCCTGAGTTCTTGACCGAGCGTACCTTCATTGAGGACTTCAAGAAGCAGACAATGGTATTCACAGGCGCACATGAGTTGCTTACAAAGATTTTCGTTGGCAAGAAGTTCGCCGTTATGACTCCATTGGAGGCAGAGCTTACTAAGTACATGCACAATGTATTCGGTGCTTATAAGGTAACTTACTTCAATGCTTGTCGTGAGTATTGTGAGAAGATGGGTGCTGATTGGCGTAAGGTACATACTGGTATACTTCTCTCAGGTTATATCAACGATACCCACACTTATGTTCCTGGACCAGACGGTAAGTTCGGTTATGGAGGTAAGTGCTTCCCTAAGGATGTCAATGCATTTGCAAAGATGACAGAAGGTACCCCTCTTGGTGTCCTTTTAGAGCACCTTCATGAACTTAATGTTCATTTCCGTGGTGTAGAAGAACATATCTAATATGAAGGTTAAGCGAGTGTAAAGGTAAATCGTATATGCGATTAGAGTTCGATACTCTCACTCGCTACAAAAAACAAAAAACAATATGGGCATTTCTGCTATTTTTGGAGATGATTTACCTTCTGACTTCAGCAATATGGATTTGCATCTGATACGAAAACTATGAGTAGGGTCATTATGATAGCCATTCTCTAATTTGAGGCGATCAACCTCTAATAATTCAAGTACTTTTATTGGTTTCATAATTCTTTTTTTACTATAAAATGGGAAATGAACCATATTAGTACTGATATATATAAATAATCTAGATCACTTACTTATAATTGATATTTAATGTTATATTTATGAATTCAACAAATAGAATAATTATAAATACTATAGCGCAATATACTAAAACATTTATAAATATTATATTATCCTTATATTCTTCACGTATAGTATTGATGATACTTGGAGAAAGCGATTTCGGTATATATTCTCTTATTGCGGGTATAGTAGCCTTACTTTCTTTTTTAACAAATTCGATGGTAATGTCTACTCAAAGATTCCTTTCAATAGGGCAAGGAAAAGGTGAGGTAAATGAATTGAAAACAATTTTTACAAAACAATTATTATATGGACATCATTAAAAAAGCTTCAGCATTGACTGCAG
>ERZ780128.563-NODE-563-length-14204-cov-2.177115_pt1 | contig 14204 bp, 10 predicted proteins | sample MGYA00511170_ERZ780128 | MGnify/ENA primary metagenome ERZ780128 (study PRJEB29588, sample SAMEA1970465) | human gut metagenome | biome: human gut; feature: human-associated habitat; material: faeces | place: Denmark | collected 2008/2010 ...
ACGATGGATACGGAGACCGTGGATGTGAACGTACATCCCTCCAAAATGGATGTACGGTTCTCCGATGGCATGGCATTTGCCAGAATGCTCAGTGAGAAGATCACCATCACTTTGCGGAACCGGGAGATGATCCCGGATGCTTCTCTGGAGGATGAAAAAGCAATCCAGAAGAAAGAACAGGAAGAGAGAAGAGCTTCCTGGAAAGAACACACACCGGAAGTGTTTGAAAAAAAGAGAGAAGAAAGCTATCGTGTCATGGAGGCAGCAAAATATGAAGCGGCTTCCAGGGACCGGAGAGAATTTATACAGAAACCTGTCTGGCAGGAAAATCATGACGGGGTACAGACCAGTATCCGCAAGCCGGAGCTAATAGAGAACTCCACAGTGGGTGTTGCAGGAACTGTGACGGTGAAAAAAACGCAGGCCGTCCTGTACGGTAATACACCAGAAGTTTCCAAAGCAGTCAGCACCACAGCCGTACCGCAGGAAGATGATTTCTTCGTGGAGGCAGTGCCGCCGGAAGACAGGAAGAACCCGGTACAGGAACAGATGGCCACAACAACTGCTTCCGGACAGCCCACGGCATCGTCGCAGGATGCAGCTGCCGCCCCGGAACCGGAGATCAAAAATACCCAGCAGTTGAATCTGTTCGAGGAAAAACTGTTGTCCATGCAGAATCGCAGCCGTTACCGGATTATCGGTCAGGTCTTTGATACTTACTGGCTGATCCAGTTTGAAGACAAATTGTTCATCATTGACCAGCATGCGGCTCATGAAAAGGTAAAATATGAACGCCTGATGAAACAGTTTTATGAAAAGAGTGTGGTGTCCCAACGTCTGATGCCGGCGATTATTGTCAGCCTGACAGGGCAGGAGGAAAGCATTCTGCACACCTATGAGGATGCTTTTGCACAGCTGGGATTTGAGATTGATGCTTTCGGAGGCAACGAATATGCCCTCCGTAGTGTGCCAGTGGATCTCTACGGATGCAGTGAGAGGGAACTGTTCCTGGCAGTGCTGGATGAACTGTCCCAGGAGACCGGCAATCGCGGAAGTTTTCAGGTCATTGAGGAAAAGATTGCATCCATGTCCTGCAAGGCGGCGGTCAAAGGCAATAACCGTCTGAGCTTTCAGGAGGCGGAGAAATTGATCGACGAACTTCTGACCCTGGATAATCCCTACAACTGTCCCCACGGCAGACCCACTATTATTACCATGACGGAGACAGATCTGGAGAAGAAATTTAAGAGGATAGTATAATGCGTTTACTGATCAAACAGAGAGTGTTTTCCTGGACAGATTCCTATGATGTCTATGATGAAAATGAAAATCCAAAATATTTTGTAAAAGCGGAGTTTTTCTCCCTGGGACACCAGCTGCATGTATACGACAGAAATAACCATGAACTGGGAGTGATCAGACAGCGGCTGCTTACCTTTCTTCCGGCCTTTGAAATCGAGATCGGTGGCCGGGTCCGTGGTGAAATCCGCAAACAGTTTTCTTTTTTCAAGCCCAGATATGAGATCGACTATAACGGCTGGCGCGTGGAGGGAGATTTTCTGGGATGGGATTATGATGTATACAATGGATGCAGCAGTATCATCCATATCTCTAAAGAACTGTTTCACTGGGGAGATACGTATACTATTAATTTCTCCGATCCACAGGATGAACTGGAGGGTCTGATGCTGGTCATCGCCATCGATGCAGCAAACTGTACCCAGAACAACGGATAGCAGGATAAAAAGAGTAAGGAAAAAATAATGTCGGTAATACAGAATAAAAAGAAACCACTGGTGGTCCTGACCGGGCCGACGGCGGTGGGAAAGACAAAACTGTCCATCGCGCTGGCAAAAGCCATAAACGGAGAAATCCTGTCGGCAGATTCCATGCAGGTATATAAACATATGGATATCGGTTCTGCCAAGATCCGTCCGGAGGAGATGGAGGGGGTGCCCCATCATCTGATCGATATTCTGGAGCCCTGGGAAGAATTCAATGTAGTAGTGTTCCAGAAACATTGTCTGGAATGTATGGAGCAGATATATGACAGGAGCCATATCCCTATTCTGGTGGGAGGCACCGGATTTTACATTCAGGCGGTGCTTCGGGGCATTGATTTTACGGAAAACGAAGAGAACACCGAATATCGAAAAAAACTGGAACTTCTGGCAGAAGAACAGGGATCGGAGAGTCTGCATGAGATGCTGAAGAAGGTCGATCCCGTATCGGCGGAGAATATTCATGCCAATAATATCAAGAGAACCATCCGTGCTTTAGAATATTATGAACTGACAGGAGAACCGATCTCTGTACACAACGAGAGGGAAAAAGAACGGACAAGTCCCTATAATTTCAGCTATTTTGTGCTGACGGACGACCGGGAAAAGCTGTATGCACGGATCGAGGACAGAATCGATGAAATGATGTCACAGGGTCTGGTGGATGAGGTAAGACAACTGAAGGATATGGGATGCCGTAAGGGCATGACGTCCATGCAGGGACTGGGCTACAAGGAGATTCTGGAATATCTGGATGGAGAATGCAGCCTGGAAGATGCGGTCTATACCTTGAAACGGGATACCAGGCATTTTGCCAAGAGACAGCTGACATGGTTTCGCAGAGAGAGTGAAGTCACCTGGATCGACAAGGGCCGGTTTGATTATAACGAAGAGAAAATATTGGAATACATGATCAGAGAATTAGGAGAAAAAGAGATTTATGAGAAGCAGTAATGAAGAGATCTACCTGTCTATGGGAATCAGCAAGACCGTATATGATTACGGCTGCACCATTGAGAAAAGTTTAAGAGACCGCTTTGATGAAGTGGATAGTAACGCGGAATACAATCAGTTAAAGGTGGTAAATGCCATGCAGCAGCATCAGGTCAGTGAGGCCTGCCTGTTGGGCACTACCGGTTACGGCTACAACGATCTTGGAAGAGATACCCTGGAGGCTGTCTATGCAGCGACTTTCCATACGGAGGATGCACTGGTGCGCCCTCAGATCACCTGCGGCACGCATGCACTGGCATTGGCTCTGATGAGCAATTTAAGACCTGGAGACGAACTGTTGTCCCCGGTAGGCAAACCCTATGATACGCTGGAAGAAGTCATCGGTATCCGCCCGTCGAAGGGATCGCTGGCAGAATACGGTGTGACTTATCGCCAGGTGGATCTGCTGCCGGACGGAAGCTTTGATTACGATAAAATCCGTGAGAATATCAATGAGAAAACTCATCTGGTAACGATTCAGCGATCCAAGGGCTACCAGACCAGACCCACCCTGTCCGTACAGCGGATCGGCGAACTGATCGCCTTCATTAAAGGTATTAAGCCGGACGTGATCTGCATGGTGGATAACTGCTACGGAGAATTCGTGGAGACCATAGAACCTTCCGACGTGGGTGCGGATATGATCGTAGGATCTCTCATCAAGAACCCCGGAGGCGGACTGGCTCCTATCGGCGGATATATTGCTGGAAAGAAAGAATGTGTGGAAAATGCGGCATACCGTCTGACCTCTCCGGGACTGGGCAAGGAAGTCGGCGCTTCCCTTGGCATTTTGAAAGATTTTTATTTTATGAGATGGAAGGCTTATTTTGATTATTTAGCTTGTGTCCTGGATGGAAAGCAACCGGAGGAACTTGATTTTTATACCTTGGAAGAAGCATGGACTAAAGAAACAGGATTCTATTCCTCAATTCCTGAAGGAAATACTGTGGTAGTAGCTAAAAACATTTTTGAAGAAGTTTTTTAAATGTTCTTTCTACTATGGATAACTTAAGACTTTCATAGGTTATAAGGCTTGATTATGGGTTCAGAACCGATGGGTATGAAACTATGATAACTTTATTCACGGTAGGGGGTGGATTGAATTTACCCCTTACGGTGAATGAAAGTTATGGAAACAGATAGCGTGTGGAAAACGCTTACTTCTTCTTCTCGGATGTCTGTTTCCAGATACGTACCATATAGAATGCGCAATGTGTGAACGCAAAGACGAACGAAATAGCGAGCAATGTCTTGTCTTCTTCCCAGCCTACTGTCTGTTGATGCCACAATCCTGTAATAACTGAAAGTACAGACAGGGCGATTCCTGCCATATTCAATATGGTGAGTCCTTTGCGTCGTTTTACGTTATGCTCCAGCTTGCTGTGTTTTACTCCATAGCAGGCATAAACATCCAGACCTATCAGCATCCATAATACCAATCGGATCCAAGTATCAGCCGGAAGAAACAACATCATACAAAGGCAGGTAAGGATGCCTAGAATCGGTACCGTGGGAACAAAAGGAGTTTTAAAGGCACGATGTACGTCAGGCATACTTTTACGCACGATCAATACTGCCGCGCAAACCAATGTGAAGGCGAATAAGGTACCTATACTGGTCATTTCTCCGGCTACACGTGCCGGAACAAATGCTGCCAGCCCTCCTACAATGACCATGAATAACAAATTACTGTGTGCCGGTGTCCGGTATTTCTCGTGAATCTTTGAAAAGAAAGGAGGCAACAGTCCGTCGCGGCTCATACTTAGAAATACACGGCTTTGTCCTAGCAAAGTTACCATAATAACCGAGCAGTAACCAAACAGGATAGCCAGTACGATGGCCCGGTTCAACCACGGATAATCCGGATGAATTACTCCTGTGGCATCTGCATGTCCCATGTGGTCAATCGCTACGGCAACAGGTGCGATACCTTGTTGTCCTGCAAAGTCAGAATAATGGGCAACTCCCGTCATTACGTAAGCAAACACCATATAAAGAATGGTGCAAATCAGCAGGGAACCTAGAATGCCGACGGGCATATCCCGCTTCGGATTTTTTGTTTCCTGAGCGGCTGTACTTACGGCATCAAAACCAAGAAAGGCGAAAAATACAATCGCTGCTCCACGCAATACGCCCGAGAATCCGAACTCGCCTAAAGTACCTGTATTGGCAGGGATATAAGGAACATAATTCTCTGCATTAATGTATTTCCATCCTAATACAACGAAAATAAGAATCACTGCCACCTTCAGGAATACAATGAAGCCGTTAAAAATAGAACTTCCTTCTGTTCCACGAATCAGAAAAATACTCATCAGCACTACAATCAGTGCGGCCGGTATATTCACAATACCTCCGTCCCAGGGACAAGCAGCAAGTGCATGGGGGATATTTATCCCCACTCCTTCCAGAAAAACAACGAGATATCTGCTCCAGCTGATACTGACGGTAGTAGCGGCAACAGTATATTCCAATACTAGATCCCAGCCGATAATCCATGCTATAAGTTCGCCCATTGTAGCATATGAGTATGTATAAGCACTACCTGCTACAGGTATCATGGAAGCAAACTCGGCATAACATAAACCGGCAAAGCAACAACCTATTGCCGCTATGGCGAAAGATAAAGTAATGGCAGGCCCTGTGTATCCTGCGGCTACTGTTCCGGTGATGGAGAATAATCCGGCACCGATGATAACACCTACTCCTAATGCGATCAAGCTCCATGGTCCCAAGACTCTTTTCAGGGTCTTGTTTCCAGATTCATTGGCTTCGGCTTGTAATGCAGCAAAAGGCTTCTTGATAAATAATCCCATATCTTTTTACAACGTACTTAGTGATAATTGTGTGCAAAGGTACGGATAACTGCTATGAATTACAAGCTATAAGTAAAGGCTATAACGATTATTCGAGATATTTCGTTATTCTTCCACTTAGTTGGAGCAGGGAAATTTCACAGACTTTGGTGTTATATTCAGCAGACAAAATACGTTCTTCCGCATCAAGCAGGCTCTTTTGGGCTTCACGCATCTCGATACCGGAGAGATCTCCCAGCAGATAACGTTCTTTGGCTATTTCATGGTTTTCACGGGCGGCAACCAGATTCTGGCGTTCCAAATTTAATAAACGTAAATTATTGCGATAGGCCTGCCACAGATTGCTTAAATCCGCTTTCAAGCCCAATTCCAGCTGTTCTCTTTCCAGTTGCGAGTTACGTATTTGCAGGCTGGCATTGCGCTTTTCACGGCGACGGTTACCATCCCATAGGTTAATGCCTACGGTAATTCCTCCGTTTAGTCCCCAATTGCTTCTCCGGCTGGTGGCGTTTGTTTCATATTTGTTGAATGTATAGCCATAACCGGCGTTCAATTTCACATAGGGATAATTACGGGATAGAACCTGACGGTAATCCAATTGGGCAATTGTTGTATTTTGATCAGCTTTCAGCAGGTTGGCATTCGTCTTAAGGGTGGATTCCCATAATTCATCATAATTCAGCGCGTCATTCACTGTTATGATAGAGTCATTGACACGTAGCGGCCGGTTGACTTCCTGTACAGCCATTAACTCGTTCAGGTTGATACGTGAGGTAACCACCAGTTCCTGTTGTTTCATATATTGTGCACTGTCTGCATTGAAGTCCACTTTGGCTTGTTGATAATCCAGCCGGGAAAAATTACCGATATGGTATCGTTCTTCTACAATGCGCAGGCGTTCTTTGGATAAAGACACAGCGTAAAGGAAGTTCTTCAGACGGATTTCCTGTTGTACATAATTATAGTATTCGGCAGTGAGTCCCGCTATGAAGTCTTCAAGGGTAATACGCGTGTTGGTTTCTCCCTGGTGTTCCAATTCCTTAAGTTTTTTGTAGGTGGTGCTGATATTGAATCCGTCGAACAGAGTCCAGTTTACATCCAGCCCGGCCTTTAAGGTTTGGTCGTAGATGTTTCGTTCACTGGCTGTAGTGCCTGTACTTCTGCTTTTGGTATCCGTATTGTCCAACGTTCCTGTATATCCGGCAGACAAATCAACAGTCGGCAGATAACCGGCATTTGCTAATGTGGCATTGTTATGGCTGATCTGTTCTTCATTACGGGTGATACGTATGGAATAATTGTTTGCAAGTCCTTCCTCCAGACATTTTTTCAGCGTATAAGGATATTGCGCATAGGTGGAAGCCACCCATGCGGTGCAGATACATAAAGTTATAATGATTCGTTTCATACAATTTCTGTTTTAACGTTTCGGTTGGTAGATATATAACTATAAATAGCCGGTACGATATACATGGTCAGGAAAGTAGATACTAACATTCCTCCCACAACAGCCGTACCCATGGCGATACGTTGGTTGGCGCCTTCTCCTGTTGCGAATGCCAGCGGGATCAAGCCTAATACGGTAGAGGCACTTGTCATGAGAATAGGGCGCAAGCGTTGCAAAGCGGCATCCCGTATGGCCTGCATCTTGTTTTCACCGGATTCTTGTTTCTGATTGGCAAATTCCACAATCAAGATACCATTCTTTGCTACCAGACCAATCAGCATAATAATACCGATCTGGCTGAATATGTTCATGGTAATGCCACCGGCATACATGAAAATCAGTGCTCCTGCAATGGCCAGAGGAACGGTAAGCATGATGATGAAAGGGTCCTTGAAACTTTCGAACTGTGCTGCCAGAATAAGATAGATAAGTATCAATGCCAGAATGAAAGCAAACATCAGGCTGGATGAACTTTCCCGATAGTCTTTGGAGTCTCCCGACAAGGCGGTACGGAAGGTTTCGTCCAAAGTCTGGGCGGCGATTTTATCCATTTCTTCCAAACCTTGTCCGATGGTCTTTCCATCTGCTAGTCCGGCAGATACGGTAGCGGAAATAAAACGGTTGTAGTGGTACAATTTAGGAGGAGCTACGGATTCTACAAATTCTACCAGATTGTCCAATTGAATCATTTCCCCTTTGTCGCTTCGTATGTAAATAGATTTGATATTGGCCGGTGTATTACGTTGTTGGCGGTTTATCTGACCCAAAATCTCATATTGTTTTCCATTCATATAAAAATAGCCCATACGTTGTCCGCTGAGACCGTATTGCAGTGTTTCGGCTATATCACGCACAGTGGCTCCCATTGTGCCTGCCTTATCACGGTTAATATTCACTCTCATTTCCGGGCTGCTGAACTTCAGGTCCACGTCCGCCATCTGGAAAGTAGGGTTGTCATATACTTTGCTTAAAAAATCCGGTAATACTTTCTCCAGTTTTTCTATACTGACAGCTTGTAGTACATATTGTACGGGCATACTTCCTCTCCGCCCGCCGAAAGAAGACTGTTGTTGCACAAAGGCACGTGCTTTCGTCTTGTTGCGGATGGCCTGTGAGATACGTTCGGCAACTTCCATCTGGGTGTAATCACGATCTTTGATATCTTTCAATGTGATACGTATATTTCCACTGCCACTGGAAACGCGTGCGGTTACTGATTCTGCATCGGGTATAATAGAATCTACCAGATTGTTGATATCTTCCGTATAATCACGGATGTATTCATAGCTGGCTCCTTCAGCTGCACGTGTATTGATACTTATTTGCGAACGGTCCTCCATAGGAGCCATTTCAGCGGGTATTTGGCCCCAAAGTACTCCGATGGCTATCAACATAATCACTGTAACAGGTATTGCCCATATGCGTCTTTTAAGAAAAGCGTTCAGTGAACGGGCATATATGCGGTTCATACCTTCAAAGAAAGGCTCTGTCTTTTGGTAGAACCATCCCTGTTTTTCCCGTTTAATCAATAACTTGGTTGCCAGCATAGGGGTGAACGTTAATGCGGCAAAGGAAGAAATGATGACCGAACCTGCCACAACGAAACTGAACTCACGGAATAAACGTCCGCTGGTTCCTTCCATAAATACGATGGGCAGGAACACTGCCACCAAGGTGATAGTGGTGGAGATAACAGCGAAGAAAATTTCTTTTGCCCCTTCTATTCCTGCTTCGAACGGACGCATACCTCGTTCTATGCGGATATAGATATTCTCTGTCATAACGATGGCGTCATCCACTACCAAACCTACGGACAATACCACCGCCAGCATGGTCAGCACATTGATGGAGAAACCTGCTATGTACATCACAAAGAAAGCTCCGATCAATGAAACCGGAATAACGATGCAGGGAATCAGTGTCACGCGCCAATCGCGCAAGAACAGGAAAATGATGATGATAACCAGTACGAACGCTTCATACACCGTACTTTTTACTTCATCAATGGAAGCGCGGATAAACTTAGTGTTGTCAAAGCCATAGCTGTATTTCACATCGTCGGGCAAATCCTTCTTCATCTGCTCCATACGCTGGTATACGGCATCGGCGATTTCGATATGGTTGGCACCGGGTTGTGGAATGACAACGACACCTACCATCGGCACTCCGTTCATTTTCATGTAACTCTTGATATCTGCCGGACCTAGTTCGGCGTAACCGATATCGCTGAAACGGACCACTCTTCCGCCTACTTCTTTTAATATGATGTTATTGAATTCTTTAGCGGTGTGCATTTGTCCCATGGTGCGTAAGGTCAATTCTACGGTATTACCTTCAATGCTGCCCGAGGGGAGTTCTATATTTTCATTGGTTATCGCGTTCTTTACATCTACCGGAGTAATGCCATACCCTGCCATCTTGGTGGGGTCGAGCCATAAGCGCATGGAGTAACGTTTTTCTCCCCAAATAGATACGCTGCTTACATCCGAAATGGTTTGCAGTTGTTCTTTTACGGTCAAGTCTGCTATTTCACTCAGTTCCAACAGAGAGCGGCTGTCACTTTGGATAGCTACCATCAGGATAGGCGTTGCATCGGCATCAGCCTTGGATACAGTAGGAGGGTCACAGTCGCGTGGCAGGTAACGTTGTGCGCGGGACACTTTGTCACGTACGTCATTGGCGGCAGTTTCCAAATCGACGGATAATTCAAATTCCACTGTGATACGGCATTGTCCTTGTTGGCTGACACTGGACAAAGAACGGATTCCCGGAATACCGTTGATGTTTTGTTCCAAAGGCTCGGTTATCTGATTCTCGATTACATCGGCATTGGCACCCGAGTAACTACAGGTAACAGAGATGATCGGATTATCTACCGAAGGATATTCGCGGACTCCCAATGTATTGTAACCGATCAGTCCGAAAAGTAATATGATGATGGTAAGCACGGTGGCAAGCACAGGCCTACGGATACTAAGTTCGGAAATATTCATAAAAGTATTTTTTTAGTTGTTAGTTAATGGCCTGAAGTTCCACAGGCATTCCCTTACGTAATTGCAGTGTACCCGATGTCAGGATGGTATCACCCACAGACAATCCTCGTACAATCTGTACTTCGGCTTCGGTACGGAGTCCTATAATAACATCTACAGGGTCTGCAACTCCGCTACGATAAACAAATACTTTATTTTTACCCATTTCGGGGACAATCGCTTCGGATGGAATCGCTATCGCGTCTTCTATTTCTTTTTGTTTTAATTGAATATCTGCATATCTGCCTGCCAGCAGTTCGCCGTTGCGGTTGGGGTAGATGGCACGGATGTTCAATGAATGGGTTTCCATATCTATACTGGATTCGGTTGCATAAACCTGTGCATGATAGGTATCCAGTTTTCCTTCTACTTTGAATTCCAGATTAGTCCCTTTTTTTATTTCCCGGGCATAACGTTCCGGTACAGCGAACTCTACTTTCAATGGAGTCACTTTGGTCAGTCTGGCTACTACAGTGGTGGGGGAGGCGTATGCTCCCGTACTGACCTGCCTCAATCCGATGATACCGTCGAATGGTGCGCGGAGTTCGGTCATGTCAATGTTGGCTTTGATATTTTCGATATCAGCGTTAAGGGTGGCAAGTTCGGTTTTTACCTGTTCGTATGCTTCTTTACTGACCGCATCTCGTTTTAACAGGGCGTTTTGGCGGAACACACGGTCTTCGGCTAAAGGTATTTGTGCTTCCAGACGTTTTAACTGAGCCTGTAACTGCCGGTCGTTTACTTTGGCAAGTAATTCTCCTCGTTTTACCAATGTGCCTTCTGTGAAAAAAATATCGGTGATCTTTCCGGAGGTTTCAAAAGACAGACTCACTTCTTCGTCAGGAACCAGGCGTCCGGTTACCAATATTTCATCTGTCAGCAAGTGTGGTTTTATGACTTGTGCATTGACTTTCAATGTACGTTGCTTGTTTTCTTTAGGTAACGCGTCGGCGGCTGTCAGTTCTTCATTTTCGTGAGGGGTAAATTGATAGATGCCTAGTCCGGCCAAGCCGGCTCCGATTAATATAATGATGCCCCATTTGATTCGTTTGTTCATGTGCCTTTCTATATGGGTTAAATAAATACGTTAATGTAAGGTTAGATAAAAAAACGTGGCGCTCAGTTTAAACGCCACGTTCTTTTTTAATATTTTTTTTCGTTTGCCAGTTTCCACATCGCAAGGAAAGAGGCTTTGGTTATATCGACTATCTTCAGCCAATTGATTTTCTGTGTTTCATCTCCCGGAAGGTGATAATCGGGATGGGCATCAGTGTGATACCATATAATAGGTATTCCCAGTTTGGCGAACGTGCCGTTGTCGCTGCCTCCCACCGGATTGTCCCAAGCCCGGTAGTCAGGGGATAACTGCAAGCGGTAATCCTCAATATCTTTTTTCAGCCAGTCACCGAAGGCCTGATGGGCTGCGGTATAGAAGTAAACGAAATAATCGGGCTGGTCCTCCCGGTTGTTACGTCCTATCATGTCATAGTTCAAATAGCCTTTTACCTTCTTAATATCCGGATAGTTCATGGCGAAATAACGGGATCCCAGCAATCCCTTTTCCTCACCATCCCAAAAGGCGAAGATAACGGTACGTTCCGGTTGCTCACCGGTAGCAAGAAAGGCACGGGCTACCTGTAATACGGCTTGAACGCCTGATGCATTATCATCTGCACCGTTATAAATCTGATCTCCTTCCAGCATCGGATCGTAGCCTATGTGGTCGTAATGTGCACCGATAATGACAATTTCATTTGGATTCTTTCCTTCTATTTTACCTAAGATATTACGTAATGCCAATTTTTGATGTACCACTTTTTTCAGTTCCGCAATAGAATCGGGATGTACTTGCCAGCGTTTCCCTTTCACTTGCCGTTCAGCATGATACACGTCAAAGGGCTGTATATAGTCTCCGTCCAGTGGCTTTATTCCCATCTGTTTCAGGCAGGAAATGATATAATTGCCTGCAATGCGTCCACCTTTCCATCCGGCTTCGCGTCCTTCCAGTTCGTCACAGGCCAAAAAGCCGATATGTGCTTCGGCTGTGGCACGGTTGATAGTTTCTACTCCTTTTTTTTCAGGAGCTACTTTTTTAGGAGAAGCGGCATTCAGCCCGGTGGTGCATAATGCAAACAGTGCAATAGCTAAGAGGTGTTTTTTCATAAAGTTGTGGTTTTTAGTAAGCGGCGCGATACTTGCCTTCTTCCTTGTCTTCCAACATATTCAGGTAAGAAGTATAGCGTGACTCGCTGATTAGATGTTTCTCCACTGCATCGCGTACGGCGCATCCGGGCTCGTGCCTATGGGTGCAGTTTCCATACTTGCAATGAGCGGAATATTCAAATATTTCTTTAAAGTAATGTCCTACTTCCTCTTCTTCCATATCAAATGTTCCGAAACCTTTGATACCCGGAGTGTCGATGATGTATCCGCCGCCGTCTACCGGGAACATTTCGGAAAAGGTTGTGGTATGCATTCCTTTGTTATGGTAATCGGAAATTTCACCTGTTTTCAAGGTTTGTTCAGGCAAAATAGCATTGATTAATGTTGATTTCCCTACTCCTGAGTTGCCTGAAAGCAAAGTGACCTTTCCTTTCAGGTCTTTTTTCACTTCGTCTGTACCTATGTTGTTCAGTGCGGAAACTTTGAAGCAAGGGTAACCGATGTATGTGTACAGGTTTATCAGAGCATCCATATAGCGTGTATCATCCTCATTATACCTGTCTATCTTATTGAATATCAGTTTGACGGGTACACGGTATGCTTCTGCAGTGGCTAGAAAACGGTCAATGAATATAGTTGAGGTTTCGGGATAATTAATTGTAACAATCAGCATACATTGATCCAGATTGGCTGCCAGTATGTGCGATTGTTTGGAAAGGTTGGAGGCGCGCCGGATGATATAGTTCTTGCGGTCTTCTATCTCACTGATGAAGGCGGTTCCTTCATTGTTGATAATGATTTGTACATAATCTCCTACAGCAATGGGATTGGTACTCCGAATACCCTTTAAACGGAAATTTCCTTTGATCTTGCATTCGATGGTACGTCCGTCTTCTGTTTTGACAAGATACCAGCTGCCTGTGTTTTTTATTACTAGTCCTTTCATAAATTAAAATGAAGGATGAAAAATGAAGAAAGAGGGATTGGACCGCACGGACAAGAGCAAGGCTGTGCAGGACAATTCTTCCTTCTTCATTATTATTGCTTCATTATTTTAAGTTCTTCATTAAACCGTCATAATTTCTTTATCTTTCTCTGCCAGAAGTTCTTCAATCTTCGCGATATATTTATCGTGTACTTTCTGAAGTTTGGCTTCCGCATTCTTTTGCTCGTCTTCGGGCATACCCTCTTTAACGGCCTTTTTCAGTGTGTCTATAGCGTCACGGCGTGCGTTGCGTATACTTACTTTTGCGGTTTCGCCTTCGCCTTTACATTGTTTGGCCAGTTGCTTGCGGCGTTCCTCTGTCAATGGCGGAATACCCAAACGGATAATTTCACCGTTGTTTTCGGGAGTGATGCCCAGATCAGAGTCCATGATAGCTTTTTCGATGATACGGAACATACTTTTGTCCCATGGCTTGATGGCGATACTGCGTGCATCGGGAGTAGTCACGGCAGCTACATTACTGATGGGAACCATGCTTCCATAAGAGTCAACACGAATGCCGTCCAGCAACCGGGTACTGGCTTTTCCTGCACGAATGTGCGCTAAGGCCTCTTCCAAATACATAACGGCCATGTCCATTTTCTCTTGTGCGTCGTTGATGCAAGTTTTTGCGTCTATCATACTGTTCTGTTATTTAAGTTGTTTATTGATTCGTTTTAAGTGAAACAAAAGTAATTTATTTTTTGATTATCTGCAATAAAAGGGGGATGATTTTATATTTCTAACGGCTCTTTACTTTATCATCACCAGTTTAAGTTGTTGAGGCTTTATTAAAAATAGGTGAAAAGTTTTTGTGTCCTATCGGATAACAGGATTGAAATGATGAACACCTTAAGCCTTTCTTCCCTGTGTACTAAGTCTTTTTTATTGCATGATTAAGCTTTTTCATACGGCAACCTATTACAGACTCCGATAATGGACTGTATAAACTATTGTAGTGGACTGTAGGGTCTGCTGTAATAGACT
>ERZ780128.567-NODE-567-length-14176-cov-1.817931_pt1 | contig 14176 bp, 10 predicted proteins | sample MGYA00511170_ERZ780128 | MGnify/ENA primary metagenome ERZ780128 (study PRJEB29588, sample SAMEA1970465) | human gut metagenome | biome: human gut; feature: human-associated habitat; material: faeces | place: Denmark | collected 2008/2010 ...
CGCTGCTTAAGGCGAGCGTAACAAACGCAAATTCTTGTAACTATGGTTAGTTTCAAGTGGGGAATGAGCCGCCCAGCAACAGAACGGCTCGCTTTTTTTGTGAGAAGGAAAAAAAATGAGCGAGTTTTTAACCGAAATCAACTACGATAAACTGATTGAAAAGTCTTTGAAAAACGTCGTCGTCGAAGCTCTGAAAATTGCCGAACGCCAGGGTCTTCCCGGAGAACACCATTTCTATATCACGTTCAAGACCAATCATCCGCAGACCCGGATTTCGGATCAGCTCAAAAGCCAGTACCCCGAGGAAATGACCATCGTCATTCAGCACCAGTTTTCCAACCTCATTGTCGAAACTTCCGGTAGACTTGTATCCCGATATTGATACCAATACCATTATGGTTATGACATCTTATCAGGGTGCCAGTGCTTCCGATATAGAGAACAACGTAACCCGTCCGTTGGAAAATACGTTGAACTCGGTTAGTAATTTGAAACATATTACATCCAAGTCTTCAGAAAATATATCAGTTATCACTTTGGAATTCGAATATGGCTATGATATTGATGTGTTGACTAATGATGTGCGTGATAAATTGGATATGGTGAGTTCACAACTTCCCGATGAAGTCAATACTCCGATTATCTTTAAGTTCAGTACGGATATGATTCCTATCCTGCTGTTGTCCGTTCAGGCAGAAGAAAGTCAGCCGGCTCTGTATAAGATATTGGATGATAATGTAGTAAATCCTTTGGCTCGTGTTCCCGGTGTGGGAACGGTGTCCATTGCCGGTGCGCCGAAGCGTGAGGTGAATATTTATTGTGATCCCAACAAACTGGAAGCGTATGATTTGACGATTGAGACCATCAGCTCCATTGTCGGGGCTGAAAATAAGAATACTCCGGGCGGAACTTTCGATGTGGGCAGTAATACCTATTCCTTGCGTGTGGAAGGAGAATTCAAGGACCCGAAAGAAATGGAGAATATCGTAGTGGGTACACGCAATGGTGCTTCGGTGTATTTGCGTGACGTGGCAACGGTAGTCGATTCTGTAGAAGAACGTGCTCAGGAAACCTATAATAACGGGGTGCAAGGAGCTATGATTGTTGTACAGAAACAATCGGGAGCAAACTCAGTGAACATTTCCCGGAAAGTAATGGATCAGTTGCCTAAGTTACAGAAGTCACTGCCCAGTGATGTGAAACTGGGGGTTATTGTGAACACTTCGGATAATATTTTGAATACCATCGACAGTTTGACGGAAACTATTATGTATGCCATTCTGTTTGTGGTCTTGGTGGTATTTGTTTTCTTAGGTCGTTGGCGTGCTACGGTGATTATCTGTATCACTATCCCCATGTCATTGATTGCCTCCTTTATTTATTTGGCTATCACGGATGGGGGATCTCTGAATATTATTTCTTTGTCGTGCCTTTCTATTGCGATTGGTAATGTGGTGGATGACGCTATTGTTGTTTTGGAAAACGTAACGACCCATATCGAGCGTGGCTCCGAGCCGAAACAGGCGGCTATCCATGGAACAAATGAGGTGGCAATTTCTGTTATCGCATCCACATTGACCATGATTGCGGTATTCTTCCCGTTGACGATGGTCAGTGGTATGTCGGGAGTTTTGTTCCGTCAGTTGGGCTGGATGATGTGTGTCATTATGACTATTTCTACTATCTCGGCTCTGTCATTTACTCCGATGATGTGTGCGCAGATGCTTCGCTTGCAAAAAAAACAAAGTAAGTGGTTTGTCACATTCTACAAACCGATAGAACGTGCGTTGGATGGATTGGATAACTGGTATCAGAAACGTTTGAACTGGGCTGTCCGTCACCGCAAGACCATTATTGCCGGTTGTTTCGGGTTCTTTCTGCTGAGCCTGATTTGTGCGAAAGGAATTGGTACAGAGTTTTTTCCGTCACAAGACAACAGTCGTATTTCTGTTCAATTACAATTGCCTATCGGAGCTCGCGTAGAGCGTGCCCAGGCATTGGCCCAGGAGCTGACCGAAAGGTGGCTGAAGAAATATGAAGGGGTGATGCGTATCTGTAACTATACTGTGGGACAGGCTGATGCGGATAATACTTGGGCTTCTATTCAGGATAATGGTAGCCATATCATTTCATTCAATATCAACCTTTATAATCCCGATCAGCGTTCTGTTACGTTGGCAGAAGTCTGCGATGGTATGCGTGAGGATCTGAAAGCCTATCCCGAACTGGATAAAGCCCAGGTTATCCTGGGTGGTAGCAGTGGAGGCATGGGTGGACAGGCCACTGCCGATTTTGAAATCTATGGATATGATTTTACAGAGACAGATAAAGCTGCAGCTGAATTGAAAGAAGCTTTATTGAAAGTGAACGGTGTATCTGAGGTGAATATCAGCCGTCAGGATTATCAGCCGGAATATCAAGTGGATTTTGATCGTGAAAAATTGGCTTTACATGGTTTGAATCTTTCTACAGCAGCTTTGTATCTGCGTAACCGTGTTAATGGTGCTTTATCTTCTTACTATCGGGAAGATGGTGACGAATATGATATCAAGGTGCGTTATGCTCCCCAGTTCCGTACCAGTATTGAAAGTTTGGAGAATATTCTGATTTATACTAATGAAGGTAAAGCGATTCGGGTGAAAGATATCGGCACGGTAGTGGAGCGTTCAGCTCCTCCTACTATTGAACGTAAAGACCGTGAACGTATTGTAACAGTTTCCGCTGTGATTTCAGGTGCGCCTTTAGGTAGTGTGGTGGCAGCGGGTGAGTCTATTATTGATAAGATGGATTTACCTAGCGGTATCAGTATCCAGGTGGCAGGTTCTTATGAGGATCAGCAGGATTCATTCAGCGATTTGGGAACTTTGGCTGTTTTGATTATTATATTGGTATTTATTGTAATGGCTGCCCAGTTTGAGTCTCTGACCTATCCGTTTATCATTATGTTCTCTATTCCGTTTGCATTCAGTGGGGTATTGATGGCATTGTATGGAACGGGGACTACATTGAATGTCATGAGTTTGTTGGGAGGTATCATGTTGATTGGTATCGTAGTGAAGAATGGTATCGTGCTTATTGATTACATTACCTTATGTCGTGAGCGGGGCATGTCTGTTATTCATTCGGTCGTTGTTTCGGGCCGTAGTCGTTTACGTCCGGTTTTAATGACCACTTTGACCACTATTCTGGGCATGGTGCCGATGGCGATAGGAGGAGGGGAAGGTTCTGAAATGTGGCAGCCTTTAGGGGTGTCCGTAATCGGTGGTTTGACTGTATCTACCGTGCTCACCTTGATTTTGGTTCCGGTGCTCTACTGTTCATTTGCCGGTACAGGTATCAAGCGTAACCGTAAGAAGATGAAAGCTTCCCGTGAACTGAATGACTATTATCAAGCACATAAGACGGAGATGACCAAAGGCAAAAAAGAATAATTAATATAGTTGTTATCCGGATTGAAATGAATAGGAGACCGGATGACAGAACTTAAAATAAAAAATGGAATAATGAAATCTGTTTTCATCACTTTCGACCAAGCTTTTTACGAACGTATTCTGGCATTGTTGGATCGCCAGAATTGTCGTGGATTCAGTTATTGGCAGCAGTTGCAGGGGCGCGGCTCTGTAAAAGGAGAACCGCATTATGGCAGTCACGCGTGGCCCGGTATGTGCTCGGCTATTATGACAGTGGTAGATGACACCAAAGTGGATCCGTTATTGGACGCCTTGCATAAAATGGATAAGGAAACCGAACAATTGGGATTACGTGCTTTTGTGTGGAACATAGAAAAGACGATTTGAATCTGTCTTTTCATCATTAAAGAAAAAGACTGTTGCCCTCTTTCTGGCGCAGTCTTTTTTCTTTTTTTAGCCTCTATCATGAAGTACTCCGTCTAAAAAATCACTACTTTTGCGGTTAATTTACAAATATAGCAATATGAAAAACTATATACCGGCTACTTTTCTTCTCACTTTTATCGTAGTAGGAGCGTTAATGGGGCTGTATTTCCTTCCCCCCATGTCGGTGGGAGGCAAACCGTTGCGCAAGGTGGACCTGTTGGCTGATATCCGTCCGGATGTGGAAGAAGAAGTATGTGATTCCGACACCATTGTTCTTCCTCCTCCTGTAAAACCTATTTTTGTGGATACATGTAAAACGGGTATTACTTGTATTGAGGATTATTCGGATTCCACCATGCGGGGAATGAAACATTTTTATGAGGCACTTTCCAAAGTGAAAACCATGAAACGCCCTGTGCGTATCGCTTACTTCGGTGATTCTTTTATAGAAGCTGATATTTTTACTGCCGATTTGCGCGAAATGCTTCAACAAGAATTTGGTGGTTGCGGAGTGGGATATGTTCCTGTAACCTCTTCCATCAGCGGTTACCGTCCTACGGTACGCCATACTTTTGGGGGATGGAGCAGTCATTCATCCAATGACTCTGTTGGTTTTGATAAAATACAGCAAGATATTTCCGGACATTATTTTTTTCCTCGTGAAGGTGCTTATGTACAGTTGAAAGGACAGAGTAAATACGCTTCCCGACTGGATACCTGTGAGGTTTCTACTTTTTATTTCCTAAATAAAGGTTTTGCCGCTGTCCGTTCTAAAGTGAATAATGCTGCGGAAGGAGAGTTGCATGAGGAAGTAGGAACAGGAGGTGTGCAGGCTGTTTCGGTGAGAGGAAGGATAGGACAAGTACGGTGGAGTGTGGAACATGCTGATTCTGCTACTTTCTATGGAGTGGCTATGGACGGCAGGCAGGGAATATCTTTGGATAATTTTAGCGTACGTGGTAGCAGTGGGCTTCATTTACGTAGTATTCCTTTACATACGCTTTGCGATTTCCAACGTCTTCGTCCATACGATTTGATTGTGGTCCAATATGGTTTGAATGTGGCTACGGAACGGGGAGTAAAATACGATGGCTATAAGAAAGGGATGCTTTCGGTGATAGAACATTTGAAGACAGCTTTTCCTGAAACCAGCATTTTACTGGTCAGTGTGGGTGACCGTGAATATAAAAACGAGAATGGAGATCTCCGCACCATGCCCGGAGTCAAGAATCTTATCCGTTATCAACAGTCCATTGCGGCTGATAGCCATATCGCTTTTTGGAATATGTATGAGGCAATGGGAGGTCAAGGAAGCATTGTCGATATGATCGGGCAAAAAATGGCGAATCTTGATTATACCCATATCAATTTTAAGGGAGGCAGGCATTTGGCAGGTATCTTATTTGAAACATTGATGTATGGCAAAGAGCAATACGAAAAGCGGAAAGCCTATGAGGAGGAATAACAGATTTCCTGGTCTGTCCGGTATAGCAATGGTATTGTTCCTGTTCTTGCTGTTTCCATGTCTTTATGCCCAGGATGCTATTCCGGCATTGTCCCGACCGTTGGAGCCGCTTCGCATACCCGGTGAAACAAAGGAAATGCATCGGGGTATGCGGCTGATAACAGTACATGATTCACTTCCGGCGAGTTTTACTCATTCTTTGGATAATGTGATAGAAGATGAGAACCGTTCGCTTTCTCCTTTCTTTCAAAAGTTGAATGATATGACAGGACCGGTACGGATAGTCCATATAGGTGATTCTCATGTGCGGGGGCATCTTTATCCATTAATAACCCGTCGTCGTCTGGAACATGATTTTGGTGCTGAGGCTGTTTATCCTGATACCATTTCATATTGTACCGAAGGGTTGGCACATGAGACGGGCGAACCGGGTATTGTTTATCATATGCTTGGCATTAATGGAGCTACTTCTGTTACTTTCTCTGACGATGAAAAAATAAAAAAAATAGCTTCTTTGCATCCTGATCTGATTATTGTTTCTTTTGGAACCAATGAGGCACATAGCCGCCGTTATCTGGCTCAGGCTCACAAAATGCAGATAGGCAGACTGTTGGGTATGTTGAAAGCAGCCTGTCCTGAAGCGGCTTTTTTACTGACTACACCTCCCGGAGCATACGTGGGACGTCGTCGTGCACGTACCATTAATCCGAGAACCGTAACGGCGGCGCGTATTATAAAGGAGTATGCACAAGAGAATAAAATGGCAGTTTGGGATATGTATAATATAGTAGGAGGAAAGACAGATGCTTGTCGTAACTGGACGAAGCACCACATGCTTCGTGCGGATGGCATTCATTTCACTCCCGATGGATATCGTTTACAAGGTAATTTATTACATCAGGCACTGATTAAAGCGTATAATGAATATGTGGCAACTGGATTGGAGTAAACTGGCTGAAGTATTGACTTATAATGCCAAGCAACCGATGATTTTTAGCAGCGGCTTGTTTTTGTTTCTGTTTTTGGGCTTTAGCCTGATTTATATGTTATTGCAGAAGAAGGATACGGCACGCATCCTGTTTGTAACGCTGTTTTCTTATTATTTCTATTATAAGAGTAGCGGTTTTTATTTTTTCTTGCTGGGGGTGGTGACAGTGACGGATTTCTTGCTGGCAGGGCGTATGGCGCATACCGAAACTCAATGGAAACGGATGTTTTTGCTGCTGGCAAGTCTGGGAATAAATTTAGGATTGCTCTGTTATTTCAAGTATACCAATTTCTTTTATCAGATGCTGGCTCCTTTGTGGAATGGTAAATTCCAGCCGTTGGATATTTTCTTGCCGGTGGGGATATCGTTCTTCACTTTCCAGTCTTTAAGTTATACCATAGATGTTTACCGTCGTGAATTGGTTCCTTTGAACAGGTTGTTGGATTATACATTTTATGTGTCTTTTTTTCCACAGCTGGTAGCGGGTCCTATTGTACGTGCCCGCGATTTTATTCCTCAAATCAGGCAACCGCTGTTTGTTTCCTCGGAGATGTTTGGCACTGGTGTTTTCTTTATCATCAGCGGATTATTCAAGAAAGCTGTAATCTCCGATTATATCAGTGTAAATTTTGTGGAACGTATTTTTGATAATCCGGCTCTTTATTCCGGGGTTGAGAATTTGTTTGGTGTATATGGGTATGCTTTACAGATTTATTGTGACTTTTCCGGATATAGTGATATGGCTATCGGGCTTGCTTTGCTGTTGGGCTTCCGTTTTCCTATGAACTTTAATTCGCCTTATAAAGCCGATAGTATAACCGATTTTTGGCATCGTTGGCATATCTCTCTTTCTACATGGTTGCGGGATTATCTTTATATCTCATTGGGGGGAAACCGCAAGGGGAAGGTCCGTACTTATATTAATTTGTGCCTTACTATGTTGTTAGGTGGTTTGTGGCATGGCGCATCTTGGAATTTTGTGATATGGGGAGGATTTCATGGAATAGCACTGGCTGCACAGAAATTCTGGCGTAACTTGCTGCATAAGCCTAAGACGGCCACTAGTAAGGGCATTCGTAAATTTTTTGCAGTTCTTATTACTTTCAATTTTGTTTGTTTCTGCTGGATATTTTTCCGTAATACGACTTTTGAAGCTTCGGTTGTTATGTTGAAGCAGATATGTACAGCTTTCCATCCCGAGGTATTCATGCAGCTGATAGAAGGTTATTGGAAAGTGTTTGTTTTGATGGGAATAGGGTATTTGCTGCATTTTGCTCCTGATAGTTGGCAGAATGCGTGTTGTCGTGGAGTGGTAAAATTACCTTTATTGGGAAAGGCATTATTGTTGGTAGTACTGATTTATTTGGTTATCCAGATAAAGAGCAGTGATATTCAGCCGTTTATTTATTTCCAGTTCTAACGGAATAGTTATCAAATCGGGGGTCTGACTAGCTATCTTTTCAGACACCCTAAATACTATTCTAGTAAGTATTTATTAATGCATCTACGATCCCAATTTATACCTCTCTTTACAATTTTTGCAGGGATGCCTGCTAATATTATATTCGGTTCGTTGAATACTTTGGTTACAATACTTCCCCAACCCACAATACTGTCATCGGGTATTTTTGTATTTTTACCAATCTTTACATCTTTCCCTACCCATACATGCTTGCCTATTTCTATACTTTGAGCAAAATTAATCGGTTCTCCCTTTAAATTTGTTATAGTATGTGCGTCGGTACACCAAATATCAATGCCCCAGCTTAATTGACTGTCTTCTCCTATGCTAACATTTGATTTATCTTCTTGTAAATATAAAGTAACTCCATTGATAACTACACGATTACCTATATCAACTCTACAATTATTGGCAACTCTTGAAACACCAGCTCCCAAACCGGGCAACTGGCCGATGATGAGTTTTAGTCCACTCATCCCTAGTATGTTGGAATAGCGTAAAATGATTGTTCCTAAATTAACCGTGTTATCGTTTTCCTTGATAATCAATAGAAAACCTTCGTTAAGAAGTAGGCTTTCAACATTCTCTTCTGAATCGAAATGCATGGAAACATGATTGTTGTTTCCTGTAATTATGATATGGGATTGATGGATGATTTGATTGAATTGTTCATGATGGGAGGATACACAATCTATTTTTGTCATGTGGTAAAATAATTGTAATTTCATTGCCTTGACCGTTGATGTTTTTCATCTCATCCTAATTTAATGGATTGTACAACTTTTTTATTTTATATTTGAAGAGTATTCTTGTATTATCGCGTTGGTTAGTTTAGAGAATATTTCCGGAGACAGTAAATAAAAAGGAGTGTCTTCTTTTTCTTTTTCAAAGCGTATAAATAGATGTTTGATGTCTCGAACTTCCGGATATTCATAAGCTTCTATTCTTTCTATATGTATTCCTTCTTGTTTCAATTGTTTTAATATGTGTTTCCATTGCTGCTTGGATAGGAACCGGCATACATCATATAAGGAGAGGGGTGTTCCGTCCGAAGCTGTTATGATAGTAGAAGTTATATTCATTTTGATGATTTGATGAGGACAAATATAGCAATAAAAAATTATATAGTTTATTGGAGCATTGACTAAATGCTAGAATATTATTTATTTTCAGTTCCCTTTATGATATAAAGTGGGGATGAAACTTGCAAACTTGCAAAACTTGCAGCACTTCCACACCCACACACGTGCGCGTACATTATAATATGAAAAAATAATAAAGCATAAAAAAGAGAGCGGAAGACAGACGGACGATACCGGAGAGAACTACAACGGAGGAAAGGATAACAGAATGCAAAAGGCGGAAAGGGAGATACGTGACAAGACTTCCGGTGGAAAAGAGCAGGAAAGCCTGACAAGGAGAAAATAAGAAAGCGGAAGACAAGGACTAGAACAAAACAGACACTGACCGTAAAGGACCGACTCCCTGAATCTGCGACAACCACACACTTTAACCTTACCAATACAATTCACATAATTCTGCGGAAGACACGTATCCTGCATGCGAAAAACCTCCTAGCTACTTTAAACAAGGTACGTTACTAACATACAGGCCTCTATGTTAGTAACGTACAAGGTCATACATTACTAACCTTACGGAACACACGTTACTAACCCTTCGGAACACACAAACTATACAAAAGCACATAGCATCCCGTCCAATACCCAGATACTCCGTCAGAAAAGCTGCCGGCTGCTGTTCACCTACCGCTCATCGGTTACCATAACCTCCAGAAAGATTTTCTTCATCCCCCCATTACAAAAAACAGGATAGAACCATACCATTCACTACCTAGAACTAGGAAAAAAGATGGAAGCTAACACACCACTTCATCTCTTCCTCCACTCTACCCTTCACACTCTCATCGGATTGTCCGTCATTACTTTACCAGGATATAATAATCCATCGCTATGATGTACGCATACGCGTAATCGCGCGCGCTCGTGTGTGTGTGTGGAAAGACTGCAAGTTGTGCAAGTTTGCAAGTTTCCCCCTTGCATCATCTCATAAAAGGAGCTGAAAAAGCAAAAGAAACAACAAGAGAATAATCACCAAGAATTAAAATATCAACAACTTTCAGGCTCCTCGCTCCAGTTCCAAACAGATCTTATAAAAAATAAAGAATCAGCAAAACGAATTACATAAAAAACAATCACACATAAAATTATTGTCTTTCACACTTTGCTTTCTTTATATTGTAGCGATAGGCTCGACAAGCCAAAACAAAGTATATCGCACATTGTATCCATAGGATAATATATTGCTGACTGATTTCAGACATACTAGCTCCCATAGAATTTATCTTAACAAAGGCCAAAGTTCCGGAAGCCGCAGGAACCATATAATGAATCCATTGCCAATACCAAGGCATTAACTCCAGCGGATAAGAAACTCCGGACAGGAAAATCAATCCTACAGAGAAGAAAGCTACCAACAACAATGGAGCATCACTATCACTGAAAAATAACGAACAGGCCAATCCAAAGAAACTGGTAGCAAGAATATAAGGTATCATAAGTGCCACAATTTTCCACGGATATGCTAAATGAGGCAATTGGAAAACTAAAGGAAGAAGCCCCAACAAAAAGATAGAGAATAAAGCATAAAAGGCTAAATAAGTAAATGATTTTCCTATCACTACGGATGCCATACGTAAAAAAGAAAGATCCCTTCCTTCAGGGCCTGCAAACATCAGTATATCTCCAGTTTCACGCTCTTTCCCACTCAACATGCTGATAACAAATATCAACGTCTGAAAAATAACAACCATCAAAACGGCAGGTATCAAATAAGTACCATAACCATCGGTATAATTATACAGGGCAGTACCCACCACATCGACAGACCTTGTTTGAACCACAGATTGTATATCATCCTGAGGTAGAAAAACCACTTGCTCGGGTCGGACATCATCATTCACAGCAAGCATGGCTCCAGCAGACGCTTCCTGCATGGAAGCAAAATAAAGGAAAGCCGTAGTGGTGCTGTACATAATATATATCGCTTCTTCACCACGCCCCACACGAGCGTCAAAATCCGCGGGAATGTAAACAATACCCACCACTTCATCATATTTCATCAATTCCTTAGCAGCAGGCAAATCAGCATTGTTTGTCAATACCCGTGCCTGCGGAGTGGCATCCAGCAAACGGATGTAACTGCGGCTTAACGGAGTGCGACTCATATCCACTACTGCCACCGGAGCATCGCGTACCACATTGGGAGCATACATATAGTTATAAAGTAATCCATACACAAAGATGCCACCGCTGAGTACCAATAAAATGGAATAGCGGGTACATATTACACGAAACTCGTGCCAAGATACAGCTAATATATTATTCAATATCGTCATATTTCCGACTGATTAAAGAGCGTTTCAAATGAGGTAACAACAATAAAGGGGGAATAAGAAACAACAGCAGACAGGCTGCATTGCCCCACATATACGCATAACCATAGTTGCCATAAAGCAGATTCTGTCCAATCTCGACAAAGTGACGGACGGGGAAAAGATAAGAGGCATAGTACACCGGTGCAAACATGTGAAGCACCGGAAAGGTAACCCCGCCAAGGGTAGCGCCTAACGATCCTACCATGGAAACGATACTGATAATAATACTCAACGCAGGAAAAAGAGAGAACAGAAAAACCGCCAGCGCCTGCGTAGCAATGACCAATAGTGCCGAAGTAAGATTCAACGCCCAAAAACCACAATCCATCGGTATATGCATGGCACCAAAAAAGACATAGTTTGCCAGAATACTCATAACGATAAAGATAAAACTGTATGGAAGTAACTTGGCAGTGACCGCCACCCAGATATTCCCATCTGCCACTGCCAGCCAATTGGCTGAAGTATGGAATTTCCCTTCACTGCCAATGGAGTATGTAGTGACCAACAACAAGATAACTTGCAGAAAAACGAAAAAGAATGGCTGTGTAAGATAAACCGAATAATCCATATCAGGATTAAATAACGGATGATTCTGTGTGGTGACCGGTAACAGAAAAGATTCTATCTCTTCCTGATTTATACCCAATGCCACAGCATGAGTGACAATGGGAACTACCGAGATGCTTTTCAACAAACTTTGAAATGCTCCGTGAATCTCACTTCCCACACTCATCAATGCATAATGGTAATAATAAGTCAGAGCTGTTTCCTTACCATCCATCACCTTTGCTTCAAAACCAGACGGAATACTGAGGTATCCATAAATACTTTTCCGCTGCACATCTGCCCTGGCCTCCGCTTCATCGGCATAATGCCGAATGATGCGGAAAGTGGGAACAGCCTCGGTCATACGAATTATCTCACGAGAAGTGGCTGTATTATCACCATCCACAATACCCACAGGCAGATTCTCCATCTGTCCGTTACCAAAAATTGTAGCCATAAAGAAGATAGAGAACAAAGGCAAGACGATACACGACGCAAAATAAATGCGCCGAGAAACCATACGGTCCAGTTCACGTTTCAATACCGCTATAAAAGGAGATTCTTTCATTCAAGTAGTTCATTTATATTTACCATTCACTGCAATCAGAATAACATAGCTATCCTTCTATCATTTCAATTCATCCAGATTTACCAAGACGGACATACCCGGTCTTAACCCCTCCATCGGCTCTACAGGCAGCGCATGAATTTCAAAAGTTTTCATATCGTACGTCCCCGTCTGCTTGGTAGATCGCCAAGTAGCAAAACTCCCCAACGGGCTGATGTAATTGATTTTAAATACCTTGTTTTTTACATCAAGAGCCGGAATATCTCCCATGAAATTCTTGTTCATACGGAAATAAGGCATATAGTCCTCACGGACATTAAGCACTACATGACAATCATCCAATACTACCAGACTCATAATGGGAGTCCCCGCTCCTACCAGTTCTCCACGCTTGGGGTAGATGGTTGATATCTGTCCGTCTTCGGGAGCTATGAGCTTGGAGTCCACCAAAAGGGCGGATACTTCATCGACAGTGCTGCGGGCAGCGTCTACAAGGCTGCGGGCAGCGGCGCGGTCTTCACTTTGCGCACCGTCCACTGCCATTTGGTATTGTTGGTACGCAGCTCGTTCGGCGGCCTGTGCGGCTTTGTACATGGCTTCCACTTCGTCCTTTCGCTGCTCGGTGACGACGCTGTCTTTGTAAAGGGTTAGGACACGCCGGTAGGTGGTTTGGGCAAGGGTGAGGTCGCTTTGCGTCTTGTTCCATAGCTGCCGGGCTGTGGCAATGATTTGTCGGCGCGTTCCGGCATCAATCTTTTTGTTCTGCTCTTGCGCCACTTGTTCCAAAGCATTCACTTGGCGGTACTTGGCTTCGATAGTGGGACTGTTGATGACGACGAGCGTATCACCTGCCTTGACCCATTCGCCTTCCTCCACGAGAAAGGAATCTATGCGGCCGGGGAGTTTCCCGCTGATGCGTATCTCTGTGGCCTCTATTTGTCCTTGCAGCACCATTGGCTGCCGGCTCATAAGTAACATTCCGATGATTGATACCACTACGGTAACGATTAAAATAACGATGAATGTGATGCTGATAGTTTTATTATTGATATTCATTTTATATAAGTATAAAGTATGGAGTATAAGCCTTAATTTTCAATTCTCATTTTATCAAACCGTTCTGGTATTCCGCATAGCGCCAGCAGGTTCATCAGTGCAACATCGTACTCATAATATGCCGCCAGACGGGCCACGCGTACGGTTGCCAGCATGTTTTCGGCATCTATCACTTCTGTGCTTGTGGCCATGCCTTCGGTGAATGATTTCTTGCGGATGCGGACCAGCTCTTCACTCAGTTCGATAGTGCTGTTCAGGGCGCGTACATTGTCCTGAGACTTCTGCATTTGTGTGTAGAGCTTGTCAATGCCTACACTTAAATCGTCTTTGGCCTTTTCCTGTCCTATGGCAAGGGTCTGCTGGGCTATTTTTGATTGGCGTATCCGCTTTTCTCGTGCCAGCCCGTCAAAGAGGTTCCAAGTAAATCCTACTCCTATCATGGTGCGGGGAACGAGGTTGCTTTGAATACCATGTGCATATAAGGTCTGTTTGCCAAACACTGCAATGTCGGGCAGGTATCCGCTCTGGTCGATACGGAGCTGTTGCTTGGCGATGTGCAACTGCAACTGCAATTGGTTGACGGTGTAGTTCTCGGTCCGCATGGCTTGCAAGAACTCCTCTTGAGCAGGAAGGACGGTGTTGATGAAGAGTGGGGAGATGGGCTGTATGGTGCAGGTATCTTCCATGTTGAGCAGTGTACGCAAGGCATTTTGCAGCACTGCGGCCTCTTTCTGCGAGGCTTCCAGTGAGCGTTGCGCTTCGTCCATATTCACTTGGGCGAAGAGGCGTCCGGCTTTG
>ERZ780128.585-NODE-585-length-13819-cov-2.991718_pt1 | contig 13819 bp, 10 predicted proteins | sample MGYA00511170_ERZ780128 | MGnify/ENA primary metagenome ERZ780128 (study PRJEB29588, sample SAMEA1970465) | human gut metagenome | biome: human gut; feature: human-associated habitat; material: faeces | place: Denmark | collected 2008/2010 ...
CTGCTCCCAGACGCGACCGAATCTAGGAGCAGACGCGGTTGCACACGCTCCCGCGTTCGCCAACAAGGATAGAGACAGCCGTCAATCCCTTGAATTATAGCAGCATCGCTGCAAGGGCATGGGGGACATGGATTCTCCTTCATCAATTTCAAATTCTCTTCTTTACATACAACATTATGAGGCATGTGGGGGATAATTTGTATATTTGCAAAATATGAAGTTGACTTATTCTTCCACTATTACACAACATATTTTTGAATACCTACTTATTATCTAATCATTTTTTTCACCTATGAAACAAAACCTACGAAATTGGTGTATCTGCCTAAGCGCCATGTTGGCATGGACTCTGAATGCTGTTGCAGGCATCGAAGTGAGCCAAACGCTGCCAACGTCGGGCACACCGGAGCATCGCTACACGATGATGAACGCACAAGGTTATTATTGCAATGCCACAACGTCGCCAACGAAAGATGCCGGCAAGTATGCCCAGTTTGCTTTCTATAGCAGCAAAACGGCCGACACGTATTACGTGTATAACGTAACAGCAAAAAAATGGTTGGCCTACGACCAGAAAAAGAGCTACACGCCCCAAACGGGCTTTGTCAAACTGGTTGCCAACAAGAGTCAGGCTGCTGAGTTCAGAATTACGGAAATCAACGGCGGCAGCTATGAAATTCAGCCCTACACGAGCAATGGCGTAGGGACCATCTATCTCAACTGGTATAAAGGCGTAGGAGTCGACAATCCAGAAAACGGCACCGTGACGCTTGGTCTCTGGACCGACAACGGCAGCAGCGACAAGGGGTCGAGATGGAATTTCAAAGAGGTGGGCATCAAACACCTTTACACGCTCTTCAGCGACGGCATGCCCAGCAGCGCCGTTGTCACCATCAACGGCAAGGAGTTTCGCGGACTCAATGCGCAAGGCGACCAGACAATCGAACTCGAGAGCCTGGAGGCCAAGGATGTGGCAGTGAAGGTCGGCGGCGGCTATCTGTCGAAGGTGACTGTCGACAACGAAAACTATCAGGTGGATGTCAAATTCATCCAGTTCTTCATCCCGACAGAAAGCGCAGAGGCTGAAAAGCAATATACCTATCTTTTGCACATGCCTGCGGCCTACATCAAAAAGACGGGCAGCAACCTCGGCCACACTCAAAAACGCGGCGAAGCAGACAAGTTCATCTTTATCGAGAAGGAGCAAGGACATTATTATATCTACGACCAGACTTCGAAATGCTATCTCTATTACACGGCAACGGCCAACGGCAACAGCGTGAAAAACACGGCTGAAAGCAATGTCAGATTCAACAGCGACAAGCGCAAAGCCAACACCTGGCAACTGCTGATGCTCTCTGATGAAACGGTGGCCATCGTTCCCGCAGCAATCGCCAACGCTAACGCGTCTTCTCCCGCACTCAACTTCACTGGAGGTATCGGAAACAACTGTGTGCTGAACCTTTGGCGAGCTAACGACTCCAATTCGGCATGGGAAATCATTGATCCTTCGGCAGGCTCTATGGCTTGCGCCACGCTCATGTATGCCAAGCCTGGGGCGCCCTATATCCACAAACTCGTGACAAACGAAGGGGAAACCGTGACAAGCGTTGACTTCGGAAATATCTCAACGCTCACGCTCAAGGACGACCGTTTCAATCGGGGAAACAAATATAAATATGTATTCGGCACCGCGCCGAAAGAAGAGGGCGAATATGCCTACAACGTCTGTCTCACAAACGGAGACGGCGAAGAGACACAAGCCAAAATACGCCTCATCGTGAGCAGCCACCTGCAATCGCCGACGCCGATGATGAGCTGGCTGACATGGAACTGGTTTGCACGCGCCATCAGCCACAACAAAATGGTGGAGATTGCGAAGGGCATGCAGAAATACGGATTGATTGACGCTGGCTTCAACACCATCGTCTTGGACGATGCCTGGGCGGAACAAACAACGGACAAAGCGGCATTGACTTACGACCGCAAAAAATTTCCTTCTGGCATCAGCGGACTGAAAGCCGACTTGAAGAAAATCAACAACAAACTGAAGGTGGGCATCTACAGCGACGCTGGTTCAATGACCTGCGAGAACTATCAGCCTGGCTCATACGGATTTGAAGCGGCCCACATTGCGCTCTTCAACGAATGGGGTGTCGACATGCTGAAATACGACTACTGCAACAGCCAGGCGAGCACAAAGGTGAGCTACACGCAAATGGGTGACGTCATCGCAAAACTCAACGAACAACGCAAAGCTGAAGGCTACATTCCCTTTGTTTTCAATATCTGCGAATGGGGAAAAACGCAGCCTTGGCTTTGGGGCGCAGAAGCTGGCGGCTCGAGCTGGCGCGCCACAAGCGATGCACGCGAAGACTGGATGGGAAATAATTCACGACCGGGCGTGATTGCTGGTGTTGACGAAGTGCGCCGCCTCTGGATGTATGCTGGCGTGAACCGCTTTAACGACCTCGACATGATGTGCATCGGACTGCATGGTCTCGGCGGACCGAGCAACAACACGGCAGGCCACCAGGTGAACGGCGGAAAAATCGCAGGACTCACCGATGCACAGGCACGCTCGCAGATGTCGTTGTGGTGTATGTTGGCAAGCCCGCTGGCGCTCACCTGCGACCTTCGCGAAACGCCGATGGGCGAGGCCAACAGCGGACAGACTATGCCAAAACCGCTGATCACCGATGCAGACGTAAAGACTCTGACGAACACGGAAATTCTTGCCATCAACCAAGACGTGCTGGGACAGCAGGCGGAATATATGGAGAACCTCTCTACGGGGAAAACCAACTACTCCGCAACGGGCTATGACGTCTACGTTAAGGATTTGACCGACGGCCGCATTGCGGTTTCTGTCACCAACCGCAGTACGTCGGCCTTGAACGGCCCTGTTCTTCAACTTGCTGACCTTTATCTGGCTGCCGACACGAAATACACCTGCCGTGAGGTGTGGACAAAGACTGAAAATGTGATTGAAAATTCCTTGAACACAGGAACCCTCAAAGCTTGCGAGACAAAGGTGTATGTGCTGACACCACAAACGCCGACCTCCATTTTATGTCTCTCTGACGCTTCTTCAAAGAAGAGTTCTGCCTATTACGACCTCTCTGGCCGTCGCGTGACGAAAGACCACAAGGGCCTTACAATCCACAACGGCATCAAGACGGTCAAGTAGGTGGACAAAATGGCGTTCTGCCTGTCCTTTCTTGAAGCGTTCAACTTCTCGACCTTGGAGACTGGCAAGCGTTTAAAACGTTCTAAGGCAAACCCGTTGACGGGTTAGATTATGATATAAAAAACGGTCATCAGAAATTCTCTTTGCCATACGACATTGAGAATTTCTGATGACCGATTTTTTTTGCCACTACTTAAGTAATGATGAGGTATCTATTCGTATAACTTACACGTATTATGCAATACTGCTACCAGAGCTTAACCGCTGCACTTATAATAAGCGCATTACCTACATCTGCACGATCCTGGCCAAATAGTCATAGTGGTTTCCTTGGGCCAGAATCTCGCACTTCAATCCGCATTGCCTGCAGCATTCGGCGAGGACGACGGAATCGGCGTAGAGCCAGTCGAAACGCTTTCCCTTGATGTTACGGTAAATCATCTGATAGTCCACCTCACTATAGTAAGCGCCATCGAGGTCCACGTCCAACACACCGTTTTCATCTTCATAGACATAACGCAGGTCGCTGGAGTCGATAAGGATTTGCGCACCGGGGTTCATCAACTGTTTTAGGCGGGAGAGCAGTTGCGGCAGACGGGAGAGTTTTCCAGCAATGCCTGTGCCGTTCATCAGCAGGAGGAGGGTGTCGAAACGTTCTTGAAAACGCTGATTGAAGATATTGACACACGCCACATTGGCAACGCCACGCTCTTTCATCGTTTCACAACTCAAGGGCGATATATCAACAGCCGTGACGTCAAAACCGCGCTCCTGCAAGGCCAAGGCATGGCAACCAGCGCCAGCACCGACATCAAGCACTTTTCCTCGGGCTTCGTTGAGCGCACGCTGCTCCAAAGGCGGCATTTCGTGATAAGAGCGGAAGAGATGGGCCACGGGCATTTCGTCGTCGTCAAAGAGGCTTGAGAGCACTTTCAACTGAGCGGATTTTCCCTGGCGGAAATAATCGCGTATGGCAACGCCCATCGGGTCTTCCCGTTCTGTCAAGGTATTGATATTCATTGATCTTTAGTGATGGTGTATTAGTAATGGTAAGTAGGTGTTCAGGTAGGGGAATTTCAAAGGACAAATTTAGAGATTTATTTTATATTGACACTTCTATCAGCGGAATTATTTGTAGCGCTGAGTGTTCTGCCATGTGTTAGGAATAAGGAGTCCTCCAACATAAAAAAATCCCCGCTGCCATATCGCAACGGGGATTTCTTCTTTATATGGGTTCTGTCTGCTATGGATTAAAGTCCGTAGCTGAATCCGTCGATGTAGTTGTAGACCACGCTGGCAATGCCGAGCAGGATTACGCCAGCCGTACAGATGGCGAGGGCGGCACGCGTTCCGCAATCGCTCTTGAAGTTGGCGATGGGCTGCTCGTTGGGGTTGATGTACATGGCCTTGACAATGAGCAAGTAGTAGTACAACGAGATGATGGTGTTGACCAATGCCAAAAACACGAGCAGGTGGAATCCAGCGTTGAAGGCTGCCATGAAGATGAAGAACTTCGAGAAGAAGCCTGCAAACGGGGGAATACCGGCGAGAGAGAAGAGGCAGAGGGTCATGAGGAAGGCCAACTTGGGATTGGTCTTGTAGAGCCCGTTGTAATCGTCCATACCGATTTTTCCGCTGTTCTGCTCAACAACATGGAGCACGGCGAAAGCGCCGAGGTTGGCTGCCATGTAGACGAAGAGGTAGAACACGAGGGCGGTCATGCCCTGAGAAGTGCCGCCCATGATGCCGAGCACGAGGTAGCCTGCCTGCGAGATGGCGGAGAAGGCCATGAAGCGCTTGAGGTTTTTCTGGCGAATGGCAAAGAGGTTGGCAATCGTGATGGAAGCAAGGATGATCCAGAAGAAGCCCACGCTCCACATGCCCTGGAAGGCTTCGGCACCGAAGAGCTTCATGAGGATGGTCATGAGCACGAAGGCGGCTGAACCTTTGGAGATGACGCTGAGATAGCCCGTCACAACGGTGGGGGCACCTTCGTAGGTATCAGCAGTCCAGAGGTGGAAGGGAACGAGGGAAATCTTGAAGCCCATGCCAGAGATGAAGAGCACGAGGCCGAGGATGCTCAGGAGATTGAGACTCAGGCGGCTGCCGATTTCATCGAAATAGAGTGTTCCAGTCACGCCGTAGATGAGCGAGATGCCATAGAGCAAGAGGGCGCTTGAGAAGAGGGCGAGAAGGATGAACTTGCCGCCAGCTTCGGCGCTTTCCTGGCTCTTCTTGTCGTAGGCGACGAGGGCAGCCATAGGAATGGAAGCCAATTCGAGGCCGATGAAGAACATGATGAAATGGCCGCTGGAAATCATGAAATACATGCCGAGGAGGGTGAAGAGCACCACGGTGTGGAACTCGCCCATCTTGATGCGGTTTTCAGCGCTGTTGAGCCACTTCGAAGACATGAGGAACACGACGATGACACCGATGTTGAGCACACTCTTGACGATAGTCATCATGGGCGTGTGCTGGTACATTCCGCCAAAGGCCGTGGTGGGTTCAAGGGAACCGTTGCAGCAGGGCAGAAGGTTGAGGGCGGTGTGGATGAGCAGCAGGACGATGGGGAATGCCGTGCGGAAATTGCATCCGCAAGCCGAACAGGAAGTGCCATCGGCGCTGCAAGCGGTCAGTTCCTTTTCTTCCTTTCCGCAAAGGAAAAGGTCGGCAAGGAATATGATGACGATGACTGCAAGAAGGCTGAGCTCCTCCGTCATGCTGAGAAATTGTGAATAGTCCATTTTTCTGTTTTACTATATTGAATTAAAGAAATGGATTGCTGGCAGAGGCCACAGCCACCGACTTGATGTGGTCGACGATTGGGGCAACGCCCGTCTGGATCATGTCGCTCATCCAAAGCGGAGCAAGACCGAGTCCGGCAACGGCAACGATGAGGCAGATGACGGCGAAACGCTCGTCCCACGTGGCATCGGTGAGCTTGAGGTGGTGCTCATTGGTGCAAGTGCCGTAAAGGATCTTGCCGACAAGACGCAGGATATAGACTGCTGTGATAACGATGCTGGTCACGGCGGCGATGGTCAGGAAGCGGTGGAAGCCATCTACATTCTGGAAGGAACCGACGAAGATGGTCATTTCTGCGATGAAGCCTGAGAGACCTGGCAAACCGAGGTTGGCCAAACCTGCAATGACGTAGCAGACGGAGAGGAACGGCATGATTTTCATCAGACCATTGAGCTCGCGGATGTCACGGGTGTGGGTGCGGCCGTAGATCATACCGATGAGGGCAAAGAAGAGGGCGGTCATCAATCCGTGGCTCAACATCTGGAGCACTGCACCGGTGCAGGCGGTCTGGTTGAGCATGAGGATGGCGAAGAGCACGAGGCCACAGTGGGACACGGAGCTATAGGCATTGATGTACTTGAGATCGGTTTGAACGCAAGCGGAGAAGGCACCGTAGACAACGGAGATACCAGTGAGAATCAAGAAGATCCAACCGAGCTCGTTGGCGGCTTCTGGCATGAGGTACATGGCAATGCGGAAGCAGCCATAACCTCCCAGTTTCATCAATACACCAGCATGGAGCATGGAAACGGCGGTCGGGGCCGAAGCGTGACCGTCGGGGCTCCATGTGTGGAAGGGGAAGAGGGCACCGAGAACGCCGAAGCCGACGAAGGTCATCGGGAACCAAATGCACTGCTGGGTGAAGTCGATGGCATGGGCACCGCCCGTGTGGTTGGCGATGTCAACGATGTTCATGGTTTGGCCGCCGGCACCATAGAAGATACCGAAGATGCCGCACATGAGGAAGGCTGAAGCGCCCATGAGCATGAGGGTCAGTTTCATGGCGGCATATTCTTTCTTGCCGCTGCCCCAAACGCCGATGAGGAGATACATCGGGATGAGGGCGATTTCATAGAACATGAACATGGCGAACATGTCGACAGAAATGAAGAAGCCGAAAACGCCCATGCTCAGAAGGGTGAACCAAAGGAAATATTCCTTGGTGAGGGGCTTGAGCTGCCAGGAGGCGAAGGTGCCTGTGAAGACGATGATGGCAGAGAGCAACAACATGGCTACGCTGATGCCGTCGACACCGACTGAATATTTGATGTGGAGCGGTTCGAACCACGTGAGGGCACCCGTGTAAAGCATCTCGGCATCGGCACCGGCTGCACGGTCGCCGAGGAAACGGATGGTGAGGTAAGCGGCAAGTATCAACAAGGCCGTGCTGCCCGCAACCATCACGCCACGCACCTGATTGATGTTACGCGAGAGCCAAAGGCCGAGCAACATCAGCAGGGGGATGAATACGAATGATGATAAAAATAATATATTTTCCATTTGTTTCTTCTATTGGAATTGTTTTTAAAGGGCAGCCAATACCATGATGGCCAGCAAGATAAGAATGCCGACGAAGAATACGTAAGCATACTTCTGCACGGCACCGCTTTGCAAACCGCGGATGCGGAAGCTGAGCGCATGGGAACCAGAAGCGAGGAAGTTGAAGAATCCGTCGACAACGTGGCGGTCAAACCAGGCAATGGGCTTGGAGATGTGCGCAAAGATGATACGGTGGGTGATGTATTGGTAAACCTCGTCCATATAGAAACGCTTGTAGGCCCAACGATGGAGCTTCTGAAGTTTTTCGGCAGCTGCATCGGCAACAGGCTGGCGCTCGCCCATATAAATATAGGTGGCCAAAGCGATGGCACCGACAGCGATGACGATGCTGGTGCCGGCGACGCTCCAGTCGAGGTGGATATCGTAGGCCTGTCCGTCGGCGCTAACGAAGTGTCCGAAAGGTATGAAGCCAGCCACGCAGGTGACAACGGCGAGGAACATCAGCGGGAAGGTCATGGTGAGAGGAGCCTCATGCGGCGTGTGCTCAGCATGGAGCTGCTTGTTTTCCGTGCCCCAGAAGATACCGAAGTAGAGACGGAACATATAGAACGCGGTCATGGCGGCGATGGCGGTCATGATCCAGCCCATAAACGGACTGTAGGCGAAGCAGGCGGAGAGGATTTCGTCTTTCGAGAAGAAACCTGAGAAGGGGGGGATTCCCGAAATGGCGAGGCAGGCGATGAGGAAGGTGATGTGGGTGATTGGCATGTACTTACGCAAACCGCCCATGGCCGACATCTCGTTGCTGTGGACGGCATGGATGATACATCCAGCACCGAGGAAGAGCAGGGCCTTAAACATGGCGTGGGTGAAGAGATGGAACATGGAGGCCATGTAACCGAGACTTCCAGGATGTTCGTGACCAGTGGTGATTTCGGTGCAGACACCGAGGGCCACCATCATGAAGGCAATCTGGGAGATGGTTGAGAAGGCGAGCACACGCTTGATGTCGCTCTGGGCGCAGGCCACTGAAGCGGCATAGAATGCAGTGAAGGCACCCACCCAGGCAACGATGCTGAGGGCGTCGGGGGCGTAGCCAATCCACAAGGGGAAGAGGCGGGCCACTTGGAACACACCGGCAACAACCATGGTGGCGGCGTGGATCAAGGCGCTGACTGGCGTCGGGCCTTCCATGGCATCGGGCAACCAGATGTGCAAGGGGAACATGGCGCTCTTACCAGCACCACCGATGAACATGAGCACGAGGGCCGTCGGCAACATGTAACCGCCCTGAGCGAAACCTTCGGAATTGAAGTCGAAGCCGAATGACTTACAATAGTATCCGTAAATCAAGATACCGATGAGGAAGAACATATCGGCGAAACGCGTCACAATGAAGGCTTTCTTGGAAGCGGCGATGGCTGCAGGCGAGGTGTAGTAGAAACCGATGAGGAGGTAGGAAGACACTCCCACGAGTTCCCAGAACATATACATCTGGAAGATGTTGGTGGCCACAACGAGGCCGAGCATCGACATGGTGAAGAGACTCAAGAAGGCGTAGTAGCGCTGGAAGCCACGTTCACCGTGCATATAGCCAAATGAATAGATGTGCACCATGAGCGACACGGTGGAGATGACGATGAGCATCATCACGGAAATCGGGTCGAGCTGGATGCCCATGTCAAAGTGGAGACTTTCGTTGAAGAAAGGCAACCACGTGAAGTTGTAAGGCGTCAGTGTCTCAAAGACGCCTTCGGCCGTACGCGGCAGCGTGAAATACTCGTAGGCGGTGGTGTAAGAGAGAACGGCCACCACGCCGAGCACCAACGTGCCAATAAGGCCCGCAGTCTTATGGCTGAGCCATTTTCCGCAGATTCCCAACAAGAGGAAGGAGAAGAATGGCAACAGAAGGATTAATAATGTATATTCCATATTTTTTCTTTTGTTTGTGGTTCACGACAAGGTTTCCAGAGAGGGAGCGGGCTTTGGAATCCACGCCCCGTTTCAAGCGGGAAGGGCTTGCCGTGGTCTGGTTCTACCATTTCATCTTTTCCAACTTGTCGACCGAGATATCCTTGAGGGCTCGGTAGATGTTGATCATGATGGCGATGGCGATGGCGCTTTCGGCAGCAGCAATGGCGATGGCGAAGAGCGTGAAGATATAGCCGTCATGACCTTCTGGATAGAGCATGCGATTGAACACCGCGAAGTTGAGGTCGGCCGAGTTCAGCATCAATTCGATGGAGAGCAGAACGGCCAAGGTGCTGCGGCGCGTGAGAAAACCGAAGATGCCTGCAAACATCATTACGGCTGAGATAATCAGGATATATTCTATCTGTATCATAGCTTTTTTCTTTAACGTTTACGGGCAATCAGCAATCCTGCCACGATACATGCCAGGAGCAACACACTGACTGCCTCGAAGGGAAGCAGATAGCCGCCGGCATCGGTTGAAAGCAAGAAGGAGCCGATTTGGTCGATTGAATTATTGGTTGCGGCACCAACAGGCTCCGTCGGAGCGCCAAGGGCAGCAACGTTCTCGAATAATTTTTGCTTGAAGAGCACACCGACGAAGACAAGGAAGCCGACGAGGGTCAAAATCAAGCCCCATGAGGCATCTTTGACGCGGCTCTTGACTGCGCCGTCCTTTCCTTCGGTCAGCAGGATGGCAAACACGTAAAGCACGATGATGCCGCCGGCATAAACCATGGTCTGCACGGCTCCGAGGAAGGTATAGCCCATCAAGAAGTACATGCCTGCCGTGCCAAGGAGCACGAAGAGCAGGTATGTGGCAGCACGGATGATGCTTTTCGTCACGACGGTGCCGATTGACGAAAGAATCATGATGACTGCCAGAATGACAAACATGATATTTTGTGAATTCATTTTGCTTTGTTTTTATTTAGGCGTTGGCAGCGGGCGCTGTTGCAGAAGCGTCGGCGGCAGGTTTTTCTGCAGCGGGCTTGGCGGCTGCGGCGGCGGGAGCAACAGGCTTCTTCACGATTTTCTTTTCTTCTACATGGCTGCCAGGATGATTGAGCACCTTGACGAGTTTTGAACGGTCGAAGACGGCGTTTTCAAAACTCTGGTCGAACGTGATGGCGCCATGAGGACAGGCACGGGTGCAGAGTTGGCAGAACATGCAGCAACCGAGGTTGTACTCATATTTGACAAGGCGCTTTTTCTTTTTGCCATCAGCATCTTCGTAAAATTCGCTGGTCACCTTGATGGTGCCGTTGGGGCAGGCCATCTGGCAAAGTCCGCAACCCACACATTTGTGTTCGTTGTTTTCGTTGTGTGGCATGGTCAGCGAACCACGAAAGCGGTCGAACATTTTCAGTTCTCCGCGGTTTTCAGGATATTGCTCGGTGATTTTGGGAGTGAAAAACTCACGCATGGTCGTTTTCAAACCGGTGCAGAGGGATTTCAAACCGCCGAACAACCCTTGAATATAGTTGTTTTCGTTGTTCATGAATTATGTGATTTGTTTGATTTCAGCCTGTCTCTGCACGCGGGGCGAGACATCCGCCGAAGCGGGCCTGCCTCCGTCGTGCCGACGTGCTGACAAGTAGGCAGCCAAGTTCATTATGCCATTTTAAGAACAATGCGCCTGGCATATAGATCTACTTATGAACAGTGTTAGAAATGGAGGCCGTAAGAAACCACCAAGGCCATGAGGATGAGATTGATCATGCTGATTGGCACGAGGTATTTCCACTCGAGCGAGAGAATCTGGTCGATTCTCAAACGCGGGAAGGTCCAGCGCAACCACATCAGAAGGAACACGACGAAGAAGGTCTTACCGATGAACCATACGGCACCGGGGATGTAGTCCATCACCACGTTGAATCCCTCGAGGCCTGCAATGTGCAGAGGTGCCCAACCGCCCAAGAAGATGGTGGAGGCCATACCAGCACAGATGAAGAGGTTGAGGTATTCTGCCAGATAATAATAGCCGAAGTGCATACCGGAATATTCCGTGTGGTAGCCGGCAGTCAGCTCACTCTCACTCTCGGGGAGGTCAAACGGGCCACGATTACACTCTGCGTTTCCTGCAACGAGGTAGATGAGGAAGGCAATCACGGCGGGCAGATGTCCGCGGAAGATGTTCCAGCCCTCAACGGCCTGCTGGTTGCAGATTTCGGAGAACGACATGGTGCCGGTGAGGCAGATCATGGTGAGCATGGTCATACCGATGGAGAGCTCGTAACTGATGATTTGTGCACCGCTACGCATGGCGCCAATCAAGGAGTATTTGTTGTTGCTACTCCATCCGGCCAGCAAGATGCCGACAACGCCGAGGCTGCCGATGGCGAGGAAGAAGAAGACGCCGACATTGAAGTCGATGATCTGCGCTCCCTTGTTCCAAGGCAGGCAAGCAAAGGTGACCATGGAAGCCGTCACGACAAGGAACGGGGCGAGGTTGTGCAGGAAGAGGTCGGTCTGACGCATGTTGATGATTTCCTTCGTCAACATCTTAAACACATCGCTGAACACCTGCAATGAACCCCAAGGACCTACACGCATCGGGCCGAGACGGCACTGGAAGAAGGCGCAAATCTTACGCTCCATGTAGATCAGGACGATGGCAAACACGGCGTAGAGCGTGATGATGGCCAAAGCCACCAGGATGCTCTCGGTCAGGATGGCGCCCCATTCGGGCATGAAACCCGTGAGCAGGCCGTGAAGCCAAGAACTTACTATATTGAAGTTGAACATTTTGTTTTCTCTGTTTTAATAGGATTAACGGTCAATGTCGGGGACTACATAGTCAACCGTACCGCCGATGGTGATCAAGTCGGCAATCATGTTGCCACGGCAAGCGGTGTCCATGACGGCAACGAGGGGCAGACCAGTTGAGCGGTAGTGCAGGCGGTAGGGGCTCTTGTCGCCCTTGCTCTCGAGGAGCACGCCAAACTCGCCACGGCTGCCTTCAACGGCACTGTAGTAGGTTCCGGCTGGCACCTTGATGATGGGCTTCATCTTCTCCTGGAAGTTGCCCTCCGGGATGTTGTCGATGAGTTGCTCGATGATGTTCAAGCTCTCGAGGATTTCGTCGAGACGAATCATGTAGCGAGCAAAACTATCGCCTTCGGTGCGGGTCACTTCGTTAAACTGCACACGGTCGTAAGCAGCATAAGGATGGAGCTTACGCACGTCGTTGTGCCAGCCTGCCGCACGGCCCGTACCGCCGGTACAACCAAAGGAGATACACTGCTCTTTGGTGAGCACGCCGACACCCTTGGCGCGGTTTTGGAAGATGACGTTGCCAGTGAAGATGTCGTGGTATTCCTGAATATTCTTACGCATGTAAGGAATGAACTCCTTGACACGCTTTTGGAAATTCGGATGAATATCGGCCATCACACCGCCGATGGTGTTATAGTTCAAAATCAAGCGTCCACCGCAGGTTTCCTCGAAGATGTCAAGAATCTTCTCGCGGTCGCGGAAACCATAAAGGAATGCCGTGGTGGCACCGAGGTCCTGACAGAGGCAGGAGAAGAACAAGATGTGAGAGTCGATACGCTGCAACTCATCCATAATAGTACGGATGACCTTCACGCGGTCGCTCACCTCAACGCCCATAGCCTGCTCGATACACATGCAGAGCGCGTGGCGGTTTTGCATGGCGCCGAGATAGTCGAGACGGTCAGTGAGGGCCAGGGTCTGCGGATAAGTCAGGCTTTCGCTGATTTTCTCCACGCCGCGGTGGATATATCCGAGCACGGGGTCGATCTTGCGAATGCGCTCACCGTCGAGGCTCACGCGGAAATGAAGCACACCGTGGGTTGAAGGGTGCTGCGGGCCGATGTTGACCACGTATTCGTCTTCTTCAAAAATCTTATTCTCAGCCTTCGTCACCGTGCCGTCAGCGTTGAGCGTATAGCTCGTTGTCACGTCGGCGAGCGGCTCGTTGGTCATGCGAAGCGGATTGTTCTTCTCCGTTTCGTCGTCATTACGCATCGGGAAGCCAACCCAGTCTTCGCGCAAAAAGATGCGGCGCATGTCGGGGTGACCAGTAAAGATGATGCCGTAGAAGTCATACACTTCACGTTCGTAGATATTGGCGATATCCCAAAGGTCGCTCACACTGGGCAACATCGGGTTTTCGCGGTCTGCGCAAACGCTCTTAAGGCTGACGCGCTTACCGGTTTCAGTTGATTCCAACTGATAGATGACGCCGAGTCCTTCTTCTTCCCAGTCCAAACCGGTGAGGTTTTCCAAGAAGTCCATGTGCTCTTCAGCACGAAGGCGTTCCATCTCCTTGCGCAAATCGGCAGGGGCAACCACCTTGGCATCGAGCTGGTTCTTGGCGGGAGC
>ERZ780128.589-NODE-589-length-13759-cov-2.091068_pt1 | contig 13759 bp, 10 predicted proteins | sample MGYA00511170_ERZ780128 | MGnify/ENA primary metagenome ERZ780128 (study PRJEB29588, sample SAMEA1970465) | human gut metagenome | biome: human gut; feature: human-associated habitat; material: faeces | place: Denmark | collected 2008/2010 ...
GAGCAGCCGGATGCACCAACAAAGAAGAGGAACAAGTAAACAGCAGGGCTAAGGAATTTGCGGAAAATTATTTCAACCTGCGTTTCGACAAAGCATACGGGAATTGTACCGAGGATTCCCGTAAATGGATGGCTTTCCGCGCGTCGAACATCACCGAACACGACCTCGAAGCCGTACGGTCTGCCCCGGAAGAAGCATACGTAAGTTCAACAGAATGCCAACAAATCAACGACAGCACGGCACTCGTACGTTGCATCGTTTGCCAAGCACTTGCCGCCGATTCGTTGGAACAGCAAAAAGGCCGTATTGTTCCGGAAGCCGCATATCTCATCCCTTTACGGAAAGAAGGCCGCCGATGGCTTGTCAGAATGGAAGGCCCACTGCAAAATGCAAAGTGAAATCCCGCTTAAAGTCCGGATGAATAATCGGGTAATGATGACGGACATCATCATACGCCGGATGAATGGCTTTCATACCTCCGTCCAGACGTAAGATGAAATAATCGAAATTCAAACGGAATCCCAATCCGTAAGACACGGCTATCTCCCGCCAGAAACTCCGCATGCGGAACTGTCCGCCGGGCTGCTCGGCATAGTCGCGGATAGTCCAGATATTGCCGGCGTCTACAAAAAATGCCCCATGCAATTTCCAGAACAGATAGGTACGGTATTCCGCATTGAGGTCCAATTTGATGTCACCGGTCTGATTGATAAAGTCTATACGTCCGTCTCCCCCGGTAAAACGTCCGGGTCCCAATTCCCTGACCGACCACCCTCGCACACTGTTGGCTCCTCCGCTGAAATACCTTTTCTCGTAAGGCAGGATGGTAGAGTTTCCGTATGGATAGGCTACCCCTACGCCAAAATGCAAAGCCAACGAGTTACGGTCGTCGAAACGGAAGCTCTTGCTGATGTCGAAATCTCCTTTCAAATACTGTGCATACGCTATATTGAACAATGTATATTGCCCTTGGTCGTTCCGGTTGGCCCCAAAGAGATTAGAGAAACCATACAGTACATTGCCGGCCGACTCCACATTAAAACGGATGCCCAAGGCATTGCTACCGTAATCCACAATACTCGTTGCGTTGCGTTGCGAATTATAGGTAAAACTATAGCCTAACCTCATGATAAAAAGATTTTCGTAATTGTAACGCAGGATAGCATTCCGGTCGGTTTCGTCTTCCAGGTAATCCTTACGGAAAGTTTCGGAAATCCAAGGCATGAACACGTAGTTCAAGTCTATCAGGTCGATACGGTGGCGGAGCAAACCATTCGGGCTTTGCCAACGGTAACGCAGAGCTGAAGTCAAAACACGCCGATGAAACTCAGGACGGTTTTGGGAATCATATAATAATGAGATCTCCGAAGTGGCACGCATCAACCCACGGTCGCGGCCATTGAAGCGAAACAACCTGAAATTAGGGAATGTCAGGCCGGCTTCCACACTGATTTCCATATAATTCTGGTCACTGTACCCTTCCAGACCGGTAATGGCTTCAAATGCCCCACGAAGTTTCAGGGACAGCAATTCAGAGCCTCGAAACAGATTCCGGTTCTGGTAAGTCAGAAGCAAGGCCGCCCCCAAATCACCTGCCGAATTGGTACCTTCCAATTCCGCTCCCAACGAACGCGGTTTATTCTCGTGCACGGTCACGAATCCGTCCAGCATATTCGGCAAGGAATCGTTCTCCACCATCTTGATATTGGAAAACATCACGGCTCCCAACTGGCCGAAGTTACTATAAGTCCGTTGTACGTCGCGCTCCCGGTACAGATGCCCCGGCTCGATTGCATTGTTATTGGTAAAGACAGAAGGCCGAAAAGCCAGTTTATGCTTGTAATAAATAGGAAAACCCCGATAGACCATACTGTCCAATCGGGAAGTATCACGGCTCGTGTCAAAAGCCGCCGCATCGCCGGAAAAGGAAACAGAGTGAATTTTATAACGCCGGTGAAGTTCCGGATTGCTTTCCGCTGATGCCCGGTACAAAGGTATCACCACATCCAGATCCACCTTTTGGTTCCCCACGCACGTATCCGCTTCAAACCGGACATATTCCTTGTTGAATTTATAATATCCGCTGTTTTGCAAACGACTGCTGATGCGGCTGCGCTCTCCGTCCAACACATTCAAATCGAAAGGCATTCCGGGTTGCAAGGATGACAATGAAGCTTGTTCGCGGACAATACGTTCCACCACAGAATCCTCTATAAGGTAACGGATGTTTCTCACCCTATAACGCTCTCCCGGCACAATCTCGTATGCCAACCTTACCTTCTTCCCTTTCACCGCACGCTTCTGATTCACCCGGGCATGAAGATACCCCAAATTGTTCACAGCCGCCAACATGTTTTCTCCCGAACGGTTAGCCTGTACCGTATCGAAAATTACCGGCGCCTCTCCTACCCGTTGCAAGAAACGGTTGATTCGCTTAGTCGTGTCCCGCCCGGACAGGGCATACGGCCCCATAGGGACTTTCAGCAGGCTGAACCACTTGGAATTAGGATGCTGACGAATGTATCCTTTCAACGACGTGGCATCGAGCGATTTATCCGTCGACTTCACAGAAACGCTTTCCAACATATATTCGCCTTCGGGTACGAATTTCGTAGCTGAGCAAGCGCCCAGCAACGCCATGATGATTCCCCCGACTATACTGTATAAAAGTTTCCGCATAAGTGCCATTTGGGATACAAAGATAGTGCAAGGTGAGTGCAGAGACAAACGAAAAACAAAGTTTTTTCAAGTTTGGCTATGCCGAATCGCAGCCTGTCTTATCTAAGACGGACGTAAAGACAAATGAAAACGAAGTTTTCTGATTTGGCTTCACCGGACCGAAGCCTATCTTCAGGCCGCTTTTGGTTTTGATTTATTTTGCCGGTTCCGAAATAACTTCTTAGATTTGCAGTATAATTGGAACCGAAATGATCAGCAAAAACAAAATCAAGCTCATCCGCTCTCTCGAACAGAAAAAATTCCGCAAGGAACAGCAACTCTTCGTGGCCGAAGGACATAAACTGGTAGACGACTTGCTACCGGCTTTCGACTGTACCTTTCTCGCAGCCCTGAAGGAATGGTTGGACACACGGCGGGAAGTTGTGGAAACACTCGCCCGTAAAGGATGTGAAATCCAAGAAGTATCGGCCGAGGAGCTTCAAAAAGCCAGCCTGCAAAAGAATCCGCAGGACGTGTTGGCCGTATTCCACCAACGTCAGGCCGAAGGGGCACCGGAACACATACTGAAAGAGCAACTCTGCCTTGGGCTCGACGGCGTGCAGGACCCGGGCAATCTGGGCACGATTATCCGTATAGCCGACTGGTTCGGTATCGAACATATATTCTGCTCTCCCGACACGGCCGACCTTTATAATCCCAAAACCGTACAGGCCACCATGGGAGCCATGGCACGTGTCTGCGTACACTACCTTTCACTGACGGATTTGCTGCGGGCAGACGACACCGACACACCGGTCTACGGAACGTTTCTGGACGGGAATGACATGTATGGTACGGAACTAAGTTCCAACGGACTGATTGTCATGGGGAACGAAGGCAAAGGCATCAGCCGGGACATCGCGTCGCTCATCAACCGGAAACTGTACATCCCCAACTATCCTCTCGAACGAAACACATCGGAAAGCCTGAACGTAGCCGTAGCCACAGCCATCGTTTGCGCCGAGTTCAGAAGACGGGATACCATCGGAAGACAGGAGTAAGAATATCCGCATCAACAGGCAATCCATCGGCACTCCAAAGCCGCAAAGCATGCGGACTTACATCTGGATTTGTTTCCCGCAACAACGCGTCAATACTGTCCCCGGGTTGCGGAACGGCCTCGGGAGGCAATAACAAACCGACGCCTCCATTCCATATCACAGCCGGCATTTCTTCCGTCAAGATATAATGGAATTGATAAAAGCCTTTCTCATCGACCGTTATCACCGGCATGACCTCAAAACACCCCGATGGCCAATACACTCTATGGAAAGCAATATGTTTCAAGGCCGCTTGTTTCCTTATTGTTTCAATGTCCTCTTCGTCCCGTTCCCGTAGCCCCCGGTTTACGAATCACACGATAGGGCTTTTCCTTCACCACATGAATGGAACGTTCCACCGGACGACTATCCCTCAATTCGGTTGGAGAAAGACGGCGGGAAACCGTATCAGCCGGTATCACCCGCAACACCGAATCTTTCAACGATGCGTCCATACTATCCGGCTTCGCCACAGCTGCCGCAGTATCCACAACCACCGGCTGCAGATGGAAACGAACCAACATGATGTCTCGAAGCAACAACAGGCGGGATTCTTTGTCTTCGTCCGAAGGTTTATAATACACGAATCCGCCCACTTCCCGAATCGCATGAGCCGTGTCTCCTTCCAAACGAAGCTGCATCAGGTTATTGGAATAAATTCTTTGCGTAATACCTGCCGTGGAATCATTGTCGTATTTCACATAAAAACCGGCGTATGCCTCATTTTGCCGTCCGTGGGATATATAACGGGCATCGAAGCGCCAAAGCAAGGCATCCCCTTTACGGAAAGTCGTATCGGCTGTCATGGTAAACAGCAAACGGTCTTCCATAAAACTCGGTTTCAGGATTCTGAACGCACGCTCCTGCCAAATATTGGCCGTGTCCCCCCGTGCATCCAAATGGGCAAAGATGTCGTTCTCCCCGGTAGAAGCTCCCAACGCCGAAACATGCGTGCTGTAACGCTCCTGCAACTTTTTATAAATGTCATTCAAGTAAGTGGCATGCGACGCATACCACACCATCGTGGAGTCGAATTCGGCCTCGCTCACCCCATGCTTCTCAAACACGGCCTGCACGTAACTGTAACGTTTAAAGTTCATGCTGTCCCCTCCCGTCTCTGCCATGGCCTGTGCGACGTGGTAATCATAAAGCAAATCTTCCAGTTCCTCTGGCTGAATCAGACCGGACGGTACGCCGGGCTTACATGCCGACAATAAAAGGACGGCCGCCACAGCACCACATACTTTACGCAACGACTTTGACATGAAACGGTTAAGGGCTATTGGGAAATACGTTTATGATAGAAAATCAACAAGGCAATGATACCGCAACTGATGGCTGCATCCGCAAAATTGAATATGGGACTGAAAAAGATGAAATGCTCCCCTCCCACCCATGGCATCCAATCCGGCCAATAAGTGTCGATGATGGGAAAATAAAACATGTCCACCACGCGCCCGTGGAACACACTTTCGTACCCCGTCCCGAAAGGCACGAAATGAGCAGTGAACGGTGCGGGAGGATTATTGAAGATTAATCCGTAGAACACGCAATCTATGATGTTCCCGGCAGCACCGGCCAAGACCAATGACAAACAGACTACAAAACCCGTCGGCACGCCTTTGCGTATCGCCCTGTAAAGGAGATACGCAATGACGGCCACGGCGATAATACGAAAAGACGTCAAGAAAAGCTTGTCGAAAAACTCCCACCCGAATGCCATGCCGGGGTTTTCAGTGAAGAGAATGTAGAACCAATCGGTCACATGAATCTTCTCATGCATATACATCTGAGTCTTGACCGCAATCTTAATCCATTGGTCTATGACCAACACCAATAAGATAATCAGCCCGGCCAAACGTCCTTGGGTGAGCCATCCCCGACCGCTACTTCCTTCTGTCCTCATTACTTTTTCATGTTTTTAGCCTCTATGCTCAATGTCGCATGGGGAACCAGGCGCAAACGTTCCTTGGGTATCAATTTGCCGGTCTCACGGCAAATCCCGTAGGTCTTGTTTTCGATACGCACCAAGGCGGCCTCAAGCCCCTTGATGAACTTCTGTTGGCGCGAGGCCAACAACGAAAGTTCCTCCTTGGTCTGCGTATTGGCTCCCTCTTCCAAAGCCTTATAGGTAGGCGACGTATCGTCCACCCCGTTGTTGTCCGTGTTCATCAATGTGCCCATAATGGATTCATATTCCTCACGTGCCACTGCCAGTTTCTTCAGGATCAACTCCTTGAACTCGGCTAATTCCTCATCACTATAACGTGTTTTCTCTGTCATAATACTTCTTATTTTAGGGTTAATAATGCTCACTTACTCTTTATCTACCTTTATCTCCACGGTGTAATCGTCTAAGTCTATGGCCACGCCACCGTCCACCTTGTCTGCCACCGTAAGCGAATTGGCCAGGACCTGGCCACAGATGTAGTCTCCGTATTCCGCCACGGCCTTGTCCGTTTGTTCCGCATGGGAAAGCGTCACGGCAATGCGGTCGGTAATCTCGAAATCCTTTTCCTTACGTAAGTTCTGTATACGCTTCACTAATTCACGGGCCGTTCCCTCCACACGAAGCGCATCCGTCACGGTAATATCAAGTGCCACCGTCAGGCTGCCTTCATTGGCCACCGTCCAACCGGGAATGTCCTCACTGAAAATCTCCACATCGGCAACTTCGATGGTTACCGCCTCGCCGCCCTCCAAAACCACGTCGAGCGTGCCTTCGCGCTCCAATCCGGCTATCTGTTCTTGTGTCAGGCTCTCCACCGCAGCGGCCACGTTCTTCATCAACTTGCCGAATTTCTTGCCCATCGTACGGAAGTTGCACTTCACTTTCTTCACCAGCATGCCATCGCCTTCCACAAACTGCAATTCCTTGACGTTCACTTCGTCCAGAATCAACTGTTTCACGGCTTCTATGCTTTCACGGCGTTCTGCATCGCCCGACAGTATGGAAATGCACTGCAAGGGCTGACGCACGATAATCCGTTCTTTCTTGCGCAAGGACAAGACCATGGACGTAATCTGCTGCGCCAGTTCCATACGATACTCTAACGCTTTGTCCACCTTCGTTTCATCGCAAACCGGGAATGTGGCCAAATGCACGCTCTCCGCTTCCGCACGACCGGTTGCAGCCGTCAGGTCATGATACAAACGGTCGGCATAATACGGAGCGATGGGTGCCATCAGTCTGGCCACCGTCTCCAGGCAAGTGTATAACGTCTGATAAGCCGAAAGCTTATCCGTACTCATCGCACTGCCCCAAAAACGCTTACGACTCAGGCGGACGAACCAGTTGCTCACGTTATCTATCACGAAATCCTGAATCAGGCGTCCGGCCTTCGTCGGTTCATAATCCTCGTAACAAGCCTCCACGTTCTTCACCAATGTATTCAACTCGGACAAGATCCAACGGTCTATTTCCGGACGTTCGCTCATGGGCACATCGGTTTCGGCATAATACCAACCGTCCACATTAGCATACATCGTCAGGAAAGAATAAGTCTGGAACAACTTGCCGAAGAACGTACGGCTGACTTCCTGTACGCCGGCCTCGTCGAATTTCAGGTTATCCCACGGCGAAGAATTGGTAATCATATACCAACGTACGGCATCCGAACCGTATTGCTCTATCGCACCGAACGGATCCACCGCATTACCCAAACGCTTGGACATCTTGTTCCCGTTCTTGTCGAGTACAAGTCCGTTGGATATTACAGCCTTATAAGCCACACTATCGAATACCATCGTAGAGATGGCATGCAGCGTAAAGAACCAACCGCGGGTCTGATCCACACCTTCTGCAATGAAATCGGCAGGATAAACCGTACGGTTATCCAACTCCGCCTTATGCTCGAACGGATAATGAATCTGGGCGTAAGGCATGGCACCGGAGTCGAACCACACGTCGATAAGGTCGGTCTCCCGCTTCATCGGCTTACCCGTGGGACTAATCAAAACGACCTCATCCACAAACGGACGGTGCAAATCTATTTTGTCATAATTGTCCTGACTGTAATCGCCCGGAACGAAACCACGGTCTTTCAGCGGATTGGAAGCCATCAGTCCGGCCGCAACCGCTTTCTCGATTTCGGCATACAGCTCCTCCACCGAACCGATACAGGTTTCCTCACCGTCTTCCGACCGCCAGATCGGCAACGGCGTACCCCAATAACGGCTACGGCTCAAGTTCCAGTCATTCAAGTTTTCCAGCCACTTGCCGAAACGGCCTGTTCCGGTAGATTCCGGTTTCCAGTTGATAGTCTTGTTCAGTTCCATCATGCGCTCTTTGGCTGCGGTAGACCGGATGAACCAACTGTCCAGCGGATAGTAGAGCACCGGTTTGTCAGTACGCCAGCAGTGCGGATAATTGTGCACATGCTTTTCTATCTTGAACGCCTTGTTGCCGGCTTTCATCATCATACAGATATAGATATCGAGTGATTCGGCGGCAGCGGCAGCTTTTTCATCGTACTTGCCATCTACAGTAAACTGAGGATCATAAGCATTCTTCACCCACCGGCCCTGATATTCCTTATATTTCTCTACGTCCACACATTCCTTCACGAAAGTCTCGTCCAGTTCGTCCAACAGATAGAATTTACCAGTCAGATCCACCATAGGACGGGTTTCCCCCTTCTTGTTTATCATGAACAGAGAAGGAATACCTGCCGCACGTGCTACAAAAGCATCGTCCGCACCGAATGTCGGAGCGATATGTACGATACCCGTACCATCTTCGGTAGTTACATAGTCACCGGGAATAACGCGGAATGCCTCACCGGCCGCTTCTTGCCATTTCCCGTTTTCATCCACTGTCACCGGTTTCACCCAAGGAATAAGCTGTTCGTATTCCATGCCTACCAGATCCGGTCCTTTATATTCACCCACTACTTTGAACGGAATCAGTTTGTCACCCGGCTTATAGTCTTCCAGCGCCAATTCTTCCGCTTTCTTGTTAAAGTGAGTATAAAGCAAAGCTTTCGCCAACACTACGGTCATCTTTTCCCCGGTATATCCGTTGTAAGTCTGCACAGCCACATAGTCTATTTTCGGCCCTACGCACAATGCCGTATTCGAAGGCAATGTCCACGGAGTAGTTGTCCACGCCAGAAAATAAGGAGTTCCCCATTCCGCCATCTCGGGTTTCGGATTCTTCATCTTGAACTGTCCTACCACAGTGGTGTCTTTCACATCACGGTAACAGCCCGGCTGGTTCAACTCGTGCGAGCTCAATCCTGTTCCGGCAGCCGGAGAGTAAGGCTGGATGGTGTAGCCTTTATACAACAGACCTTTGTTATAAAGCTGCTTCAAGAGCCACCACAGCGTTTCAATATAGCGGTTGTCATAAGTGATGTATGGATTCTCCAAGTCCACCCAGTAACCCATCTTATGAGTAAGGTCTGTCCACTCTTTGGTAAACTTCATCACGTCCTTACGGCAAGCTGCGTTGTACTCGGCAACAGAAATGGTCTTTCCGATATCCTCTTTGGTGATATGCAATGCCTTTTCCACACCCAGTTCCACAGGCAGTCCGTGAGTATCCCATCCGGCCTTACGCTTTACCTGGAACCCTTTCATGGTTTTATAGCGGCAGAAAGTATCTTTAATGGTACGTGCCATCACGTGGTGAATACCCGGCATACCATTAGCCGAGGGAGGTCCTTCGTAAAACACGAAAGAAGGACATCCTTCACGTTCTGTCATACTCTTGGCGAAAACATCGTTTTCATCCCACTTCTTCAGCACATCTTTATTGACCTGTGATAGGTTGAGTTGCGAGTGTTCAGCAAATTTCTTACTCATAATTTTATATCGTTTTCTTGTATTCTCTAACTAAAAGGCAATGCCTTCCAAAAATTAAGGTGCAAATTTACAAGAAAATTAGATAGATAGAAAGTTTTGATGCTTGTTTTTTTAATCAGATAACGGATACTGTTTCAGAATAACTACATAAAACATGGAAAAAGTCCCTGTTTTTATCAAAATTAATAGCAATAAGAACCGGTTCTTATTTATTGCAATCTTTTCCGGTATGCCGAGGTATTTTCCCCCGTCATATTCTTAAAGAAGCGGCTGAAAGTACCCACACTTTCAAAGCCCAAAATCACCGATATCTCTTTGATGCTGTGCGAGGTATGCAGCAACAGCCGTTTCGCTTCGGTCACCACTCGTTCTTGTATAATCTTCAAAGGGGAAGGCATACCGTATGCGGCAAATAAATTGGAAAGCGTCTTGGGAGAACGATGCAACAAAGCAGCATATGCCTGTACCTGTTTTTTCTCCTTGAAGTGATTGTCCACCAACACATAATAACGCTGGATGATGTCAAAACCTTTTTCATTAACCGGAAAGCCGGACAACTGCTTACGGGCCAGCCGGGTACACAGAATGATGAAACGTTTCAGCAGCAGGCGGAGCATTTCTCCCTGCAGGTTATCCCGCAGGATGTATTCGGTAACCATTCTGTCCACCACCTCGTGCAACAGTTCGGAATCGGTTATCGGGAGCCGCAGATGCACTATACCGGAAGTTCCGCTAAACAGCACTCCACTGCACGACACTTCTTTCTCATGCTTGTAAATGCCGTAAAAATTCTCGTTGAAAAGAAGAGCAAGATACCTGCCCGATACATTCTTGAACTCCGTGCGGTGAAGATTACTCACAGAGATGATTTCATCCTGCTCCATCTCTATTTCCACATGGTCTACTATCAATGTCAGTTTGCCTTCCTGGACCCATATAAACTTATACAGACTACCATTGTCACAGATGACCCTGTCTGTGTGAAACGCTTCAGTCAGTATCATCGTTTCCTGCAAAGATGTATCGTATGCGTAATTCATCATGGCTAAACTGTTTTGTGCATTTCTTTCTGTTGGTTTATACAAAGATAGTGATTTTCACTTATATTAAGCCACCCTATTTTTGCATAGTCTAGAAACAATATACACTATTAACCTTCTGATTTACAACACATAGCATATAGCACAATGTAAAGAGAAGGCAAAGTATCAGAAAGAAAAAAGGAATTTTTGCCATCATTTTAGGAAATCTAGCTATGATATAACCCTACAGGGAATTCGTCAACCATTAAAATAAGCGTATCTTTGTGCCAAGAGATTTCCTTCTATAATCTAGACGAAAAAGAACACTTGATTCTTTTAACCTGAACTTTGGACTTTGATTTTCTCCCAATAAGGATTTCTCTCATAATAAATTCAGATTTTATCCCGCCGGGAGGCAAGATAAGGTCATGCAAAAAAATCTCCCAAAAAAGAAGAGGGTGTCCACCATTGAAATGGACACCCTCTATTATGTGTATAACACCTACATTGCCGGAAACCATTTATTTCGCTGTTTCCTCCATCGTGTTTGCAGGTTTCTCAATACCTTCGCTTGTAGCACGTTCCTCCATACGCTGGATACGTGCGTCAAGATCGGGATGAGTAGAGAACAACTGATTCAGCTTGCTGCTTTTCTGTGCTCCTGCCTCTTCTTGCAATTTTTTCAATTTCTGGAATGATAATGCCATCGCCCAAGGATTCTTACCTGCTTTCTTCAGAAACTCGTAACCATAATCATCGGCGGCGCGTTCCTGTTTTTGTGAATAAGTAGCATTAACCAATGCCTCTCCCAAGTCACCCAACTGGGAATCTGTCAGGGCAGCCGCTTTTCCTCCTTGTGATGAAATACCATCTTTCAATGCCGATGTCAGCAATGCGGTACGGAAGCCGTTCTTTGAGTCCTTGTGCGCCACATGACCTACCTCATGGCCTATTACTCCCAACAACTCTTCATCTGTCATGATATCCATCAGTGAAGAAAACACACGCACGCTGCCGTCGGCACAAGCAAACGCGTTTACATCAATCACATAATATACTTTGAAATTCAGCGGCATCCCTTCCACTTCGGTCAACCCTTCAGTCAGTTTTTTCAAACGGACAGTATACGGATCATCGTCCGCACAAACCTGATTATGCTTATCCATCCAGTCAATGTACTCCTTTACATACTCTGTCATCTGCTCATCGGTCAAAGTCACCGCTTTTGCAGCCTTCACGGCTCCCCCCACTGCCTTCTTCAAATTAAACTGGGCCATTACAGGAGTTACCCCCGCCAAACATAACAACATGACGGTTACCTTTAATAATGCTTTTTTCATTTTTGTGTGTTTTAGATTAAACGCTTCATTTTATTTCTTAAGAAACGGTACAAAAGAACACATTTTTATTCTATCTACCAATCTTTACAAGAATATTTTTACCACCATCCCGCTTCAAGCACACGCCGGAAAGTGAAAAGCCACCGCGAATACACTTCGCGATGGCCCTTACCCATTTTATATACACCTTTAAACAAAATGATACCCACGCCCTAATTCACTAACCCCTTGCGGGCATGAGCTGATCTTTTTCTTATTTATTTGCACGGGCTTCCGCAATGTAGCCCAATGCTTCTTTACATTTTGCCGTTACATACGCCCAGTCTTCCGCGGCTACCTTGTCGCCAGGGAACAATTTAGAACCCATACCTACACAGAACACACCTGCCTTAATCCAAGAAGTCAGATTTTCCTGAGTCGGCTCCACACCACCGGTCACCATCAGTTTAGACCAAGGCATCGGAGCCAGCAGACCTTTAACCAATTTTGCTCCCAATACATCACCCGGGAATATTTTGCAAAGATCACAACCTACTTCCTGAGCGAAACCCACCTCGGACACGCTTCCGCATCCCGGAGTATAAGCCACCAAACGACGGTTGCACACTTTAGCGATTTCTGGATTAAACAACGGACCTACCACAAAGCAAGCGCCTAGCTGCAAGTAAAGAGCAGCAGTAGCAGGATCAACGATAGAACCTACTCCCATAGCCATTTCAGGACATTCCTTTGCCGCGTATTTCACAACTTCCGCGAATACTTCATGAGCAAAGTCACCACGGTTTGTAAATTCGAATGCACGAACTCCGCCGTCATAACAAGCTTTCACCACTTTCTTTGCCACTTCTGCATCTTTATGGTAGAATACAGGAACCATGCCGGTTGAACCAATCTTGTCCAACACTGCTATTTTATCAAAACGAGCCATAATGTTATATTTTAGTTTAAATGAAAGATTGGAACACAAATGATACAAATAAAACATGTATCAAAAATTTGCGTTATTTGCGTCATTCGTGTTCCTATAAAAAACAAATTTAGCGTTGTACACGTCCGCTGGCATCGCCACCGGCCAATGCTTCCACTTCGTCTACAGATACCAAATTGAAGTCACCGTTGATAGTATGCTTCAAAGCAGAAGCGGCAACAGCGAATTCAAGGGCGACACCTTGATTCGGTTTAGTCAACAGACCATGAATGATACCTCCGGAGAATGAGTCGCCACCACCTACACGGTCAATAATCGGGTTGATGTCATAGCGTTTTGATTCATAAAATTCTTCTCCGTTGTAAATCATAGCCTTCCAACCGTTATGAGTAGCCGAGAATGATTCACGCAAGGTAGACACTACATATTTAAAGCCGAATTCCTTTGCCATAGCCTTAAAGATTCCTTTGTAACCTTCCGCATTGGTTTCACCGGCTTCCACATTCGCTTCCGGTTTGAATCCCAGACAAAGTTCAGCATCTTCTTCGTTACCTATACATACATCTACATACTGCATCAACGGTTTCATGATAGACTGTGCTTTTTCTTTTGTCCAAAGTTTCTTACGGAAGTTAAGGTCTACGGATACCGTAACGCCATGACGCTTAGCAGCTTCGCAAGCCAGACGAGTCAACTCGGCAGCTTTGTCCGAAATAGCGGGAGTGATACCTGACCAGTGGAACCAGTCTGCACCTTCCATGATAGCATCGAAATCGAAGTCGCAAGTGTCAGCTTCTGCGATAGCAGAGTGAGCGCGGTCATAGATAACCTTGCTAGGACGCATAGAAGCACCAGTTTCCAAGTAGTATATACCTACACGGTCGCCACCACGAGCAATAAAGACTG
>ERZ780128.590-NODE-590-length-13740-cov-3.052028_pt1 | contig 13740 bp, 13 predicted proteins | sample MGYA00511170_ERZ780128 | MGnify/ENA primary metagenome ERZ780128 (study PRJEB29588, sample SAMEA1970465) | human gut metagenome | biome: human gut; feature: human-associated habitat; material: faeces | place: Denmark | collected 2008/2010 ...
ACCGACTCCCGGCCGACCGTCGCGGTGAATTTTCCGTCCAGGAGGAACGCATCGCCTGCGCCGCTCGCCACGGCGTTTTTGGCCGCGAAGGGGAGCTGCTTCATCCGCAGGTCGTATTTGGGCAACTGCTGCCAGATCACCTCGTCGTCGCCCGAATAGATGAAGAAGTCGCGCGAATTCTGGTTCTGCGTAATGCGCATCTTGGCATCCACGTAGTTCTGGAAACAGTAGTCGTAACGGTCGAGGTGGTCGGGCGTGATGTTCGTCAGCACGCCGATATGGGCGCGGAACCGGAACATGCCGTCGAGCTGGAACGAGCTCAACTCCAGTACGTACCAGTCGTAATCGCCGGTAGCGACCGAGTAGGCGAAACTCTCGCCGATGTTGCCGCCGAGGGCTACGTTGTAGCCGGCGTCGCGCAGGATCTTGTAGATGAGCGACGTAGTAGTCGTCTTGCCGTTCGAGCCGGTGACGCAGATCGTCCGGGCCTTACCCAGGTAGCGGCCCGCGAACTCCATTTCGGAGATGACCGGAATGCCCGCTTCGCGGAGTTTGACGATCATCGGCGCCTTGTCCGGAATGCCGGGCGACTTGACGACCTCGTCCGCCGCGAGAATCCGCTCTTCGGAGTGGCGCCCTTCCTCGTAGGGGACCTGCCACTGGTCCAGTTTGGCTTTGTAGCGGTCGGCGATCCGCCCCGCATCGGAGAGGAAGACGTCGAACCCTTTCTTCTTGGCGAGGATCGCGGAGCCGTAGCCGCTGATGCCGCCGCCCAGGACAACTATTTTTTTCATGGGGTTATCGGATTTTAAGCGTTACCAGGGTAATGGCCGCCAGCAGCAGCGACACGATCCAGAAACGGGTGACGATCTTGGTTTCGAAGAAGCCTTGTTTCTGGTAGTGATGATGCAGGGGGGACATGAGCAGAATGCGGCGTCCTTCGCCGTATTTGCGTTTGGTGTATTTGAAGTAGCTCACCTGAAGCATGACCGAGAGGCTCTCGACCAGGAAGATGCCGCAGAGAAGGGGCAGCAGCAGCTCCTTGCGGATGCAGAGAGCGAAGACGGCGATGATGCCGCCGATGGTGAGCGAGCCGGTATCACCCATGAAGACCTGGGCGGGATAGGCGTTGTACCAGAGGAAACCGATGAGGGCTCCCACAAAGGCGCACATGAACACCACCAGTTCCTGCGAGTCGGGAATATACATAATGTTCAGGTACGAGGCAAACTCTATATGCGAACTCACATAGGCGAGTATGCCCAACGCCACGCCAATGATGGCCGAGTTGCCGGCACACATGCCGTCCATGCCGTCGTTGAGGTTGGCACCGTTGCTCACTGCCGTCACCACGAGGATGGTCATGATGACAAAGAGTATCCATCCTGCCGCCGTCTTGTACTTGCCGCAGAACGACATGAGGTACGAGTAGTCCAGGTTGTGGCCCTTGACAAACGGGATGGTCGTCTTGAGCGACTTCTTGGCTTTGGTGCGGTGTTTCACCACCATCTCCTGCCCCTGGCGCTGTATCGAGAGGTTCTCATACATCTTCACGTCGGGCGAAGACCATAGCACCAGACCCACAATGAGGCCTATGCCTATCTGGCCCACTATCTTGTATTTGCCCTTGAGGCCCTCCTTGTTGTGGTGGAATATCTTGATAAAGTCGTCCATACCTCCCAGGAAACCCAGCCATACGGTGGTGATAATCATCAGGATGAGGTAGATGTTGCGCAGACGGCCCAGCAGCAATACCGGTATGAGGATAGAGACGATGATGATGATGCCGCCCATCGAGGGCACGCCTATCTTCTTTACGCCAAACGGGTCTATCGAGGCGTCGCGCTGTGTCTCGGTTATCTGCTTGCTCTTGAGATATTTGATGAACTTCTCGCCAAACCAGGCCGAGATTACCAGCGACAGGATGAGCGCCAGCAGCGACCTGAATGAGATGTAGCCCCATATGTGCGACCCGCTGATGCCAAACTGTTCCAAGAATCTGAATAAATAGTACAACATGGCTATTCTCCTTTTATTGGTTGTTGAAGATGTCGCGCAGCACCTCCTTGTCATCGAAGTGGTGCTTTACGCCCTTGATTTCCTGATAGTTCTCATGACCCTTGCCGGCAACGAGTATCACGTCGCCCTTCTCGGCCATCATGCAGGCGGTGCGTATGGCTTCCTTGCGGTCGGTGATGGCCAGCACGTTCTTGCGCTGCTGTGCGTTGAGGCCCGCCAGCATGTCGTTGATGATGTCCTGTGGGTCTTCAAATCTGGGGTTGTCGCTCGTGATGATGACCTTGTCGCTCTGGCGCACGGCTTCCTGTGCCATGAGCGGGCGCTTGCCCTTGTCGCGGTTGCCGCCGGCACCACATACGGTGATGACGTGGCCCTTCTTGTTGAGTACTTCGTGGATGGCGTTGAGCACATTGGCGAGGGCGTCGGGGGTGTGGGCATAGTCCACGATGGCGGTATATCCCTCGGGCGAGCGCACCGGGTCCAGACGACCGCTCACGCTGTGCAGCGTGCTCATCGTCACCAGTATGTCTTTGGCGTCCTTGCCCAGCATGCGGGCGGCGCCATAGACGGCGAGCAGGTTGCTCACGTTGAACTTGCCGATAAACTGCACGCCCACTTCCTGTCCGTCTATCTCCAGATACATGCCCTCGAAGTGGCACTCCAGTATGCGGGCTCTGAAGTCTGCCATCTGTCGTATCGAGTAGGTCTTCACCTGGGCCTTGCAGTTCTGCACCATTACCATGCCGTTCTTGTCGTCGGCGTTGGTGATGGCAAATGCCGACTTGGGCAGGCCATCAAAGAAGGCCTTCTTGGCGTCGCGGTAGTTTTCAAAGGTCTTGTGGTAGTCCAGATGGTCGCGGGTGAGGTTGGTGAATATGCCTCCGGCAAACTTGAGTCCGCCAATGCGCTTCTGGGCGATGGCGTGCGACGAGCATTCCATGAACGCATATTCGCAACCAGCCTTTACCATGCGCGCCAGCAGTGCGTTGAGCTCTATGGGGTCGGGTGTGGTGTGGTCGGCGGCTATTGCCTCGTCCTCGATATAGTTGCAGACGGTAGAGAGCAGACCACAGCGGTGCCCCATCTTACGGAACATATTATATAATAAGGTGGCGATGGTCGTTTTGCCATTGGTGCCGGTCACGCCCACCAGTTTGAGTTTCTTGGACGGCTCTCCGTAGAAGACGGTGGCCACGCGCCCCACGGCGTCTTCGGTCGAGTCTACCTGTATATAGGTCACACCCTCGCAGAGTTGGTCTGGCATTTCTTCGCAGAGTACGGCCACGGCGCCTTGGTCTATGGCTTTGCCGATAAACTTGTGGCCGTCTACCTGAGTGCCACGCATGGCCACAAAGAGGTGGCCTTTGGCTATGCGGCGTGAGTCGATGTTCACTCCGGTAATCTCAACCTCGCTGTCGCCTGCGACTTGCAGAGGCTTGATGTTCTTGAGAAGTTCGTGTAGCTTCATAATATATATATGTGTATTACGTTTATTCCAATATCAGATGACATCGCTGTCCCTTCACGGCTCTCTGCCCTGGCTGCAGACTCTGTCTGCACACCTTGCCGCGGCCTTTGAGGGTCACCTTGATGCCTCGGCTCTCCATGAGATAGACGGCGTCGCGGGCGCCCATGCCCTTGACATCGGGCACCTCGTTGGCGGGAGTCATCGCCACGCGGCTCAGCGTCACCGAGTGGCGGTTGCGCGAGCCTGTGCCCCACACGGGCTTCTGGCTGTCATTCCACGGCTGGCCTTGAGTCCTCACTCCCAACGAGTGCAGCACGTTGCCCGCCGAGTTGATGTTGCCAGCCTTCACGTCGGGCACCATGATGCTGTGCTCGTCTTTGGCGTCGCGCACATCCATCTTCAGGTTCTGCGCCATAATGCCCTCCGCAATCTCGCGGAATGCTATTGCGCTGAAACCACTGGATGCTGGCAGACCCTTTTTCTGTATACATACGATACAACTGTACCGTGGCGCGTCGGCGGGGAAGTATCCCACAAAACTCAGCAGGTATTTCATCGTGCCGTTTCTGTAGCTTCCGCCCTGTGCCACCTGTGCTGTACCGGTCTTGCCGGCTATCTTGAAGGCTTTGGAGCCTGCTTTCTTTGCCGTACCTTTTGACACTACGTGCTCCAGCATGGCCTGCACCTTGCCCAAGGTGCGCTGGCTGCATATCTTCTCATGGCCGGGCACCGCCATTGCAGGGAATGTCATGAGCATCTCGCCGTTCTTGCTGATGCCGGTGACAAAGCGCGGATACATCATGCGGCCGCCGTTGGCTATGGCGTTGTAGAACGCCAGGGTGGATATCGGCGGTATCTGGGTCTCATATCCTATGCTCATCCATGCCAGCGATGTCTTGCTCCAGTTGAGCCACTGGCCGCGCGCGTTCTTCTTGGGCATGCGTACTCGGGCAGGAGCATAACCGTTGAGGGGCAGTTTGAAGTCGGTGGTGATACCTGTGCGGTAGACGCCTTCGACAAACTTCTCAGGGTTTTTGCCGTAGTAGTCTTCCACGATACGGCTGACGCCGATATTCGAGCTCACCTCCAGCGAGCGTGCCATGGTGATGGTGCCATATCCGTTGTGGCGCCAGTTGTGGTCGCGCATGGGTCGTCCGTGCATGTCGTAGATACCGTTGCCGGTCTCCACCACGCGGCTGGTGTCACACATGCCGTCCTCGAGTACGGTCATCAGCGACACGGTCTTGAATACCGAGCCCGGCTCCATAAGGTCGCTGATGGCGTGGTTCTTCATCTCGTAGAGCTTGCCGTCGGCGCCGCGCTCCATGTTGACGATGGCTTTGATGTCGCCCGTCTTGACTTCCATGACGATAGCCACACCCACCAGTCCGTTTACATCCTTGTCGTTGAGCTGCCCTATGACGGCACGCTCAGCCAGGTCCTGCATGTTCACATCGATGGTGGTCACGATGTCGGCACCGTCGGTGGGCGGCGTGTCGGTGATGTCCAGATACTTGTTGAGCACCTTGCGGCGGTGTATGATGCCGTTCTTGCCACGCAGCAGACTGTCGTAGAATTGTTCCAGTCCGTTCTTGGCTTCGTCCTTGCCGGCGTAGAGGGTGCCCAGGGTGCGCTCGGCGAGCGACCCGTAGGGGTGCTGGCGCGAGTCAAAATTCTCGCAGTAGAAACCGCCGGTGTAGCCGCGCAGGCGGAACATAGGCAGCTGCTTGGCCTCGCAGTAGGTATTGTAGTCCACGCGCCCGTCATAGATAGACCAGCGGCGACTCTGCTTTTCCTTGCCCTTCTGCAGATAGCGGCGGTATTCGGCTTTGCTGCGGTTGGGGAACATACGGCTCAGCCCCTCGCTGATGGAGTCGACCTTAGTATCCCAGAGCGAGTCGTTGCCGGCTTCGTGGATGGCCTTGAAGTCGATGAACAGTCGGTATTCGGGCAGCGAACTTGCCATAATCTCGCCATTGCAGCTCAGTATGTTGCCGCGGATGGCCTTCACCGCCACGCTGTCTTTCTTCACGCGGCTTGCCACTTCCATCCAGTATGCGCGCTTGGCGCTCATGATGTAGCCGGCCTTGGCGACGACAATCACCGCCAGCAGGGTCATCATGGTGGCCAGGAAGTAGTATCTCGGCATTACCTTTTTGTTGTCAAACTTGCTCATTTCTCTGGAACATTGATTAAGTAGGGTGGCTGGTTGGACATGTGCAGCGTGCTGTCTTTACATGCCTTGAGCTGTTCGAGCACGCGGCTTTCGCGGCTCATCTCGATAAATCTGTTGTTGGTAGTCTGCGCCTTGTAGCGGGCATCCTTCAGTTCGGTCTGCAACTTGTCGATTTCTATCAGATTGCGCTGACAGCTGTATCTGTTGGAGATATAGATGACGATAAACAGCACGATGAGCAGCAGCAGCCATATCTGGCGGCGTATGGTCGAGGTGTTGAGGATGTCGCCACCCACAATCTTGCTGAAGGTGAGCGCACCCGATAGCGGGGTGTCTTCGTCGGCCACCTGTTTCTTGATGGCTTCGGTCAGCGTAGGCTGGCGCTCGGCCAGTTCCTCTGTGCTGGCGGGCTTGTCTGCCGTGGGCTGATTTATGTCTTTGTCTTCGTCTGTCATTTCTTTTCTGCTATTCTTAGTTTGGCGCTTCGGCTGCGTGGGTTGCGTTGCTGTTCTTCGTCGGTGGGCACGATGACCTTGTTGTTTACCAGTCTGTAGGGTGTCTCGATGCGTCCGTAGAAGTCCTGTATCATCTTGCCCTCGGCATTGCCCGTCTTCATCACGTTCTTTACGATGCGGTCTTCCAGCGAGTGGTAGGTGATGACCGAGAGTCTGCCGCCGGGAGCCAGCAGTTGGGTGGCAGCGGCGAGCATTTCCTTGAGGGCTTCCATCTCATGGTTCACCTCGATGCGCAGAGCCTGGAAGAGTCGCGCCATGTCCTTCTTCTCGCGCTCGCGTTTGAAGAAAGGCTCCACCACATGCAGGAAGTCCTGCGTGGTGGCTATGGCGTGCTGCTGGCGTGCCTTGACCAGCGCCGAGGCAATGCGGCGCGAGTTCTTGAGTTCGCCGTAGAGGTAGAAGATGTCAGCCAGCGCCTCTTCGTCGTACTCTGCCACGATGTCGGCGGCGGTCTTGTCGGCGCGCTTGTTCATGCGCATGTCCAAAGGGGCGTCGAAGCGGAAGGAGAAGCCGCGGCTCTCGTCGTCGAAGTGGTGCGACGACACGCCGAGGTCGGCCAGCAGACCGTCGATGTGGTCTATCTCGTAGTAGCGCATCCAGTTCTTCAGGTATCTGAAGTTGCTGCGTACGAAGGTGAAGCGGTCGTCGTCTACGATGTTGTGTTCGGCATCGGCGTCCTGGTCGAAGCTGAAGAGGCGCGAGCCCTGGGGCAGCCGGCGCAGTATCTCGCGCGAATGGCCGCCACCGCCGAAGGTCACGTCGATGTACACGCCGTCGGGGTGCAGGTTGAGACCGTTTATGCTTTCGTCGAGCAATACGGGTACGTGGTATGTGTCGATTGTTGTCATTGTCGCTGAGTGTTAGCCGTTAGTGTCGGTGTCGCCGGGAGTGGTCATGATGTCCTCCAACTGTTGCGCAAAGGCGTCGGCGTCCATGAAGGCGCCGTTGGCAGTGTCGGCGTTCCATATTTCGATGGTGTCGTCCATGCCTATAAACCTCACTGCGCTCTCTATATTAGCCATCTTCATATACCGGCGTGGTATCAGGAAACGGCCGTTGCCGTCGAGCGTGAGCTGCTCTACATCAGAGACAAACTGGCGGAAGAGCTGCTGGTGCTGGGCGTTCCATCGGTTGAGGCGCGAGCGCAGCAGGTTGAGCTGCTCGTCCCAGACCGACTGGGGATAGAGCACCAGACAGGGCTGGAAGATGTCTTTGCGCAGCACCAGACCCTCTTCGGCTGCTGTCTGCAGCAGCTTCCTGAAAGCCGAGGGCAGGAACACGCGTCCCTTGGCGTCGGTCTTGGCTTCTATGTTTCCTACAAATCGCATGCGTACCTCTTTTATATATAAATTCGAATTACGTGGTCAAAGATACAACTATTTCCCCACACTGCACCACTTTTCTCCACTTTTTTTTCATTTTTCTTCAAAAACTTGACATGGCGGTTTGCAGGCGCCGTCCTTACCGATGGCGCGGGCGGGGTTAACGGGTGCCGGTTTTTGGGCCACTTTGTCCGTATTTTCCTGCCTTTTCGCGACTATTTGTCAATCATTTTTAGATTTATCACACATTTTATGTCTTTTTTTAGCGTAATTGGAAAAGAAGTATTATTTTTGCACTACCTTAGAAGTTATGAAATAAAACCTCATGGTGGTAAAGACCATAGATATAGACAAGATTCTGGCAGGCAAGATGGGGAAGAGAGCCCGTCTGGTGCCCCGCTTTCTCGTGGCATGGCTCAAGCGGCTGGTACACGAAGACCAGGTCAACCAGTTCCTTGATGACCACAGTCATCTTGAGGGAGTGGAGTGGCTCGAGGCTTGTGTCAAGTACCTCGATATGACCCTCGAGATAGAGGGAATGGAGAACCTGCCCGACAAGAACGACGGCCGGCTCTACACCTTTGTGTCCAACCATCCCCTCGGTGGTCAGGACGGCGTGGCGTTGGGCGCCATCATCGGTCGTCACTACGATGGCAACTTCCGCTATCTCGTCAACGACCTCTTGCTCAATCTGCCAGGACTCAAGCCACTGTGTATAGGTATCAACAAGACCGGCCGACAGAGCCGTAACTTCCCCGCTATGGTCGAGGCAGGCTTCAAGAGCGACAAGCACATGCTCATGTTCCCCGCCGGACTCAACAGCCGAAAGCGCGCCGATGGCTCCATCCACGATTTGCCGTGGAAGAAGACATTTATCACCAAGAGCGTGGAGTGCCACCGCGATGTGGTGCCCATCTTCTTCGGCGGCCGCAATTCCGAGCGGTTCTACCGCATCGCCAAGTTCAGCGACAAGTATCTGCCCTTCAATCTTGCCATGCTTTTCCTCGTCGACGAGATGTATCGCAACGTGGGTAAGAAGTTCAGGGTGGTCATCGGCAAACCCATACCATGGCAGACGTTCGACAAGAGCAAAACTCCGATGGAATGGGCGAATTTTGTAGAAGAAAAGGTTTACGAGCTATAGATAAAGAAGTAATTATGGAACAGGAAATTATCCAACCCGTCAGTAGGGAACTGCTCAAGAGAGAGCTTACGCCCGAACGCCGTATGCGTATGACCAACAAGAGCCATAACGAGATTTATGTCGTTACGGCACAGGAAGCGCCCAACGTGATGCTCGAGATAGGGCGTCTGCGCGAAGAGGCTTTCCGAACTGCCGGTGGTGGTACGGGCAAGTCGGCAGATATCGACGAGTTTGATACCATGGAGAATGGCTGCAGGCAGTTGATAGTATGGAATCCTGAAGAGGAAGAAATCATCGGTGGTTATCGCTATCTGATAGGTACCGATTGGAAGATAGACGACAAGGGACAGCCTGTGCTTGCCACGAGTCACATGTTCCACTTCTCCGAGAAGTTTATGACCCAGTACGCACCCTACACCGTAGAGCTGGGGCGTTCGTTTGTGTCGCTCGGCTACCAGAACGTGCGCAAAAACACCAAGAGCATCTTCGCCCTCGACAACCTCTGGGACGGCCTTGGCGCCCTTACCGTGCTCTATCCCAACCTCAAGTATTTCTTCGGTAAGGTTACGATGTATCCCAGCTATATCCGTCGCGGCAGAGATATGATTCTCTACTTCTTGCGCAAGCATTTTGATGACAAGGAGCACCTCATTGTACCGATGAAACCGCAGGTTATTGAGACTCCCGATGACGAACTGGCCAAGATATTCTGCCATGACGACTTCAAGGAAGACTACCGCGTGCTCAACCGTGAGATACGCAACCAGGGGTACAACATCCCGCCGCTCGTCAATGCCTATATGAACCTCAGTCCCACGATGAAGCTCTTCGGAACCGCCATCAACTATGGCTTCGGCGATGTCGAGGAGACGGGCATCCTGATTGCCATCGACGAGATACTCGAGGAGAAGCGCATACGCCACATCGACAGTTTTATCGCCGAGCACCCCGAGGCGCTGCAGCTCACCAGCGGAGCCAACAAGGTGATATACAAGGACGGCAGCAAGTAGGCGCCGCCCTGCATCCTGCCGCCACCCGCCGCCATGCCGATGACGCTACCCGTGGGCGAGGCAGAGAGCAACCCCATAATGATTGCCGTAATGGACGCCAAGTCCATTACGGCAATTGTCGTTTTGGTGCGTATGGGGATGGCTGCGACGCCCCCCCACCATCTTCACGCCCGCCGCCAGACTCTCCTCGACACTGTCCACCGCTGCGCAGCCAAAGGTTGCCGACTTCATCCTCATATTCACCGCCAATCCCTTGAAAATCATAATTATTACGTGGCTAAACATTTTTAACAAAAATAATTGTGACCCATTCTGCAATAGTCCTTATCTTTGCCAAAAATAGCGTGTGGGTCTGCCTGCCAGACGCAGTGTGCCATAGGCTGTTGGCCACGGCTTGCGCCCGTCCTGCCACAAGCGCCCCGCAGATGGCACGGCAGCAGACGACCGACCGATACATCACCGTAATAATACCGATAACTTTAATCATGACCATTATGAAACCGACAAGATTAGCGCTTATGTTGCTCGTAGCAATGGCAACAACCACGTTTGTGGCTTGTAGTGATGATGAAGAGAGAGGCGAAATAGAGCCTATCCGAGTAGAACTTAATCAGGTTACGCAGACCGATTTCGCGGCGTGCAGCAATGGGTTTGCCAACGACTTGCTGGCTGTGCTCGCCGCCCAACCGTCTGCAGCCAAAGGCAACGTGGTGGTGTCGCCCATCAGCATGCAGTATCTGCTGAGCATGATGGCCAACACGGCAAGCGACGAGGCACAGGCAGAGGTGTTCGACGCCCTCGGACTCGACGACTACACCCTGGCTGAGACCAACCAGCACAGCAAGGAACTGCTGACGCGCCTGCAGCAGGACGATAAGTATGTCAAGTTGGCGCTCGCCAACAGTATATGGGCCGACGATGGCCTGTACATCTTGCCCGAAGTCGTGGCAAACATCGAGGACAACTACAATGCAGATTTCGTAGTCCACGACTTTGGCAACAAGGCCGACGAGGCCAAGCGGCTTATCGACAGGTGGGCGAGCGAGAAGACCCACGGCCTAATCAATAGCCTCAGCCTGAAGCCAAGCTCATCGACAGCCATTGTCCTGGCCAATGCCACCTATTTCAATGGCAAATGGTCGCAGCCTTTTAATGGCAGAAACACTTATCAGGGCGTCTTCCACAACGAGAACGGCACCACATCAAAGGTGGATATGATGCAGGCGTCGGTAGATGCCAAGGTATATGTAGACGACGAGGTCTCGGTGGCTGAGCTCACCTATGGCCGCGGCTATTACAGCATGATGATAGTGATGCCCAAGGACATTGGACAGCAGATAACCGACAAGACCGACTGGTGGGGCTTGCACAACAAGTTGGTAAGCGCCACGATAGGCATACATCTGCCCAAGTTCAAGGTGCAGAATGAGTTCCAGGATATCGTGAAGGTCTGCCAACAACTGGGCATCAACAAGCTGTTTGATGTGCAAAGCAATGGAGTGTGCTATGTCAACATGGGGCAGAGCGCGATGATAGATGTCGATGAAAACGGTACCAAGGCTGCGGCAGTAAGCTACGCTGAAGGTTTGTACACGTCGGATAAGCCCACCGAGCCCATCAAGTTCGACCACCCCTTTGTCTATGCCATCCGTGAGAATACCACGGGAACCATCCTCTTTATAGGCAAGGTGGGGCAGCTGTAAGACATCGAGGGCGCATTCGCATCTCGTACGGATGTCGCTGTCGCGGCTGCTGCAGCGATGATGATTGGGCTGACAGCCAGTGTCTTCACCCGCTTGCTGACCATGATTGGCGGCTCGTGCCTATTGATACGAGGGTTCGTGCCTTATGGTACGTGGCCGCGTGACGGAAGGCACGAGCCCACGTATCATAAGTTACGAACCCGCCAGGATATGCTCCAGACTCGCCAAGGGGGCTGCGGCGGTGCTGTCGATGGTCGCGGCGCCGCTATAGATAAACAGCAAGGGGGAACCGGTCATTGCCGGTTCCCCCTTGCTGTGCTGTGTGGCGCGTCAGATGATGGGCAGCGAGATGCCGTTAATCTTCTGGTAGATGTCCAAGGCATAGATGTCGGTCATGCCGCTGATATAGTCGATGACAGCCATGAGCCGTGTCTCCAGGTCATCGCTCTGTATGTCGTACTGGCTGCTGAAGCGCTTGATAAGTTGCTTGGAATGAAACTTCTCGGGGCTCACGGCAGCGCTCACGAGGTCGCGCATCAGTGTCTCCATAATCTTGTAACCCGACAACTCCACGTCGAGCACTATCTTGCTTTGATATATTCTCTCTTTAGATACCTGCGTGCATCGCTTGTAGGCGTTGCGGGGCCGCTCGGAGATGGCTTTGATGAGGCTGCCCTCAAATGTGCCAGCCAGTATCTGGCTCTCGTGGTCTACAAAGGCATGCACGCACTCGTTTTCGAGCAGTCCCACGACACACGCCCTCATATACACCACCTTCTCGTTGACATCGGTCACCCCGTCTTCCTCCACCCGCTGCAGGATGCTGGCGCGGGTGTCGCTGTCGAAGAAGCCCAAGAGCAGGTCTTCGGTCTCCTGATAGGTGAGCAGCTTGAGCTTGTGGGCGTCTTCGATGTCCATAATCTCATAGCAGATGTCGTCGGCAGCCTCCATGAGGTATACCAGCGGGTGGCGGGCATAGCGCAGCGGCTCGCCGTCGGCAGAGAGGCGCGCGATACCCAGCTCGTCGGCAATCTTGCGGTAGGAGTCTTCCTCGGGGGCGAAAAAACCGAACTTGCCATGCCCTCCGGCTTCAGACGAGGCAAAGGGATATTTGACGATGCTCGCCAGGGTGGAGTAGGTCATGACAAACCCGCCCTCGCGCCTGCCGTGGAAGCGGTGGGTAAGGATGCGGAAGGCATTGGCGTTGCCCTCAAAGTGGGTGATGTCGTCCCAGAAGCGGTCGCTCACCCGGGTGCGCAGCTCCTGGCCTTCGCCCTCGGTGAAGAAGGCTTGTATGGCTTTCTCGCCACTGTGGCCGAAGGGCGGGTTGCCCAGGTCGTGCGCCAGTCCGGCAGTCTGGACGATGGTGCCAATCTCCTCGAAGAGCGTGCCCCTCAGTTCGGGATGGCGCTCGGTGAGGATGCGTGCCACGTCGTCGCCGAGCGACTTGCCGAGCGACGAGACTTCGAGCGAGTGGGTCAGACGGTTGTGGACGAAGATGCTGCCGGGCAGGGGGAACACCTGCGTCTTGTTCTGCAGACGCCTGAAGGGCGCCGAGTAAATGAGGCGGTCGCTGTCGCGCTTGAACTCCGAGCGGTCGTCATGCCGCTCGTGCCGCGTCTCCTGTCCGAGACGCTTGTTGGAGATAAGTTGTTGCCAATTCATAGCCACAAAAGTAGTGGAAAAAACCCTAATTATATTCTTTTATCATAAAAAAGTGAATAATGTGGTCAGAATTAGTTATTTTTGCATGAAAAATCAAATCAGCATGACTATGCTTAACGTCAAAGTAATCAACAAGGGGCACCAGCCCCTGCCCGCGTATGCCACCAGCCAGAGCGCTGGCATGGATCTGCGCGCCAACATCGACGAGTCGATAGTACTTCATCCCATGGAGCGCCGTCTGGTTCCCACCGGGCTCCATATAGCCCTGCCGCAAGGCTTCGAAGCCCAGATACGCCCTCGCAGCGGACTGGCACTGAAGCACGGCATCACCGTGCTCAATACCCCCGGTACCATCGATGCCGACTATCGTGGCGAACTGATGGTGCTGCTCATCAACTTCTCTGATACCGACTTTGTCATCAACGACGGCGAGCGCATCGCCCAGATGGTGGTGGCGCGCCATGAGCAGATAGAGTTCCAGCTCGTCGACGAGCTCGACGATACCGAGCGCGGTGCCGGCGGTTATGGTCATACGGGGGTGAAATAACCTGCTGACGATGATGAAAATCAACTATCGCTATATCCTGATAGCTGCGGTGCTGCTGGTGGCGCTGCTGTCGCTGCCCTCCCAGGCCAAGCGCAAGAAGGTGGTCGTGGCGGCTGCTCCCATCCTCTCTGCCCAGGACCAGCGCCGCATGGACAGCCTCTTCCTCGAGTC
>ERZ780128.595-NODE-595-length-13600-cov-2.224511_pt1 | contig 13600 bp, 10 predicted proteins | sample MGYA00511170_ERZ780128 | MGnify/ENA primary metagenome ERZ780128 (study PRJEB29588, sample SAMEA1970465) | human gut metagenome | biome: human gut; feature: human-associated habitat; material: faeces | place: Denmark | collected 2008/2010 ...
CGGAAAATCGTTTGCCGCAGATTGGGAAATCATTCGGAGCAGAACGGAAAACGTTTCTGCGCCGAATGATTTTTGTATATAAGTTTCTGTTTATTCTCCTCTCCGTTTGGCCGGTTTGATGTCCAGATTGTAGGCAAGGCGCAGCATGGCATAACTGGGGATGACGTTGCGCCACGTCTCGTAGCGTCCCTGTCCGTTCAGTGTCTGGGTGACGTTGGAAAGCTGCCCGAGGATGTCGAAACCGTCGAGGGAGAGCGTCACGCGGTTTTTGAAAAGTTTCTTCGACAGGGTGGCGTTCCATACGATGTCATCCGTGTTCATGCTGCTTTCGCCGTAGCCCCTGCGGCTGTACAGGGTCAGGTCGGTGTTGAATTGCAGGTTCCATGGCAGTTCGGCCTGTGCTATCAGGCCGTAATTGTAGTCGTAGGTGTTGAGGGGCGTGAAGTCTTCCCGGCTGCCGGTCAGGTAGTTCCACGTGCAGCGGGCTTTCACGCCCACTTTCACGTCCTTGGGGAAGGCATATTCCATGTTGAGGCTTCCGCCCGAGTTGTAAGTCTGCACGGTGCTGCGGCGCGGTGCCATGCCGTCCGTCACGCCGATGAGGTCCACCGAGTTGTAGAGCCGCGACCAAAGTGCGCTGTTCAGCGTGAGGCGGCGGGCTTTGTCGAGCGGCATGGAGTAGTTCACGTTGCCGCCGATGTTGTAGTTCCCGTTCACGTTCTCGGGGCGGTAGGTGCGCACGCCCGTTGCCTTGTCGTACACGTATCCCTGTGCCACGGCATCCTGCGTGATGGAGTAGCTCCAGTAGGTGTTGAAGTAGCGTTGCTTGCGGTTGCTGTTCAGGTAGTAGTACACGGAAATGTTGTGTTGGTGCGAGTTTTTCAGTCCCGTGTTGCTCAGGCGGATGTTCAGCGGGTCATCCGTGGAACGGATGTCGATGAACGAGGTCATGGACGGGAAGGAGACGCTTTTGTTGTAGCGGATGTCGATGCCCCGTTGGAAGTTGTGCCACCGGCCGTAGACCCTGAAACTCGGCTCGAACATAACATGGCGGCGGCTGACGGTGGTATCCAACCGTTCGCGTTGGTAGTCCAGCGTCTGCCATACGTACATGAGCGGCAGACGGGCTTCCACGTACCACCAGGTGCCTTCGCCCGATGTCCGGGGCTTGCCTTCCCATTTGGCATAGAGGCTTCCCCGGTGGGAGTAATCGGTCAGGTAAGACCAGTAGCTGTTGAGGGCATCCAACGTCTGTTGCAGGAGTTCCACCTCGGAGGGCAGCATGCCTAAGGGATGGTCGCCGTCTTCTCCCCAACCGGCCAGTTCGTCGAGCCGGTAGAGTTCGTAACGTTTGGTATTGTCATGCCAATGGTAGTTGTAGCCCGGTGCTACGGCCAAATTGTGCGGGAACCATAGCCAGTATTCTCCTCCGGCGTTGAGGTTCAGGTCGCGTATGGGGCCGTCGTCGTTGGTATATTTGTTGCGGTAGTCCGTCTGTCCGCCGCCTGCCGGATAGTCCAGCCGGTAGTGTTCGTACCACCTTTGTTCGTAATCGTTGTACCGCACATTGGTGTAAAGGTTCAGGTTGTCATTGCCGAGTCCGGTCTTGATGGCGGAGTATGCGCTGAAGGCGGCGTTCGTCTTGTTGCCCTTGTTGCTCTGGTCGGTCTTGGAGCGGTTGATGGCGATGCGGCGCATGAGGTCGCCGGCTTCGGGCGAGGCCAGGCTGTCCAGCAGGTTGCCGGAGGCGTACGGTTCGGGGTCGGTGTTGAATGTACCGGAAAGGTAAGTGTTGCGGTCGTCCCATTTGCCCCAGTTGAACGACGGTTGCAAATTCAGGAACGCCTTGTCCCAAGTGAACTGGAACGTGTGCGAAGTGTTGAACCACGTCTGGCAGAAGAACTGTTCGTGCGCCTCCTTGGAGTAAGTGTCGCCGTCGGGCAGGAAGTTCACGCCGGTGGTCTGCGAGCGCACGTCCGTGTCGTAGTGCATGTAAGATGCGCTTCCGTTGAGTTTGTACTTCCCGTCCTTCTCGTTCACCATGTAGTTCACTCCGAAGTTCTTGTTCGAGCGCAGTCCTCCGGTCAGTTGCGCGGGAGACCATTCGCCGTTGTAGCCCGGTTGGCGGTTCTCGTTCATGTTGTTGAAGTTGGCAAAAGCCGAGAAACGCGTGTGGGGCGTGAACCGCAGGCCGAAAAGTCGGGCGCGGTAGCGTTCCTCCGTGCCGTATGCCCCTTCGGTATTGGCCAGCCATCCCACGGAGTATTCCCGTTTCAGGCGTACGTCCATGACCAGTTCCTCGTCACCGGTTTCCCGTCCGAGAAATTCGCTGAGCTTTCCGTCTTTGTCGTACACTTTCACGTCCTTGACCGCGTAGGCAGGCAGGTTCTCGAGCATGACGGAAGGTTCGCCCTTGAAGAAATCCTCGCCGTTGAGCAACAGGTTCTCCACGTAACGCCCGTTGACGAGGATGCGCCCGTCGTCTTTCAGTTCCACGCCCGGCAACTGGCGGATAAGCGCGTCGAGCATGGAGCCTTCGGCCAGTTGGAAAGCGTCGGCATTGTAGACCACCGTGTCGCCGCGCGTGTATATCTTTACCTTCGTGGCCTTCACGGTCACTTCCCCTAACGCCTTATGCTTGATGGCTTTTTCCAAGTAGACATCCGTGATGAAGCGTGCCACCTCCCTGCGGCGGAACGTGAAAGAGTCCACGGGCACGTCCTGCGTTTCATACCCTTCGGCCTTGAAGCGCAGGATGTAGGGTTGGGCAGGACGGTTTTCCATATCGAAGAACCATGCCGACGGCCGGTCGGCTATCTGGTTGTTTGGGGAGTTGCGCATGGAGTCGAGGGTGACGTAATGCTTGTCCATAAGTTCCACTTTCACATCGTAAATGCGTTGGCGCGTGACGGAATTGAACACGCCGCCGTAGATGACCTGCCCCATGGCGTCGAAACAGGCAAGGGACAGGAGGATGGCCGCAAAGGCCGGAAGGAGGTTGAAGAAAACTTTTCTCATGTGATGGCTGATTTAGGTTTGTTAATCATGGTATCGACCACATTCTGTTATTAATAATACGCAGAACGCGTTGTTTTGTGACAGCCCGGAGCCGTTTTTTTTGAAAAATATCGTGTGGATTTTGCAGTTAACACTCTTTATGTAAGCTTTGGAGGAGGGGCGAGAGAAAAACGTTACATTTGCAAAAATATATGGCAATAAAGTCTACGCTTATGGCAAACTATATCCGTTTTGATTGGGCGATGAAGCGCCTGTTGCGCAACAAGGCTAACTTCGGGGTGTTGGAAGGTTTGTTGACCACGCTTCTGGATGAGAAAATCACCATCAGCCAGTTGTTGGAGAGCGAAAGCAATCAGGAAGACGAGTTCGACAAGTACAACCGTGTGGATTTGTTGGCCTTGGATTCCAAAGGGGAACTGATACTCATCGAGGTGCAGAACAACAATGAGTACGCTTATTTTCAGCGCATGTTGTTCGGCGTGTCGAAGTTGGTGACGGAATACATCAACCGTGGCGAGGGGTATGAGAACGTGCGCAAGGTATACAGCGTGAACATTGTTTATTTCTCCTTGGGGCATGGGAAGGATATCGTGTACCATGGCAAGACGGAATTTCGCGGCATCCATGAGAACGACATACTGGAGCTGACTCCTTTCCAGCGGCAGACCTTTAAGGTGGATGCCGTGAGCCAACTTTATCCGGAGTATTATATCCTGAAGGTGAACGACTTCAACAAAGTGGCCAAGACCCCGTTGGAGGAATGGATCTACTATTTGAATACGGGTGAGATTCCCGAAACAGCCCACGCCCCCGGTTTGGCGGAGGTGCGCGAACGCCTGAAGGTGGACGGGATGACAAAAGGCGAGCGCGAGGCTTATTACCGTCATCTGGATAACATCGTCATTTTGCGCAACAATATTTATACGGAACGTGCCGAGGGGCGTGCGGAAGGTCGCATGGAAGGGCGTGCCGAAGGAGAGCATGCCAAGGCTTTGGAGATAGCCCGCAGGTTAAAGGCCATGGGATTGTCCGTGGATGCCATTATCGGTGCCACGGGGTTGTCGGCGGAAGAAATAGAGAAGGCCTGATATCCACTTGTTTCCTAATCAATAAAAACTCCCGGCCACCTTTCACAAGACGGCCGGGACGGATTAACTTATTTCTGGTTTGCTTGCTTGTTTTTTTGCAATTTTTTCGTGATGTATGAACTGTCCCATATCGGATTGTCTTCTGCCCAAGCCCGGGGAAATACTCCGTTCCCGTTGTGCGAGCCTTCCAAACGGATAAGGTATAACTTGTCGTTTTTCCATGCGGCTCCCATATACAATGGGCGGCCGTCGGCTTGGCGAATCCTTATCCCGGTTTCTTCGTATTCCCAGTACACATCGTTGCTTGCCACGTAGACGACATCTTTTTTGAGGTATTTGTGGAAGAGGTCATAAAACAGTTGGTAATCTGCCCGGGTGCATTTAGGGATGATGTACCGGCAGCCCTCCGAAAAAGCCGTCGGGTCGTTGTTATATCCTTTGTTATGTACTACACGTCCGTATGCTCCGTGGAAATGCACTTCTTGTTTGACCGTTTTTCTGCGTGACACGTATTGGTTGAACAGTTTTTCGAGTTCTGCGATGATGGCTTGGTCGGGTATGGCATCATTTTCGGCTTGGGCGAAACGGTTTGTGGTTTGGTAATAGAAAAATACGCCGGTTGGGCTAGCTTCGAGTTTGAGGAAGTCTTGTTGCCCCTGGATGTCGGAACGCAGCGACATGGCGTAGGTTTTCCGCATGATGTCGCCACTGTCTGTTTCTTCTGTGTGCTTGTGCAGGAATGGTGTGGCATCCAACAGGTCGAAGATTTCGGTTATTTTGGGGCGGTGTTCTTCGTAGTCTTCATGGTCTTCGAACCAATACTGTACCCAAAATTGGGCACCGGTCATCCATCTTTGCTCCAAGTAACGCTTGGGAAACATCCGGTCAAGCTCGTGAAATATATGCATGGCTGTTTCATTTTCCCGATAGAACTCTTGGGCACGTACATGGTTTGTGCATACCATGACCGTTGTCACGGCCATGAGCCAGTATTTAATATAAGTTTTCATAATAAGGGTCGATATGTTCATATTGTTTGGAAAATTCGTCCATTCTTCTTTTCTGCTTTTGGAACTCGGCCTGAATGTCGGCCAAGTGTGGCATGGTCTGCTGTCGGGCTGCCGTGTCCGCGTCTTGTAGGGCGGTGTCAGACAGAGGGATTGAGGCCGTTTCGGTGGAGGACGTGCCCTGCCCTGTAGAGAGGGCTGCCCACATTTGTCCTTTGGGGTGGCTTGCGGGGAGGACAATCGTGTCCCGGACTGTGATTATTTTGGCGGTCAACGCAGTGGGTACTGGCTTTTCGATGAATACCGTATCGGTTTTCCACTTTACTTCCGTGAGGATGGTAGGGGGCATGGGGATGGAATTTGTGGGTTGTGTGGCTTCCTTTCGCGAGACGGTGGTACCTAAGAAAAAACATGCGGCTGCGACGGAAGCTGCCGCTATCCACCGTACGGCGATTTGCCTTGTGCGACGTATGCGCTTCGGTAGCATCGGAGGAACGGTCTGTAGGGCAGAGGAGCCGGGAATTTCTTCCAGTGGGCATGACTGCATCCACCTTTCCTGTTCTTCTTCCGTGAAAGAAGGTTCGCCTTCGTCGAACTGGTCGAACATGGTTTTGAAGTCGGCAAAATCCTTGTCGGCATCCGGCGAACGGAAATACTCCGTCAGCAGGGCTTCTTCTTCCAATGAGGTCTTTCCCTCCATATAGAGGTCAAGCCATCGTCTGATGTCTTCTTTATTTGTCGTCATGTTCAATCTCTCCTTACCTTTAGTTGTTCCATCATTTGTTTCCTTGCCCGTGACAATATGGTGCGGACTACGCCTTCCGTTGCTCCGATGATACGGGCTATCTCGCCCATTTCCAGATGTTCCACCTGACGCATGCGGAGCACGGCCCGGTATTTGTCCGGCAGGTTCCGAACGGCCCCGCGCATCCATTCCGCATTTTCGTGGTCTTCCATCATCGCCTGTGCGCTTCGCTGTCCGTCGGGCGCGTCATGCCCCGTCAGGCTTTCGTGCGGATGGGTCTTGAGTCGCCGCAGGCGGTCGATGCAAAGATTACGGGTGACGGTCATACCCATGGGAGAAATGTTCTTTTCCCGGTCGATCCGGTCTCGGACAAGCCAAAGTTTGAGCATGGCTTCTTGTACGATGTCTTCCGCCTCGTCCTCATCAGACAAATAGAAACGCGCGATGTCTACGAGTTTGCCTCGTAGCATGGATGCCGCTATTTCAAATTCTGTCTTTTCCATGAGGTTAATGTTGCAAGGGGCGGAACCGTTTCCGGCAATTAGGACGTGGCCGTTCTTTCCCTTTTTATAAAGAATACGCAGAAGCCGCTCTTTTGTTTCATCGGATGATGTTAAAGAATGTAATAAAAAGGAAGTGGGGGAGGCTGGGCAACAGAATGACAGAAGGAAAACATTTCCCGTATGTAGATATTTAGGAGACAGAAGAACAAAAGAACAGAAGCCTGAAAAACACTTTCCGTAAGGAATCTTATGTCCTTATGTTCTTCTGTCCGAATTATGTCCCCAAAGGAAACATGTCCTTATGTTCTTTTGTCTAAATCATCTTCTCATAAAAAACATGTTCTTCTTTCCGAACCGCATTCCGTATGGAAACAAGAACATTGGTCATTCATTCTCGCTTTCATTCATAAAAGCATGTCCGGCTCGTTCCCGAAAAGTCTCTTGTATTCGCTTTCAAAATTGGGTGTGAAGATTCCTTTTCCCATCGCTTCATGGATTTCCGTCGTGCTCCAGAAACGTCCGCCATCTGTTTCCGCACTGGGATGTATGTCCCCGTCGTAGGTGCAACGGTAGGGGAAGACCAGTTCACGTTCGCGGTCGGATTCAAATACATAGTGGGGGAGACGTTCGGGAGTGAAGCCGGTGAGGCCGAGTTCTTCTTCCGCTTCGCGGCGCAGGGCCATCTCCACGCTTTCGCCCAAGTCCACGTGTCCTCCTACGGCCGTGTCCCATCTCCCCGGTTGGATGTCTTTCCATTGCGGACGCTTTTGCAGGTAAAGTTCGCCCCGGCTGTTGAACACATGCAAGTGCACCACAGGGTGAAGGCATTTGCTGCCATTGTGGCATTCGCCGCGTGTGGCGGCTCCGATGATGTTCCCCTCTTCATCCACGAGGGGAAACATCTCTTCCCAGTTGTCTTTTTGTGTAGCTATCATGAGGTTTCGCGGGATTTAAGGGATGAGCAATGAGCTGTCACCGTAGCTGAGGAAACGGAAATCGTGGGCGAGGGCATAGTCGTAAATCGTGCGCCAATCGCCGTGTACGAAAGCCGAGACGAGTAACAACAGTGTACTTTGCGGTTGGTGGAAATTGGTGACCATCATCCGCACGATATGGTATTCGTATCCGGGAGCTATGATGATTTGCGTACTGGTGTGCAGGGCTGTCAGCTCGTGGCGGTTCAGGTAATCCCATACGTTTTGCAGGGCTTGCATTGTGGTGAGTGCTTCCGGACGTCCGTCGTCGGGGCTTCCGGAAGGGCGTGTCCGGGCGGCATACTCGTAAGGCATCCACTGCGGCACGTGGAGTTCCTCCTCCGATGCGTCGGGATTTCCGTCCAATGCCACACCTATATAATACAGGCTCTCGAGGGTGCGCACCGAAGTCGTGCCCACGGCAATGCATGCGCCGCCGTGCGCCAACAGTTTCTCTATCGTGCTGCGATGCACGCAGATGTATTCCGTGTGCATCTCGTGCCCGGCTATTTCTTCGCTTTTCACCGGTTTGAACGTGCCCGCCCCGACGTGGAGCGTCACTTCCTCGCGGTCGATGCCGTGGGCATCCAAATCGGCCAACACGCGTTCGGTGAAATGGAGTCCGGCCGTGGGGGCAGCCACGCTGCCTTTGATTTTAGAGTACACCGTCTGGTAGGTCGTCTTGTCGCTTTCCTGTGTCTCGCGGTTCAGGTAGGGCGGGATGGGCAGTTCGCCCACGGCTTCCAAAATTTCAGCCCAAGTCGTTTGTTCGTCGTCCCATTCAAAGTCAATCCAGTGGCTGGTGCCGCGATTCTCGCCCCGGGTTGCCTTCAGGGTGATGCTGCGTCCGCCGATTTCCACGGGGCGGGATAAGCTACCGCTTTTCCATTTTTTCAGATTGCCCACAAGGCAAAGCCAACTGCAACGACCGGTTTGTTGGAACATCAGCGCGTAGTCGTGCGGACGGACCGGTTCCAGACAGAATACCTCGATGAGCGCGCCGGTATCTTTGTGGAAATGCAACCGCGCCTGTATGACTTTCGTGTTGTTGAATACCATCAGGGCACCTTGGGGCAAATAGTCCGGCAACGACGTGAACGTGTCCTCGCCCACCGTTCCGTGACGGTACACCAACAGTTTGGATTGATCCCGTTCGGTTAGGGGGAATTTTGCGATACGCTCCTCGGGCAGTTCGTAGTTGAAGTCTTTAATGTGGATATGTTTGGTCTCTTCCATTGGGATTGATAGCTTTTGGGATGCAAAGTTAGGTATATTTACCGAAGTGGAACGGGTGTTTGGGATAAAAAAGCATAAAGGCGGCAGACAGATATTGTACTCCTTGCGCTTTGCTGTATATTTGTCTGCGCGAAGATAGGATGCGGCCCGGCACAGCCCAATCAGAAAATTCCGTTTTCGTTTGCCTCTGCGCCTGTCTTTCGCTATCTTTGCCGGGAATAAAACATGGAAGATATGAAAATCGGAGATAAAGTAAGATTCTTGAGCGAAGTGGGGGGCGGCATCGTGAGCGGCTTCCAAGACAAAGATACGGTATTAGTGCGGGATGAAGACGGTTTCGACATTCCGATGCCCGTGCGTGAGTGTGTCGTGGTAGAGACTGACGATTATAATATTGCCAAGGTGAACACCGGTACGCACGACAAGAAGAAACTCGTAGGAGAGCGGGCGGCCAGACAGTTTCGTGATGAAGATGAGGAAGACGACCGTCCTGTGACATTCGTGCCCAAACCGCAGGAACGCCGGAACGGTGACAAGCTGAACGTTTTTCTGGCTTACGTGCCGATGAATCCTAAAGAAATGACCACCACGTCTTTCGAGGCTTATTTGGTGAACGACAGTAACTATTACGTCACCTTTCTTTACATGAGTGTGGAGGGTACGGGATGGCGCGTACGTTTCCAAGGGACGGTGGAGCCGAACACCAAACTCTTCATGGAGGAATTCGACCGTTCGGTGTTGAACGACATGGAGCGCGTCTGTGTGCAATGTCTGGCCTATAAACAGGAGAAGACTTTTCTGCTCAAACCGGCCGTACAGGTGGAATTGCGGATAGACACTGTGAAGTTCTACAAGTTGTACACGTTCCAACCCTCGGATTTCTTTGAAGAAGATGCCTTGGTGTATGACGTGGTGAAGGATGACGTGCCTGCCCGTACGGTTTTTGTCAATGCAGAACAGTTGCAGGAGGCTTTGCTGAAAAAATCGGCCGACGAGCGTCCGGTACGCCAACCGGCTCGTAAAGCGGAACAACCGAAGAACGGCATCATAGAAATAGATCTGCATATCAGTGAATTGTTGGACAATACAGCGGGGCTTTCCAACAAGGAGATGTTGGACTGCCAGATGAAGGAGTTCCGCCGCGTGATGGACGAGAACCAAAAGAACAAAGGACAGAAAATCGTTTTTATCCATGGTAAGGGAGAAGGTGTGTTGCGCAGCGAACTCTTGAAGGAATTGAAGCGGGTTTATAAGAATTGCACTTATCAGGATGCTTCGTTCCGCGAGTATGGATTCGGGGCTACCATGGTTACGATTCATTGACGTCCAGAGCCTTAAAGGCTCTTAAAAGATGTGTATTTTGTTGGGGTTCTGCATGGAAAGGTGTATTTTTGGCATCGAAATTCATGTCGAACCCTTAAAATTAATATCAAAATAATGATGCGGTGTCTTTGGTCTCTGCTTGTTTTGTGTGCTTTGTTTTGTGTGTCCCCTGTTTCTGCCCAGACGTTATTGTCGGAAGAAATAAAGGAGGATTCAGTCACCGGCCAAGATGTCGTGGAGAAAGCCAAAGAGTTTATCGGAGTGCCTTACCGTTACGGACAAATGAACCCTAAGCGCGGATTTGATTGTTCCGGTTTCACTACTTATGTCTTTAAGTCTTTGGATATCTGTTTGACGCGTTCTTCGCGTTCCCAGTTTAGAGAAGGAGTCAAGATAGACGACGCCGCGACTTGCAGCAAGGGGATTTGGTGTTTTTCACCGGTACGCGTTCCAAGAAGACCATCGGGCACGTGGGTATAGTGACGGATGTGAATGAAGAAACCGGTGAATTTGAATTCATCCATGCAGGGCGCAAAGGTATTTGCATTAATTCTTCTTCCGACGGCTATTATGACCGGCGATATGTAGGGGCATGCAGGGTGTTGGGGTAATACCTGCCAGATACGAAGAGAGCCGTTTCCGGAGTGCGCAAAAGCATACGGGAACGGCTCTTTTTCGATATAAAGCGGCTGACGGGTCAGAACAAGTCTACCTCTACCGGGCAGTGGTCGGAACCGAAAATTTCGGTGTGTATGGTTGCGCTTTTGAGTTGCGTTTCCAGTCGTTTGGATACTAAGAAATAGTCGATACGCCACCCTGCATTCTTTTCCCGGGCTTTGAAACGGTAAGACCACCATGAGTAGATGCCTTCGCGGTCGGGATAGAAGAAACGGAACGTGTCTGTAAAACCGCTGTCTAACAAGATGCCGAATTTTTCCCGTTCTTCGTCCGTGAAACCTGCGTTTTTACGGTTCGATTTCGGATTTTTCAGGTCGATTTCGCGGTGCGCCACGTTCAAGTCGCCGCAGACGATAACCGATTTCCGGGCATCCAGTTGCAAGAGATAGGTACGGAATGCTTCTTCCCACTTCATACGGTAATCCAAACGTTTCAGCCCGTCCTGCGAGTTGGGCGTGTAGACCGTGACTAAGAAAAAGTCAGGCATTTCAAGCGTGATGACGCGTCCTTCCTTGTCATGTTCCTCCAAGCCGAGGCCGTATGTGACATTGAGCGGGGCATGGCGGCTGAAGATTGCCGTACCGGAATATCCTTTTTTCTCCGCATAGTTCCAGTAGGAGCGGTAGCCTTCAAACTCCAAATCGAGCTGACCTTCCTGCATTTTTGTTTCTTGCAGGCAAAAGAAGTCCGCATCCAAGGCGGCGAAAGACTCTTTAAATCCTTTTTCACAACAGGCTCTCAGGCCGTTGACATTCCATGAGATAAATTTCATAGGCTGTAAATTTGCTGTATTTCTGCTTTTTATTTTCAAAGGTAAGCCTTTTCTTCCGGATGTGCAAACCCCGTCAGAACCGGGCAATGGCTTCTCCTTCCTCTTGAATGTAGAGGAAACGGGTTTGCATTCGTTCCGCTTCCGGACCGAAGGTCATGGCCCTTTCGCGAGCCGGAGGGAAGTGCATCGGGGCAAAATAACGGGTGGGGATATATTGCAACCATTGTCGTGCGCCACGGGCAAAGTCGCTACCCAAACGTGGGTCTACGGGAAACATTACCAGGTCGAAAGCCGTACATTCCTTGCGGATGTTGTTCAGGATAGCCAGAAAGTCGCCTTCCCGTTTTTTGATTTCCTGTGGCGTGGATTCGTCTGCCCAATGCCAGTTGTTCAGGTCGCCTGCGTGGAATATGTCTTTGTCTTCAACATGAACAGCCCAAGATACGCCGGAATCAGTGGAACCGAAAGCATGTACCGTGATGAGGTCGTCGCGGTAGCTTTCTCCCCGTCTCAGGTATGCCGTTACGCCTTCCGTTCCGGCACGTCGCCGACGGTAGATGTCGCGGGAGAGGATGACTTTCTTTTCCCCGTGGGGTACGGGCAGGCTCAGGATTTCCGGATTGAAATGGTCCTGATGGAAATGGCTGGCCAGAAAGTAGACGCGTTTATGCGTTGTGGACAGTGTCCGTTCCACGATACTGTTGTCGGCATCCCGCCAGAAATCAAAAATCAGGATGACCGATACTCCTTCGAGCATGAAGCCGCTGTGGTAGATATAAGTGAGTGTCATTGGATTTTATAGTTTATCTGGGGCCGGAATGACCTTCCATTCCAACACGCCGCCCGACTCACCTTTTTGAAGTTGCGCGGCGATTTTCAGTCCGGTGGTCTTTACCGGTTTGAAGTCGAGACGGTTGTAGGCGTCCTTGGTCGTGGTGTACGGCGTAGTGGCTTCCACTTCTTTCCAACTGTCACCTTCTTTATAATAGAGTCTCCACGAGGCGGGTACACGGAAGTTACCGTCGTAATGGTCGAAGTCCAGCCAGTACACTTCTACACCCGATACGGTGTAAGCTTGATCGAAGTCGTAGGCCAACGTTTCTTTCGTGCCGCGCTTGAGCCACCAGTAATGGTAAGGTTTGGACGTGTCCGACGAACGTTTCGGTTCCCATTGGTCGTTTACGCCCCAAGCCCAACCTTCCGTGGCGGCAGATTCGGGAGCGTCTTTTTGGAGAGGGGCTTGAATCGTCAGCGTACGTGCCCGGCTGGCGATGGTCGGCAAAGGTTCGGGACGGGCATATTCCGGCGATGTGGGAATCCATACGGCCATTTGTGCCGCGCCACGGTTGTTCCATACGGAATAAGGAATGGCTTTGAACGGTACGTCCGTCGTCTTTCCGCCACGTCCGACGGCTTGGGCCGTGCCTTCCAACGTGACGATACCGTTAAGCATATCCGGGGCGTAAGTGGCGGAAATCATCGTCCCGGTAGGAATGAATTTGTTGAAAATCAAACTGTCCGGCTGGTCTTTGTCTTCGATGCAGTAGACAATGGGGCCTCGTTCGATGGCGGCTTTTCCCCGGTCGTCTTCCACTTCGCCACGGGCTTCCACCCGGCGTATGTCCATCGGGAAATCCAGTTGCACCGTGTCGCCTTTCTTCCATTTCCGCAAGATGACGGCGTAACCGTTTTCCACACGGAACTCCGCGTCCTTGCCGTTGACTTGTATGGTGTAGCCCTTTCCTTTTCCGGTGTAGTGATACAGGTCGGTCGGTATCGGACGGTCTTGTGCCCATCCCGGGATGCGGCATCGCAGGGCAAAGGTCTGCTTCTTTTCAGGATGTACGGTCATGCGGATTTTTCCGTCCCATGGATAATCCGTTGTCTGGCGGATTTCTATTTTGTTTTGGGAAGTAGAGAGATGGGCCGTACTTTGTATATATAGGTTGACGAAGACGTCCTTGCCTTGTGTGGCATACATGTAATTAGGAACGGAAGCCATGAAACGGGTGACATTGCCCGGACAGCAGGCACAACCGAACCAGGCCTGCCGTTCGTGCTGCCCCATGCTTTCCAAAGGATTGTCGTAGAAGAAGCGGTCGCCGCTAAGTGACACGCCCGAAATGACCCCATTGTAGAGAGCACGTTCCAATACATCCTCGTATCGGGAGTCGCCCGTGGCAAGGAACATGCGGTGGTTCCAGTACACGTTGGCGATGGAGGCGCAAGTTTCGCAATAGGCCGTATGGTTGTTCA
>ERZ780128.598-NODE-598-length-13584-cov-3.107547_pt1 | contig 13584 bp, 10 predicted proteins | sample MGYA00511170_ERZ780128 | MGnify/ENA primary metagenome ERZ780128 (study PRJEB29588, sample SAMEA1970465) | human gut metagenome | biome: human gut; feature: human-associated habitat; material: faeces | place: Denmark | collected 2008/2010 ...
TCGCCGGTACAAAAACAACTGCTTATTGGAGACCCTCTCCAAACCCTTCCCAATGGGCTGGGGCTTCTATGCCGTGCTCGGGGCTAACCTTGGCAATTCTTATCGTGGTCGGTGAGGGTGGGAAACGGTGCTTCGGGATGGGGTAAAAATAAAAAAGGGACTCCGCTGAGTCCCAATCTTTGTTAACCTTAAATCTAATACCATGAAAAACACGATGCAAAGGTATAAGGTTTTTATCATATCTGCAAATAAATTACCTCTTTTTTTGCTAAAAACTATAATTATTGACTTAAATCAACACTACACCCTCCTGTTTCTTGCCATCCATGAGTATTTTGAGCGGTTTGTCAAATCTCACGTGCCTTACAAATTGAGTCTCTTCGACCGCGGGCATCGCGTCGAGCACCTCCTTGCGGTAGATGCCGTTGTCGGTGTTGGTGTCGATGGTGAAGTAGCCCACGCCAAAGCTGGTGAGGTTCTGGAAGAAGTGTGTGCCCTGGCTGGGGTCCACCCGGTAGTTCTTGAGTTCGACCTCGACGATGACCTGAGCGGCGCTGATGTGAGGCCACTTGACCGGCACGCCCAGCCAAGGGTCGCTCGAGCCCCACCGTCCGGGCCCTATGAGCACGTATCCACGGCCTTCATCGAGGAAGCGGCGGTTGATGCGCTCTATCTCACAGGCTATGGCGGGGTTGTTGATGGCTGTAAACTGGTCGTCGGTCTTGACATAGACCACATCGGTCACCTCTTCGCTGGCGCCGTGGCCCAGCGAGTTGTGGGAGCGCAGCAGGCAGCGGTCGTCGCTGATGGCGCAGATGTCTTCGTCAAGCATCTGCTTGCTGTCTACGATGGGCCTTATCTGCAGGAGGAAGAAGCTGCCTGTGCGGTCGGCGTTGAGGTTGCAGGCAAACTCCACCTCTATGGGGCGTCTCATCTCTGCCGCTCCATAGCGCATGGTCATCTGCAGCAGTTGGGGCAGGGGGAACACATCTTGCTGCAGCACTCCGGCAAAGGAGATTATCTTGCGTCCGCCGTCGTAGAGTCCGTCGCGTATCACCTGGTCGTAAGGGTCGTAGGTCGACGCGATGAAGTTGAGCGCATGGTCGGCCTCGGCGTCCTTGACACGGAGTTTGAGGATGTTGAACCCATCGTCGACCTTGAAGTCTTCGCCCACGTGTTGCATGTCGAGCGCATAGAACTGGGTCTGTGTCTCGCGCAGCGCAGTCTCCATCTCGCTCGTCTGCAATACCTGATGCGGATGATAGGGCGAAACGCGCAGCGTCTGTCCTCCATCTACGATATACTTGCCCAGACCCAGCGCGAGCGAGGCGATACCCTCGTCGGCCTGTTCGTCGCCGATGGGGTAGTAGTTGATAGACCGCAGCACACCCGAGAAGTTGGGGTAGAAGCGGTTGCCATACTGGTGGCCCACCACCTCCTGCAGTATCACCGCCATCTTCTCCTGGTCTATCACGTTGCTCGTGGCGGTCATGTATGCCTTGGAGTCGCGGTAGAATACCGAGGCATATACGCCCTTGATGGCACACGCCAGCATCTGCAGCATGGCATACTTGTCGGCGAGATAGGGTATCATGTAGGTCGAGTAGATGCCGGCGAAGGGCTGATAGTGTGCGTCTTCGAGCAGCGATGATGAGCGTATGGCTATAGGACTCTGTATGGCTTCGAAGAAAGCATAGAAGTCGGCGATGAACTCATCGGGCAGCTGCGCCTGGAGGAAGTGCTGGAGTATCTCTTCGTCAGAGGCGTCGCTGAGGGCTATCTGGTAGAGGTTGTTCTGCTCCATAAACCGGTCGAAGACATCGGTGCAGAGCACCACGGTCTTGGGTATCTGCACGCTGACGCCGGCAAACTGGTTGAAGTCGGGGTGGCGCTTGATGATGTTGTCCAGAAAAGCCAGGCCACGGCCCTTGCCGCCGAGCGAGCCTTCGCCGATGCGTGCGAAGTGGCTGAAGCGGTCGAACTTCTTGCGGTCGAACACTGCCACCACGCCCTGGTTTTTCAGGTGTCGGTACTGGACGATGGCATCGTAGATAATCTGTCGGTGGGCATCGACATCCTGCAGCTTGTTCCATGTCACATCCTTGAGGAACGCCGACACGGGGAAGATGGCGCGCGCCGAGAGCCAGCGGCTCATGTGGTTGCGGCTGATGTGGTAGAGCATGGAGTCGTTGGGAATCTTGAAGATGTTGTCCTGAAGCTCCTTCAGACTGTGTATACGCAGTATCTCCTCGTGGCTGCGTGGGTCGCGGAAGACGAAATCGCCAAATCCCATGTGCTCTTCCATCAGCCGGCGCAGGTCGAGGCTCATCTTCTTGGAGTTCTTGTCGACAAACCTGAATCCCTCGGCTTCGGCCTTGGCGCGGTTGCTGCTCTCGGAACTCTCCATGATGAGCGGCACATACTCGTTGCGGCTGCGTATCTCGCGGAAGAGCTTGATGCCGGCTTCGGGGTCCTTCTCGCCGTGGATGGGGAAGCGGGCGTCGCTGATGACGCCCAATACATTGTCGCTATAGCGTTCGTACATGGCCATCGCCTCTTCATAGGTGCGCGCGAGCACCACCTTGGGTCGTCCGCGCATACGCATGGTGGCGGCATGGCGGTTGAGCGCTTCGGTCGAGAAGCGCTGGCTCTGCAGCAGTATATAATTATAAAGGTTGGGGAGTATCGAACTGTAGAACCTTATGCTGTCTTCGACCACCAGAATCATCTGCACACCCGCCTCGTGGATGTCGTGGTCCAGATTCATCTTGTCCTCTATCAGTTTGATGATCGAGAGTATGAGGTTGGTATTGCCCAGCCAGCAGAATACGTAGTCGAAGATAGACAGGTCTTCGTGCTGCATGCGCTTGGTGATGCCATGCGAGAACGGAGTGAGCACTATGCAGTGCATGTGGGGAAACTTGTGCTTGATGTCGCGTGCCACGGCGAAGGCGTCGTTGTCGGCGTTGCCGGGCATACATATCACCAGGTCTATGTTGGTGGTGTGCAGCATCTTCTCGGCCTCCTCGGTGGTGCTCACCTGAGTGAATGTAGGCGGATAGCGCAGTCCCAGCAGCATATATTCATTGTAGATTTTCTCCTCGATGCGTCCGTCGTCTTCGAGCATGAAGGCGTCGTAGGGGTTGGCGACGATGAGCACATTGTAGATGCGTCGCATCATCAGATTGACAAAGCTCACGTCTTTGAGATAGAACTTCTCCCATTGGGCAGGTATCTTCGATTCCATAATACACATATTTATATTATGCAAAGGTATATCAAAAAACTTTTTTAGTATGCTTTGCGTCAAGATAATTTTGCTTTTTGTGGCATTATTCATTCTTTTTGTTTTAATTTGCATCATGGCGGTCGTCGCGGTCTGCCGTCCCGCCGGCCTGGCATATGTCGAAAAGTAAGTGGGGAGAGTAAAATAAATGCGTTTTTTCTTGTTTGTTTGCTTCAAATACACTACTTTTGCCATAGTAATAAACAATCTGTAAATCTCAATTACTTAAAGAAATACCACTATGGAAGTACAGAAAATCATGCAAGACCTGGAGCGCAAGCATCCTGGTGAGTCAGAGTTCCTTCAGGCAGTGAGCGAAGTGTTGGAGTCTATTAAGGACGTCTACAACCAGCATCCTGAGTTTGAAAAGGCCAAAATCGTCGAGCGCATCGTAGAGCCCGAGCGTGTACACATGTTCCGTGTGCCATGGGTAGATGACAATGGCGAGGTGCATGTCAATATAGGTTATCGCGTACAGTTCAACGGCGCCATCGGCCCGTACAAGGGCGGTCTGCGATTCCATCCCTCTGTCAACCTTTCTATTATGAAGTTCCTGGGCTTCGAGCAGACATTCAAGAACGCGCTCACCACGCTGCCTATGGGTGGCGCCAAGGGTGGTTCAGACTTCTCTCCCCGCGGTCGCAGTGATGCCGAAATCATGCGTTTCTGCCAGGCGTTCATGGACGAGCTCTATCGCTATATCGGTCCTGATGAGGACGTTCCTGCAGGCGACATCGGCGTAGGCGGTCGTGAGATTGGCTATCTCTTTGGCCAGTACAAGAAGCTCACTCATCGCTACGAAGGTGTGCTTACCGGTAAAGGCATAGAGTGGGGCGGTTCTATCCTCCGTCCCGAGGCTACCGGTTTCGGCGCGCTCTATTTCGTCAACCACATGATGAAGGACAAGGGCCTTGATATCGCCGGCAAGACAGTGGCTATCTCTGGCTTCGGCAACGTGGCTTGGGGTGCTGCCAAGAAGGCTACCCAGCTTGGTGCCAAGGTGATTACCATCAGTGGACCTGACGGTTATATCCACGACCCAGAAGGCGTCAGCGGCGACAAGATAGAATATATGCTCGAGCTCCGCTCCAGCGGCAACGACATCTGCCAGCCCTATGCTGAGGTTTATCCCGAGGCTACATTCGTGGCAGGCAAGAAGCCATGGGAGGTAAAGGCCGACATCTATCTGACCTGTGCTACCCAGAACGAGCTCAATGGCGACGACGCCGACATGATTCTCGCCAACCACCCATTGTGTGTGGCTGAGGTGAGCAACATGGGTTGTACGGCTGAGGCTGTCGAGAAGTTTGTGGCTGCCAAGCAGCTCTTCGCTCCCGGCAAGGCTGTCAACGCTGGTGGCGTGGCAACATCGGGTCTGGAGATGACTCAGAACTCTATACGCCTGCACTGGAGCAAGGACGAGGTCGACGAGAAGCTCCACTACATCATGAGCTCCATCCACGACCAGTGTGCCAAGTATGGCACTGAGCCCGATGGCTACATCAACTATGTCAAGGGTGCCAATATCGCCGGCTTCATGAAGGTAGCCAAGGCTATGCTGGCCCAGGGCGTAGTGTAAGCGACAATGCACAGACCGCGGTTGTCGGCAACGAAGCCGGCAACACGCGGTTGCTACATAACTTATGAAACAAATACGAAGAGTAATTATTGCAATCTTATCACTCTTGAGCTTTACCCCTATGCTAGCACAGACGCAGAGGGGTAAGGCTACTTTTTATTCCAAACGCGCCACCGGCGCGCGTACCGCCAGCGGCGACAGACTGCATCACGACAGTCTCACCTGCGCCCATCGCACCTATCCCTTCGGCACCCTGCTCAAGGTAACCAATCTCTCTAACAACAAGTCGGTAGTGGTCAAGGTCACCGACCGTGGCCCCTTTGCCCGTGGGCGTATCATCGACCTGTCGTGGCGTGCTGCCAAGGAGCTCGACATCCTTGCCAAGGGCGTATGCACCGTGAGGGTGGAGCGTTACAACGGCAGCGAGATTCCCTATCGTCCTGCCGAGGGTATCAATATGCCAGAGATAGACTTCGAGATAACCGAGGCAGGTTACAGTTTTACCGGCGAGTGGGCCGAGCGTATGAAGCAGAGCGATATGCCCACAACGAAGACCAAGAGAAAACACACCGCCAAGCCCCACGCTACCAAGAAGCACGCTTCCCGCAAGTCGAACAACTCGCAGCAGAAAGACCGCAACGCCGAGGACAAGAAGGAAGAGGGCAACGCGTGGTCCAATATCTTCAAGACCATCAAGAAGAAGAGCGAAGAGATGTTCTGACCCGTTTCCACTGGTCAGAGTCGCCGCCGAGGCCATTGTTCAGGCTCCGGAGGTTGTGTCCGTCGTCCCAATGATAGCCCTCTTGCCCTTGATTTGCGACAAGAATACCGCGTTGTTGCCCATGATTTGCAACAAAAGTAAAGTCCTGTTGCCCCTGATTTGCGACAAAAATAGCAGCTTGTTGCCCATGATTTGAGACAAAAGCAATGACTTGTTGCCCCTGATTTGAGACAAAAAAGCAGATGGTAGTCTGGTTTGTATCTGTATCTCCTATAAATATATTTAATAATGTGTCAAGTCGTGCGGCGATATGACAGTAAAATATGCAGTTTTATGCAAGCGGGTGAAAATGATGATAGCTCGTCGGTAAGTTTACGTAAAATATTATGCATTACATTCAGCCTTTTTGTGTCGTGTGGTTACATCTTTTTTTGTAACTTTGCAACAGATTGGAACTGAACTTTATCGGTAGAAACATTAAGAAAACGACAATGAAGATATTTGGTATCGGAATGAACTACATCCAACACAATAAAGAGTTGGATGGTGCGTTATATAAGACAGAGGCCCCAGTGTTGTTCACCAAGGCCGACTCGTCGCTGCTCAAGTCGGGCAAACCCTTCTTCGTTCCCGACTTCATGGGACGCATAGACTATGAGGCCGAGTTGGTGATACGCATCTGCAGGTTGGGCAAGAACATTCCCCAGCGTTTCGCCCATCGCTACTATGATGCCGTGACGGTGGGTATCGACTTCACCGCCCGCGATGTGCAGCAGCAGCTGCGCGAGAAGGGTCTGCCCTGGGACCTCAGCAAGAGCTTCGACGGTGCCGCAGCTATCGGCGAGTGGGTCGGCAAGGACAAGTTTCTCGATGTGCAGGCCCTGCGGTTCCACCTCGATATCAATGGGCAGACCGTGCAGGAAGGTTGCACCGCCGACATGGTCTTCGGCATCGACGAGATAGTGGCCTACATCAGCCAGTATTTCACCCTGAAGACGGGCGACGTAATCTTCACCGGTACTCCTGCCGGCGTGGGTCCCGTGCATATCGACGACCATCTGGAAGGTTATGTCGAAGAGCGCAAGGTGCTCGAGTTTAACTGTAAGTGAGACGATATTGAAACATAAAACCATCAGCCATCTGAAATCAGTCAGATACATATTAGTCATGATACTTCTTGCGTCGGCTATGACAACCCGGGCGCAGAAGTTTTATAATTTGACCGCCCAACAGGTCAAGATAGACAGCGTGGCCCCCACCTTTGCCTGCGCCATACCCCTCTCGGGCGATTATGCCGACAGTGTCTATACCGTCAGCATAGCCTATCCCGAATATATCGACATGACGGCTGCCGACGTAGCCAGCTACCGGCTTGCCACCCATGATGTCCGGCCCGGCGCAAGCCCCCTTATCACCCAGCACATCGTCACCTCGCGCCGCCAGGCCAGCCTGGAGGTCGCTTTCTGCCCCGTGGTCTTCCGCGGAGGCCGTCACCAGCTGCTTGTCAGTTTCATGCTCGATGTGCAGTCGCGCCCCCTCAGTCGTGCCGCCCGTCGCCGCCAGCGTGCGGCAGTGGTCCCTGTGGGCGAGCGCTATGCCGCCAACTCAGTGCTGGCCCAAGGACGATGGGCGAAGATACGCGTGAGCGAGAGCGGAGTCTACCAGATTACCGAGTCGCTCATCCGCCGTGCCGGATTTACCGACCTCTCGCGTGTGCATGTCTATGGCATGGGCGGCGCCCTCATCGACGAGAAGCTGACGGGTGCCAGTCTGCAAGCCCATGATGATTTGCGCGAGGTGCCCATCTGCCAGGTCGGCGGCAAGCGCCTCTTCTACGCCCAAGGCCCCGTGAGCTGGAGCGCCAACGATGCCACTGTGCGCACCCGCAATCCCTATTCGCAGTATGGCTACTACTTCATCACCCAGACCGATGAGGCTGTGACGCCCATCGATTCCGCCCAGTTTGTAAGCAGCATCTATCCCTCGCCCCACGATTACCACTGGCTCCACGAGACCGACAACTACGCCTGGTATCATGGCGGCCGCAACCTCTATGAGAATACCCCCATCGCCTTCAACTCTTCCTACGCCTACAGCCTGCCTGTCTTCAGCGGTTCGCAGCAGACAGCCCGTATAACCGTAGCCGTGTCGGCTGGTGGGGAAAGCCGTGTGGAGGTGTCCCTGGCCGACTCGCTGCTGGGCACCATCAGTATCATGCCCCAGAGCTATGACAAGGGAGCGTCGGCGACAGCCACCTACCGCATAGGCCGTTATGCCTCCGACGCCAAACTCGTCATCAAGACCATCGGCAGTTCGACGGTGCGTCTCGACTATATCTCGATGGCTTTCGACTCACCGCGTCCGGCTCCCAGCCTGACGGGCAATATCCCCGTCCCCGATTACGTCTACAACATTACCAACCAGAACCACCATGCCGACGGTCCTGCCGACATGGTCATCATTATCCCCACCAGTCAGAAGCTGCTTGCCCAGGTCGAGCGCATCAAGCGCCTCCATGAGCAGCGCGACGGCATGCGCGTGACCATCGTTCCTGCCGACGAGCTCTTCAACGAGTTCTCCAGCGGAACGCCCGATGCCAGCGCCTACCGCCATTACCTCAAGATGCTCTACGACCGCGCCGAGACCGAAAGCGATATGCCGCGCTATCTGCTGCTCTTCGGCGACGCCGTGTGGGACAACCGCATGCTCATCAGCGACACCCGCCGTCTCAGTGCCGACGACTATCTGCTGTGTTACGAGAGTGAGAACTCTTTCAGCGAGCTCTACTGCTACGTGAACGACGGTTTCTTCACGCTGATGGACGATGGCGAAGGCACCGATATCGCCCGCGACAAGGAGGATATTGCTGTGGGACGCATACCCGTGACCACAGCCGAGGCAGCCAAGGGCGTGGTAGACAAGATAGAGGCCTACATGACCAACGGCAATGCCGGCGCATGGCAGAACGTGCTCATGTTTATGGGAGACGACGGCAACCAGAATATCCACATGAAGGATGTCGACATGGCTGCCGAGCAGGTGGCTGCGCTCCATCCTGGCTATCATATCAAGAAGGTGATGTGGGACGCATACCAGCGCGAGTCGTCGGCCACCGGCCACGCCTATCCCGGTGCTTCGCAGGATGTGAAGCAGCAGATGGCTGCCGGTGCGCTCATCATGGACTACAGCGGCCACGGCCGCGCCGAGCAGTTGTCGCATGAGCGGGTGGTGACCATCAACGACTTTGAACAGGCGCGCAACGCCAATCTGCCCCTGTGGATTACGGCATCGTGCGACATCATGGCTTTCGACGGTGTCGAGCCCACGATAGGCGAGACCGCCGTATGCAATGCCAAGGGCGGAGCCGTAGCCTTCTGGGGAACCACGCGCACCGTGCAGACCCTCTACAACCGTCCGCTCAATATGGCTTACCTGCGCCACGTGCTCACCGTGACCGACGGACGCCCCACCACCCTCGGCGAGGCGCAGCGTCTGGCCAAGAACGAGATGGTGACCACCGGACAGGATGTCACCGTCAACAAGTTGCAGTTTACCCTCCTCGGCGACCCCGCCATGACGCTCAATCTGCCCACCATGACCGCTGTCATCGACAGCATCAACGGTGTGCCCGTGACCGCCGGCGCCCGTCTGCAGGTGGGTAAGGTGGCGCGCATATCCGGCCACATCGAGCAGGCACAAGACTTCGACGGAGTGGTGACAGCCACCGTGCGCGATGTGCGCGAACTGGTGACCTGCAAGCAGAACAATCAGACTGAGGCCGAGGAAGCCTTCACCTACTACGACCGCAAGCGCGTCATCTACCATGGTTCCGACAGCGTCAGGGCCGGCCGCTTCGCCCTCACCTTTGCCGTGCCCAAAGACATCTCCTACTCCGACGGCACCGGACTCATCAACCTCTACGCCGTAGACAATGCCCGCCAGCGCGAGGCCCACGGCGCCTTCGACCGCTTCACCGTAGCCGGAGGCGAGGTGACCACCGACTCCATAGGCCCATCCATCTACTGCTACCTCAACTCGCCCCAGTTTGTCAACGGAGGCAAGGTCAACACCACACCCTACTTCGTGGCAGAGATCACAGATGAAGACGGCATCAACGCCACCGGCAGCGGCATCGGCCACGACCTGCAGCTCATCATCGACGGTGACATGGCCAAGACCTACACCCTCAACGACAACTTCGCCTTTGACTTCGGTACCTATACCCGTGGCACCACCTATTATAATATACCCGAACTTACCGAGGGCAAGCACACCCTCGTCTTCCGGGCTTGGGATGTGCTCAACAATGCTTCTACCGCCCGTCTCGATTTCACCGTGGTGCGCGGACTCGAGCCCAATATCTTCAGCGTGGGTCTGAGCAAGAACCCTGCCACCACCTACACCACCTTTATCATCAACCACGACCGCACAGGCAGTCCCATGGACATCGACATCGAAGTCTTCGACATGAGTGGACGCCTCCTCTGGACCCACTCCGAGAACGGGGTGCCCGCCACGGGAGCCTATACCGTAGACTGGGATCTGACGCTTGACACCGGCGGACGCCTCCAGACGGGAGTCTATCTCTACCGCGTGCGTGCCGGCTCTGATGGCAGCAAGAAAACATCCAAAGCAAAGAAACTTATCGTCTTGGGCAATAATTAGGCGGTAGTCTCCGTTATCCTATAGCATAACAATAGTAGAAGTATAATGAACAAGCTCACATCTATCATTTTCGCCATACTCCTTGTCATGGTTGCTGCCACGGTGCAGGCCCAGGACAAGAAAGATATGTTCAATCCCGTCAATACCTCGGTGACCTCGCAGACGATAGCCCCCGACGCACGTGCAGCCGGAATGGGCGATGTGGGTGTGGCTACCGATGCCGATGTCAACTCCCAATACTGGAACCCCGCCAAGTACCCCTTTGCCATTTCGCGTGCCGGAGTGGCGCTCAACTATACCCCCTGGCTGCGACAGCTGGTCAACGATATGGATGTGGCCTATCTCGCCGGCTACTACCGCATAGGCGACTACAGTGCCGTGTCGGCCTCTATGCGCTACTTCTCCATGGGCGAGGTCTTCATGGACGGTCACACCGAAGACAATGCCATGACCATCAACCCCTATGAGATGTCGCTCGATGTGGCCTATTCGCTCATGCTCAGCGAGACCTTCTCCATCGCCGCCGGCGTAAGATGGATTTACTCCGACCTTACCTTTGACTTCAATGAAGATACCCAGCCCGGTTCAGCCTTTGCCGCAGATATCGCCGCATACTACCAGAACTACATCAACCTGGGCCAGCGCGAGTGCCAGTTGGGCTTGGGACTGAATATCTCCAACATCGGTAGCAAAATCAATTTCGGTGGCGACAACCACAGTTTCTTCATCCCCACCAACCTGCGCCTCGGAGCCTCGCTCAAGGTGCCCATCGACGAGTACAATCGCATCACCTTCGCAGCCGATGCCAACAAGCTGCTCGTGCCTACCTACCCCAAGCAGCGGGAGGGCGAGGACGAAGAGCAGTACAAGCAGCGCATGGAGGACGAATACTGGAACGTGTCGTCCATCAGCGGTATCTTCAAGAGCTTCACCGATGCACCCAACGGATTTAAGGAAGAGCTCGAGGAAATCAACTGGAGCGTGGGCGCAGAGTACGAGTACAACGACAAGTTCTTCCTCCGCGCCGGTTATCACCACGAGAGCGAGAACAAGGGTAACCGCAAGTACTTCACCGTGGGCGCCGGCTTCCGCATGAAGGTCTTCTCGCTCGACGCCGGTTATGTCATCGCCACCGCCAAGACCAACCCGCTTGACCAGACGATGCGCTTCACCCTGAGTTTTGATATGGACGGCATCAAGGACATCTTCCGCCGTCGCTAATTCCACCTTATTATATATTATGACAAAGATTAGAGTAGGCATGGGCTTCGACGTCCACCGGCTGGTGCCCGACCGCGAACTGTGGCTCGGAGGTATACGTATTCCTCACACCATGGGATTGCTGGGCCATAGTGATGCCGACGTGCTCATCCATGCCATCTGCGACGCCCTGCTGGGTGCAGCCAATATGCGCGACATAGGCTATCATTTCCCTGACACCTCGGCAGAGACACTCAACGTAGACAGCAAGATACTGCTTGCCAAAACCATCGACCTTATCGCCAGCCGCGGCTACCGTGTGGGCAATGTCGACGCCACCGTCTGCGCCGAGCGGCCCAAAATCAATCCGCATGTGCCCGCGATGAAGGCATGTCTCGCCCATGTCATGGGCATCGACGAGGACGACGTCTCCATCAAGGCCACCACCACCGAGCGACTGGGCTTCACCGGCCGAGAAGAGGGCATCAGCGCCTACGCCGTGGTGCTCATCGAGAAGGCATAACCCGCTTTCTCCATCCATTTTACCATCCATAACCATCAAGAGGGATGCCTCCCGCAGCCCATCATGAAGCGTAGGCATCCCCATACTATTAACCACCATCCACGACATGATGCACGACAGAAATTACCAAGAGATTATAGAGAATATTTGCCGCGAGATACAGCCTTATGCCCAACTGGGACGACAGGCCGATTACATCCCCGCGCTCGCCAGTGTAGACCCCGACAAGTTTGGCATCTATCTGAGCGTCCTCGGCGGCGACGATTGCATGTATGGCGACTACGACACCTGTTTTTCCATTCAGAGTATAGCCAAGGTTTTCTCGCTTGCCATAGCGCTGAGCCTTGAGGGAGAGAACCTGTGGATGCGTTTAGGAAAAGAGCCGTCGGGCACGCCCTTCAACTCATTGGTGCAGCTCGAGTACGAGCATGGCCGCCCACGCAATCCCTTTATCAATGCCGGCGCCCTGGTGGTGGCCGATGTGCTGCTGTCTCATCTCGACGATGCCCAGGAGTTCTTCATCCAGTTTGTGCGCCAGCTTAGTGGCAATGTCACGGTCGACTATTCGATGGAGGTAGCAGAGTCGGAGTACGAGACCGCCTATCTCAACGCTTCCATCGCCTATCTGCTCAAGCATTATGTCAACCTGCACAACCCCGTCGACGAGGTGCTGCGGTTCTATAGTATGATATGTTCTGTGGAGATGAACTGCCGCGACCTGGCTCGAGCCTTTGTCGCCTTTGCCAAGAGCGATGAGCCCTTCGACCACGCCGGCGTGAAGTTGAGTGCGTCGGGCGTGAAGCGCATCAACGCCATCATGCAGACCTGTGGCTTCTACGATGAGGCGGGCGAGTTTTCTTTCCTCGTGGGACTGCCTGGCAAGAGCGGTGTAGGTGGCGGCATCGTGGCAGTCTATCCCTCGCGCTATTCCATCGCCGTTTGGAGTCCGCGACTCAACAAGCACGGCAATTCCATCATGGGCATCAAGGCGCTCGAGCGTTTTACCACCGAGACCAGCGAGTCTATATTCTGATAATATCCACTTACCCATTTCATTCCATTGTCCTGTTGCTTGGGTGGGCTCTATTGCACGTTTTTATCCACCATTTATTGCGTCTATAAGGGGATGACATAAACACAAAAAGCCGTGGCGGCGGATGGCGGCTTCGCCTTGGCGTGGATGGTGCGCACCCCTGGCAACTCCGTCAGAGTTGCTGCTGCTTGCGGGCCGCTGTTTATATGTACTCCTTCCGTTGCTGCTCCTTGCGGGCTGCTGTTTGTATGTACCCCTTGCATTGCTGCTGCTTACGGGCTGCTGTTTACATGTACTCCTTCCGTTGCTGCTGCTTACGGGCTGCTGTTTACATGTACTCCTTCCGTTGCTGCTGCTTGCGGGCCGCTGTTTACATGTACTCCTTCCGTTGCTGCTGCTTGCGGGCCGCTGTTTGCATGTACTCCTTCTGTTGCTGCTACTTACGGGCTGCTCTTCACATGTACTCCCTGCGTTGCTGCCGCTTAGAAGGACCTGGTTGCGTGTCTCATCCTCCATTTATTGCGACTATAAGGGAATGACATAAACACAAAAAGCCGTGGTGGCGGCTGTCGGCTTC
>ERZ780128.606-NODE-606-length-13483-cov-1.978031_pt1 | contig 13483 bp, 6 predicted proteins | sample MGYA00511170_ERZ780128 | MGnify/ENA primary metagenome ERZ780128 (study PRJEB29588, sample SAMEA1970465) | human gut metagenome | biome: human gut; feature: human-associated habitat; material: faeces | place: Denmark | collected 2008/2010 ...
TGCCATATATTATTTTCCTGATCATGTTTTCATGGTGAAGTTTACAAATTCTTTACAAGCAGTGTTGCGCAGCTATCTTTTAGGACAAACGCTACGCAACACCAGCACTGATTTTACAATTAATCTACAGTAATTTCATCTACAAACAGAAAAGCAGGATTTCCTTTACCTCCATGCCAAGAAGGAATATTGTATTCCGGCTTTGCCAATACTTTCAGATAACGTGCTTTCACAGGTTCAAAGCTCAATACATGTTCATATAATTGGTTTGGATTATCCAAAGTCATTGCAGGATATTCTTCTGAAGCTACTTGCTTGAAATTCTCACCGTCTTCTGAAACAGCGACACTGATGGAACGCGCGTCAAATATCCAGTCACCCTTCTCCACATTTGTAGTAAGTGTCACTTTGCTGAAATCAGCCGGCTGCCCGAAATCAATCACGGCTTCCATATCATTCTTATAAAAAGCAATCCAACGTCCTGTCTTATAATTTCTATTTCCTTTCAAACCATCCACCAAGGTAGAGATACCGGCAAATTCATATTGCTTGTTCACAGGTTGTAGAGCTGTTATTTTCTTTGAAGTCGATTTGCTGAACGCAATGTCTTCTTTCACAATACGACTATTGCCTGTAGGACGGACAGCCATAGCCTTAAACGTACAATTTGTATTGATCTTCACCGGTTCTGTATAAAGCTGTGAAGCGGTAGTGGGATCTGTGCCATCCAATGTATAATATACCGGACAGTTGTCTACAGTAGACAAAGTAACATCCACCGTACCAGTTTCCGCATTAGGCTCAAACCGGGCAGTCACATCAAACACGTGCTTGGCATAATTATACTGATATACATCATATATCTTCACCATACGTACCAAACGCTGCAAGAAATCCTGATAATCCTTATGTTCAGGATTTGTCCATTGAATATCTGCCAAAGCGGCCATACGTGGTAATTCCATATATTCCACCTGACTAAATGTAGGAATATACTCAGTCCACAAATTAGCCTGTACACCTTTAATATATTTCTGTTCCTCCGGTGTCAGTGATGCCGGCATAGGTTCATAACTATACACACGTTCTAAAGGTAAGTAACCGCCAATGGCTTCCGGTTCCTGTTCCACATCCTTGCTCTGATAATAGTCAAAATACAAATAAGTATTCGGTGACATAATAACATCATGCTTCTGCTTGGCAGCCTCAATACCGCCACCTTCACCACGCCATGACATGACAGTAGCATTAGGAGCCAACCCACCTTCCAGAATTTCATCCCAGCCAATAATCTGACGTCCGTGGTCATTCAAGTATTTTTCCGCATGATTGATAATGAAGCTCTGTAATTTTTCCTCTGCCGTGTGGTTCTTGTCAGCCTTAATACCTAAAGCTTTGATACGATCCTGGCACTTTGGACATTTTGCCCAACGTACCTTAGGACATTCGTCACCACCTACATGAATATATTCTGACGGGAAAATCTGAATAATTTCCCCTAATACATCTTCAATGAATTTCAAGGTTTCATCATTTCCTGCGCAAAGCACATCTTCTGATACCCCCCAGATTTTCCATACTTCGTACGGACCACCAGTACAGCCCAAGTTAGGATATGCAGCCAAAGCAGCCTGCATGTGCCCCGGCAAATCTATTTCAGGAATAACCGTGATATGACGTTCGGCAGCATAAGCTACAATTTCTTTTGCTTCTTCCTGTGTGAAGAATCCACCATAAGGCTTGCCATCATATTTTCCCGAGTTATGTCCGATAACCGTTTCCGCTCTTTTAGAACCTATTTCAGTCAGTTCAGGACGACTCTTGATTTCGATTCTCCATCCCTGGTCTTCAGACAAATGCCAGTGGAAACGGTTGATGTTGTGCAAAGCCAGCATATCAATAAAACGCTTTACAGAATCTACCGGGAAAAAATGACGTGACACATCCAACATTGCACCACGATAAGAGAAACGAGGATAGTCATTGATTTCAACCGCCGGTAAAGCGATATCCACTCCTTGTGCTACCGGAATAGATTTACGCAACGTCTGGATGCCATAAAATACTCCGGCTTCCGTAGGTCCGGAAATAACCACTTGGTCGCTGGTTACCTTCAACTGGTATCCTTCAGGATTTTTAGCATTTCCACCCAATTGCAGGATTATCCCCTTGCCATCTGTGCCAGCTTGTACAGCCAATGACTTTCCGGTAAGATCTTTGATATAACTTGCCAAAAATTCAGCGTTCTTTTGCATTTTTTCATTGCCTTCCGGATACATTATCTTAGTTCCATTTGACAAAATAAACGGAGCAGCCTGATCCATTACCGAAATTTCCTGCGGTAACGGAATTATCTGATAATTTGCTTCTTTTACTTCTGTGTTACAGGATAAAAGCATAAAACCTGCCATTGTCAGCCCTGCAAGGCCCATTAAAGTTTTCATAATAGATATTAATTGATTAGTTAGTATCACTTAATTGCTTAATAGTTATATCAACCTTTTCATTCTTCTTCAGTTTATCTGAAGTAATAATCACTTTCTTTGTCTGTCCCGGCAACAAGTCAAAGAAGTTATCAGTAAATTTCGCACCTTGAACAGGAATCTCTATGAACACATCCCTGGCCAGCTGTCTGGCAGACAGAGTCACTTCATATTTTCCATCCATCGGCTTCACTTTATAGCGGATCTCGGTCTTCGGAAGCTCCTGATCTTTTGCGTGGTTAAAGTAATAAATTTCTTCGGATAAAACCTCACCTTTCTTGTTTTTTAATGTCATTAGAAGAAAAGTATTTTGAGGACTTGTTGTTATACCCGCATAAGGTTCCTTATAATATAAGGTGGAAGCATTGGCCGGAACCTCGCCCTTGATACTCTTTTTAGTCAGAACTTTTCCATTAAAATCCATCACACGCAACAATAAAGTCACCTCTTTATCCGCTTCCAGCTTGTCCGACATAACATAAATATTCAAATCCTCCCCTTCCTTGACAGCATCTACCAATACCGGAGCAAAAGCTCTTTTTGCCTGATAATGCAACGCTTTCCAATTGCCATAATAATCAATGCTCGACCAGGAAACGACCGGCCAGCTGTCATTCAGCTGCCAATATAAAGTCCCCATACAATAGGGACGGTTACGACGATGGGCTTCCAAACCCTGGCGCACTCCTACCCCCTGCAAAACCAAACCCATATAAACCAACTGATCGAAATCTTCAGGTACTTTATAATACAGTCCCATAGTCTTCTTGATGAGGAAATTACCGATAGTGGCTTTTTGATGAGCATTCATCACCTCCGATTCCAATGCATAATCTTCCGGTGAGGCAAAAGTAGCAATCGTCTTCATTTCAGGAAATGCCTGAAAACCAAACTCACTCATAAAACGCGGAATTTCCGTATCCAGACTTTCAAACGGTTTCTGACCATACCAGATACCCCAATTATGGCTGTCGGCAATCTTCCAACTTTCGGGACGTCCCCAATTGGCCTCGTACGGAGAACCATGCATATAGAAACGGTCCGGATCAAGTTCAGCTACTTTACGAGGCAACAACTCACGGAAAAGTTTGTCATAGCCCTGCTTCATTCCTTCCATAATACCGGGATCAGTGTATTTCTTATCCCATCCCCAGTAACGCATACCTTCATAAATTTCATTATTTCCACACCACATAGCCAGACTGGCATGGTTCCGTAAACGCTTGATATTATATTCCGCCTCGGCCTCTACCCGTTTCATAAAAGCAGGATCGGACGGATAAGTAGTGCAGGCAAAAATAAAATCCTGCCAAACTAAAATTCCATTCTCGTCCGCCGCCTGGTAAAAAGCATCATCCTCATAAATTCCTCCACCCCATACACGAATCATATTCATATTGGCATCTTTCACATCCTTGAACAACTGGCGGTAACGTTCTTCAGTAATGTTAGGCAGCAAAGCATCATCCGGGATAAAATTCGCGCCTTTGGCAAACATAGGTTCACCATTGACTACAAAATAGAAGGATTCTCCCTGATCGTCTTTTTCTTTCACCACCTTTATTGTACGGAGTCCGATACGCTCTTTTTGAGAAGCTATCACTTTACCATCCACCTTTATTACGGCTTCAAAGTCATACAATGCAGGTTCCCCCCAACCATTAGGCATCCATAAATGAGGCTGCCGTATCTCTATGGGAAGAAGAATATGGTTTGTTCCCGGCTGCAATGTCACCTCTTTCTGTTCGGTTACCTTTTCACCCTCCTTATAAGAATAAGCAACGGTTACTTCCGCTTTCTGAGGAGTTGCAGAAACACTGTTTACAGTCAGGCGGTTTTCAACTTTCGCCAGATCTTTTGTTACCGAAGCCTGACGTACATAGTAATCATCAATGCGTGCCACATCATAGAAAGTCAGTGTCACAGGCCGCCAGATACCACTGGTTACCAAGCGGATTCCCCAATCCCAGCCATAACTGTAAGGCGCTTTACGGCTATAGATACTGACCCGCTTATCACTATGGTCATTATCAGCAGGATAATCAAAACCATTGGTTTCCCATTGGGGTAAAGTTTGCTTGACAGGTGAATGAAACAGAATCTGCAAATGGTTTTCTCCCTTCCGCAACACCTCTTTTACCGGAAGAGTATAGCCGACAAACATATTGTCCGTACGTTCCAACAAAGAGCCGTTCAGGTAAATATCTGCATACGTATCCAATCCTTCCAAAATCAACAAGGCAGCATCCCGCGAGAGTTGCTCATCCGTCACATTAAAAGTAGTTTTATAGACCCAGTCCTCATTCTCCACCCACTGCACTTTTTGCTCATTCATCCCATAAAATGGATTGGGCAGTTTATTATGAGAAATCAAATCCTGATGTACCGTTCCGGGCACCGTAGCCGGCAACCATTCATTCCGGCCGACCTGGGCGAACTCCCATCCCTTATCAAGACTCAGACTCTCTGACTTCTTATACTCCTTTGCACTGAGCATCATCGGAAAGCATCCTAACATCATCAAAACTTTTAATGTTTTCTTCATCTTACCTATCTTTATTAATTTATATACTATTCAGCCCGGAATGTGGAAGCAGGCAAACCGGCGCCATTTACCAGATTGGCACGGGTAAATGGCTGCCATCCGTAACGAACCGTTTCCGGCTCTTTCACCTTGTCACTCCATACTTTTATTTTACCGTTTTCAACAACAGCCTGTGCCGGATAAAATAATCCATCATCACCTGCCACTTCGAATGTACGAACCGGTTTCCCATCCGAAGTGGACAACTTCTCCGCATAATCAAAAGAAATATAAGCCGCACCTCCACTAAATACGACTGATTTATAAAGCGGTCCCGAAGGAATGACATTTTTATATCCGTATGTTTTATTCAAAGCCCATGCAGCCAACCGTTCACCGACTTCTCTTTTCTGTTTGGGGTGTACGTCCAATGAGTCTCCCCTATCTGAACTGACAGCCATACCGGTATGAGGAATCTCCGCCATCAAACGACGCTGGCTATCACGGAACCAAGTCCATGACGGACGGTCTATACTGGACAATTGGACAAAATAGAATGGAAGTTCCGCATCCCCCCAATTCTTGCGCCAACTTTCCACCAACAATCTGAACAACTTTTCATGAGTCTCCCGATTATGGGCATTAGACTCACCCTGATACCAAATAAAGCCTTTGACCGGAAACTGTTCCAAAGGACGGATACCCGATTCATACAAATAACAAGGCTCATAAGGATGGCGTTGCAATTTATTGGAAGACTGCTTTACATTCAAGGCAGCACGCCCACGCACCCAGTCTTGGATAAAATCATTCTGCATCCAATTACGTAAGATAGCCGGAAAACGATATTCCAATGTACTACGGTCTATCCATGCTTCAGTAGGAGATCCGCCAATGGCATTGCAAATCAGTCCTACAGGGACTTGCAAACTATCCTGCAATTTCTTTCCGAAATAGTAAGCCACCGCCGAAAAATTACCGGCTGTTTCAGGCGAACAAACTGTCCACCGTGTATCCTTATAATATTGCAGATGATTCAATGAATCGAGTACCGAAGCATCCCACTCCACCGCATCCGTACGCCAACGGGCTTTCATATCATAAAAACGGATATTGCTATTTGCAGCTTGAGGAACATCTTGTGCGGCAGTCGCACTCCAATTCAGATAAAACTCCATATTCGATTGTCCGGAACAGAGCCACACTTCTCCCGCCAACACATTTTCATAGACCAGTTTCCGTTTTTCTGTAGAAACAGTCAGCGTATATGGACCGCCCGCCTTCAATGGCCGGACATCCACCGCCCACTTTCCATCTGCTCCCGTCACAGCCTGAAGTTGCTGCCTGTCTATGGAAACAGTTACTTTCTCACCGGCATCCGCTTTTCCCTGAATAGTCAGCAGACGTCCATGCTGCAATACCATATTGTCCGTATAAATTTCCGGCATTTGCAAACCGCCAAAATCACCGGTTATGCCTTCATACACCGTTTTTGCCAAGACAGCCGCACCTTCCTTATCAGGATGGACAGCATCGGGCAACATAAAAGGATATGGATATAAAGGTGCATGAAAATCTATCAACTGTACTTGTGCGTATTTCGCTATCGTTTCTATAGCCAGCTGAATCTCATCATGCCAGTCGCGTGTGCCGGACTCAAACCGCGGATGGCGGTCGGCAATCGGAGTCAGACGGGCAATCAAAATACGACATTCAGGATTCGCCACTCTGAACGAATCAATCAGTGCACGATAATCCGCTATAAAAAAATCACGGTAATTGGGCCAATCACGCGGATCTGTATCATTCACTCCTAAATGAATAACCACTACATCACCAGCAAAAGCCAATGCATCCTTAAACTCTTTCTGTTGCATAAAAGGCCGGTGTCCCTTGTTCAGCAACGTAGCTCCCGGCTTTCCAAAACGCTCCACCGTATACCCTTCACCCAGCATTTGCTGTAACCGGGCAGGATAGGACTCCTTATCAGGATCGGATACACCTATGCCATAGGTAATGCTATTACCTACACAAGCAACCTTCACCCGCTTCCGTGCAAATGAAACGGTACAAAGAAACAAACATAAAATCAGTATTAATGTCTTCTTCATTTTTGGTCAACATAAGGTTTTACAATATCACGCCACAGCAAGTATCCCTTTCCTAATAAATGTAATCCGTCATTAGTATATACTGGATTCATCTTGCCTGTCTCTTTCTCCACAAAATGACTATACAAATCAATATAGGCAGCTCCTTCCTTTACCGCCAATGGTTCCAACAAATCATTAATTTGTTTTACCATCTGCCAGCGTGATGTATGCCCGTTAAACATACCGTAACAATCATTCACCGGCAATACACTTTGCAAATATAATTTTGTTTTTGGAGATTCTTGCTTTATTTTCCGAACAATCATACTTATTTCTGAAATAATTTTATCCGCAGACGTTCCCCGAGAAACATCATTGATACCGATCAATAAAAAAATCTTTGCCGGTTTTCCCTTTACAATCGGATCCAAACGGTCATATACCCCCATACAGATATCTCCACTGATACCCCTGTTCTTCACATTCTTATTTTGGAACAACTCAGCCCACTCGCAACCGTTGGTAATACTGTTCCCTAAAAAAATAATATCTTTTGAAGTAACCGGAAGTTCTTCAAACAAAGTCGCTCTCTGCTCATAAAAAGTAGAATACTTGCGTTCCTGAGCAAACTGGGGTAACGCTAATAATAATCCCAATAACAATAAGACAATACGTTTCATTTTATTTTTGTTTATCTGGTGAATAAATCAATCCTTCTACCGCCCTTTCTCCGTCAGGAGTCACAAAGACAGTGGTAAACATCCATTTCACAAGACGCGTCTCAGCCATCTTAAACTTACCGATAGGTAACTTTAAGAAAACTTTGTTCCAACCTTTATTTAAATGCACCGCCAATGGAGATCTTCCTACGCAATTCTCATTTCCCAAAGGTACTTCATAACTTTTCACCTTATGCGTAGCAGTCCATACAGGAGGTAATATTTCGCAACCATTAATCCAGATGCGGCTTCCCTTATAATCCCATTTGTCAGGCAATGGCGCCAGATCCATTTCCGAACGACTGTAATTCTGGAATTCCACCCACAGTCCCACCTCCTGATCCTTGGGCGAATACACCCAAGTATATGCATAAGCCGTGTGGTTTTCCTTAGGATCAGCATAAAAAGCAGGAACCATATCCCCCCAGACATGACGCAAATAAATACCTGCCCCCATTGCCTGACGTACACCATACGTATTCCCGTTATAATGATAGATATCCTTTAATTCCTGTTCAGGCGGGAACACCTTATCCATATCTCCCCCATTAGGAAAAGCATCCGTAATATTCCATTTTACATTAGTCTGTTTTACATAGGCGAAAGGATATCCTTTAAACGTATGCTCCTTATGCCACAACATACGCTTTTCAAAATCAGCGAATTCTTTAAATGCTTCCGTGTCTTCGGGGGGAAGTATCGTACCCAGTCCGTCAAAATATTCCGTACCTCCCCCTCTCCAGGCACGCTCGGCAATAGCAAGCATATTGGGGTACAAGCCATTTTCAATAACCAGATTCCACTCATTGTCAATCAAACGATCGTGCCACAAAGCCAATATAGTTCCCGCAATGTCCTCACTGCCTTCTGCCTGATCATAAATACGGCTGTTGTACAAAGCTACAATATCACCGAAAACATCAAAATGATTCAGATAATGAAATTTGGAATCGATAGCAGGAATACCCGGTTGCGCCTTTCCACGGTAACTCCACAAATGTGTCATGTCTATTTCCCCCGGTTTATAGTGCCAGCCCGGATTCCAGGATATTACTTTTTTCCCTTTTGAGCGTACATACGCCACCATTTCGGGTACAAAATGCGGATTGGTAAACTCCACCTCATCCGTACCTATATGTAAATAAGGCACATCAAATGTCTCACACACCTCATCCAGTAACAGTTTCAATATTTTCATCCCTTCCGGACTTTGCATATCATGGCGGAAAGCACGCACAAAGGCAGCACTATGCCCTGGCATATCTATCTCAGGAATCAACAACACCTGATGTTTCTTACAAAAATCCACCAAATCGCGTGCCTCTTCCAGCGTATAATATTTACCCGGCATACGGATGGTGTTCACACTATCATTCAGCATAGGAAAAATTTTACTTTCCAATCTCCATGCCTGGTTTTCAGTAAGATGCCAATGAAATACATTAATCTTAAACCGGGATAAAATCTCTATCTCTCTTTTCAATTCTTCCATTGAAATATAACTGCGTCCCACATCCTGCATAAATCCGCGTATCCGGAATGCCGGCCAGTCTACAATCTCACAACCGGCAACAGAGCTTCTTTTCCCTTTTTTCTGCTCCAATTGCCGAAGTGTCTGCATAGCCCAATACACTCCCTGTTCTGTTACAGCCTCTATCTTTATCCGCTTGTTTGAAACAGAAAGACGATAGGCTTCAGCCCCATTTAACCTGGCCTCCTCAATAGACGGAACCAGTTCCACTTCAATCACCGATGACGAGTGTTCAACAATCTCACCACCTGCATTCATGATAAAAACTTCCCACTCCGGTCTCAACACCGGAGTAGAAAGTTTCACCTTTCCCATAGTAAAATTCTTCCCCGTATCCTTATACAACTGAGGTTTAGGAAGTAACGAGATACTGGTTTGTGCTATAGTTACAGCACAAACCAGTATCATACCAATAAAACTAGAAAACCAGCGTTTCATTATTTATTTGGTCTTTACAATATCTTTCAATTTTATCGCTTGGAAAGTCATGTGGGCCACACTGCTTTCATATAAAATTCCTACTGTTTCCTTGTCAATCATAGTCAAGCAGCTGTATCCCCAACCCCAACCGGCATCCAACAACAATTGATTCTCGGGCAACCAAGTCACCCCACCATCCAGACTTGCTTTGATGGTAATGCTATGACGGTTCTTGGCATCATTCGGATTAGAGAACAAAAGGATGTCTTTACCCAATACATTCTCTTTAGCTTTAACACTAATCAAACTGGCCATACAAACCGGTTCCTGTAAGGCTGTACGTGAAGATTCATGTTCTTTCCACGTTTTACCTAAATCTGTAGTTGTAGAAACGGCACGACTGCCACCACGATTATCACGCATATTCAGCATCAGCACTCCCGGTTCCACTTCCACTACCTGAGATTCAGTAGTATTAGTGCGTGCCAATGTGCTGATATTCCATGTCTTTCCATGATCCTTACTGTATATAATACCGGCATTAGGAATACGGTCATTGCCAATATACTGGCTGGCAAAGACCAATGTTCCATCTTCCATAGAGATACCTCTACCGGGACCTTGCAGCAAGAAATACCATGACGGATCTTTCACCTGTTCTGTTATATTCATAGGCTCCGACCAGGTTTTACCATCATCATCACTTTTCACCATCATTAATTGCGCTGTATGATTACGGTCCATACCTGTTTGTGAATTCCACCACGCACGACCATTCCCCATACCATGTGTCCAGGCAGCAACAATCCAGATAGTTCCTGTCTTTTTATCAACTAAAATGGCAGGATCACCTACTCCATTCTGTGCTTTAGGCAGACCATCATATTCACCAAATGCCATCGGAATGCGCATTTTCTCCCAAGTCTGCCCTCCGTCCGTACTTCTGCTCAGACCTATTTCCACATACTCCTGTAAATCCGCACTATTATTATAGCGTACATCATATACCCCCAACAAGGTTCCTTTATTTGAAGTGGCCAATCCGGGAATACGATAGGCAGCAGCCCCGTCATCACCGGCATGGCGCACGCCTACCCCCATATAATGGGTATCCGCCTTACGGGCTATCTTCAAAGGAGCAACCTGTCCGTCAATCTTAGCTTCCACCACTTCTGCCGACACTTTGGACAAGATAGAAGCAACAGGCTTCATTTGCAGGCTAATCCAAAAATAATTCACTCCCGGAAACAATTTTTGGTCAGCTTTCAATATAACCTCGCGCTTCGGGGCCTTTACTTCCGACTTCAAAACGGAATAAGAAGTATTGGCAGCCAATGTTTTTCCCGGAGTATTATTAGATATATAATCTACCGGAGCAAAATAAGTCTTTCCCCTCCTCTCCACGCTTTCAGTTCCACCATAATACAGTTTCACAGATTCAATTTCATTCAAATTCACGTCTTTGCCGAAGTCCAACTTCACTTCATTCAGCATCTGACTTTGAGCAGCCTCTATACGCAAATGAAACAACTCATTATCCTGCCTTTCAATCAACACAGGAATCCGGGTTTCGCGGACAACAACCGTATCTGCCGCCGCACTTAACTTGAAGGGTGCTAATATAAAAACAACAATTAGCAGTAATAAGCTAGGGTTTCTCATAATATTTATAATTTTACGGGTGTAAAAATAAAAGTTTTTATTGAAATTAGAAAATAAAAAGACGGTTTCTTTATTAATTTCATAAAGAACACCGTCTTTTTATGCAATTAAAGATTCTTATCCGACAAAAATTTAATAACCAACCGTTTGTTTCAACAATGGATTATTAGTAAGAGCTCCTTGGTTGATAGGCCAAAGCAGACGGGCAGACTCCGCCGGAGTATAGTCAAGTACGTACGAATCGCCAAAACGCCGCAAGTCATACCATCGTTTTCCTTCCAGCATAAATTCAAACAAACGTTCCTGCAAGACAGCATCCGCCGGACGCTTATCGACTTCCTGATTGGGAAACCCCACTGTTGAAGCATCATACGCATCACCAAACGCACGCTGACGCACCCGGTTTATCTCTGTAGCCGGATCCTCACCCAAAAGCACTTTCGCCTCAGCCAGCATCAATAGCAAATCCGAATATCTATAAATAGGATAATCATCACATCTCACCCGTGTACTTCCATTCATAACTCCCCAATACTTATGCGGATACACCCCTACCAATTCCAACTTGCCATTTTCCACCTTATTATATACATCTTTCAATGTAACGTCACGACGGGTGTCTCCCGGCAGAAACTTCTTGAAGTTTTCCAATTTCACCATCAGGCGCATGATACCGAAATTATTCTCGACAGACGTATTTATCAAAGTACCATCCGCATTATAGAATTTCCCTAAATAATCAGCCTGTGGAAACAAATCATTATTTCCATTCCACAGATTGTATTCAAACAATTCATTATGAATGGTAAAGATAATCTCTTTATTACCTTTATTATCATAAGCAAACACTCCCTGATAAGTATCCATCAAGTCCAGATTGCTACGGCTGATATTATTCTGTATGTCAACCAACGCATTCTTTGCTGTCCGGGCATCTCCTTCTCCCCCGTCACGATGGGCACTCCACAGATATACATCCGCTTTCAGCATCAATGTGGCAGCCTTTGACCACAGCGATTTTTTTTCCTTTATGGTATAATCAGGCCCAAAATAACTTAATGAAGATTCTATATCTTTTTTTACCTGCTCAAAGATTTCGGCAGCCGGAGTCGCCGCCTTTGCCAGTTTACCCACTTCAAAACCCAGGCTAGGCTCTTCCGTAAACACGACATCTCCCCATGAACGATATAGCTGATACATATAGTAAGCACGCAATCCATACACCTGTCCCAAATAATAATTCCTGGCACTTTCAGTCAGCACATCCGTATGAAGAGTTCTGCTGATAAACAAGTTCATCTGGTTGATATTCTGATACAAATCACCAAATCCGCTGATTCCGGGATTCTCCGCATTCAATGTATTATAAGGAAAACGTTCCATCCCCTGGGTGGCTTCTCCACCAAAAGGAGTTCCCCCAAAGACATCACTTCTTGCCTCACCCAACAAAAACATATTCCACGAATGGCTCCTGAAGCGACTATGCAGTCCAAAAACAAATGAATCAAACTGTTCCGGAGTTTTCCAGTAATTCAAGTCAGTGATATCGCTCACCGGGTCCATATCCAACGAAGTACATCCACCGGCCAACATAGCCGATGCGGCAAAAGCCAATATTATCTTTTTTATGTTCATACCTTTTCTTTTTTACACATTAAAATGACAATTGTAAACCAAACAAAACGGTTCTTGGTGTAGGATAACGTCCATTGTCTATACCACCACGACCATTTGCCTGAATATCCATAACCGGTTCCGGAGAAGTTCCATCATATCCGGTAATATAGAATAAATTCTGTCCCGTAACATACACGGACGCATCGGTCAAGAACACCTTATTTATAAGATTCTTCGGGAATTTATAACTCAAGGTTACCTCACGCAGACACAAATAATCCCCCTTTTCATAGAAAGTAGAGTTATTATTGTTCAGATTCGTTGTACCATTATTGGAACGGGTAATGTTCTTTTTCGCATTCTGGTCGGCCCAATAGAATTTAGGAATACTAGTTTCCGTATTGTTTTCAGACCACGAATTTCTGACATCCGTA
>ERZ780128.617-NODE-617-length-13325-cov-2.227204_pt1 | contig 13325 bp, 10 predicted proteins | sample MGYA00511170_ERZ780128 | MGnify/ENA primary metagenome ERZ780128 (study PRJEB29588, sample SAMEA1970465) | human gut metagenome | biome: human gut; feature: human-associated habitat; material: faeces | place: Denmark | collected 2008/2010 ...
CGGCTGGCAGGGCGACCTGACCGGACGCGAAAAGCGCTGGCATCCCAAAGACCAGTCGCTGGCCAACGGTATGATAGGGTTCCAGCGACGCAACCTGAACGTCTGGTACCGGCTGGATTTCCTCGACGAGAAAATCTTCGGTCCTCTGAACGGTACCGCCATCGAACCGGAGAAGGTTTCCGACAAGGACTATCTGACCAAACGATACACCCATCAGTTGCAGGCAGACTGGAGACTGGACAACCGGTTGAGCGTCAATCTCGCCCTCTCCTACCAGGACTACAAGCGCCGCACGCAGACCACCTGGACCGACCTCTCGACCGGAGAGAAATGGCTCTCGGCCGAAGATGCCAGTCAGGATGTCACCCAGTACAAAGCCTGGATCGCACGGGCGACGGCAACCTGGAATATCGGCCCGAAGATCAGCCTTCAGCCCGGTTTGGAATACCAATGGACCGAAGGCAAGGGCGGACGCATCGACGGCACCCCCACGATCTCCGATCTGGCATTCTTCATCTCGGCCGAATACAAACCCTGGAGCTGGATGAGCGTACGCCCCGGCGTTCGGGCTTTCCTGATGGCCGACTACGAAGCTCCTGTGGCCGTACCTTCGATTTTAACGAAGTTCGATCTGACACCCGATATGGACATCCGCCTCTCCTATGCCTACGGCTTCCGTACGCCGACCCTGCAGGAGCTCTACTTCTCGTTCCACAACGACAACCACGACATCGACGGCAACCCGGACCTGAAAGCCGAATATTCGAACAATGTCACGGGATCGTTCACCTACCGCATCCTGCATAACGCGCGGATCCGGCTCACCACCACGTTGAGCGGTTTCTACAACGTCTTCAAGGACAAGATCAGCCTGGCGCAGAACGTCGATATTCCCAACTACAACACCTACTACAACATCGGCCGCTACAAAACCCTGGGCGGGGCACTGGAAACCTCGCTGGCATGGGGCGGATTACGCGTGAACGTCAATGCTTCGCTGATCGGACGCTACAACAAATATGCCTCCGACGATAAAAGCCTGCCCCAGTTCCGCTATTCGCCCGAAGTGAGTACGACCATCAGTTACCATATCGCCAAGTCGGGAACGGACATCAGTTTCTTCTACAAATACACCGGCCAGCGCAAGGAGTACTATTACCACGAATACACGACCCCGGACAACAAGAAAGAGAGCGAAATTTACCTGAGGGGACTCCCCTCCTACCACTACGGGGACATCACCGTCACGCAGAAGCTGACCTCGTTCCTGAGCCTGAACGTAGGTGTCAAAAACCTCTTCAACCTGACCGACATACGCACGATCGTAGAATCCGCGAACGACACCCCTTCGGTCAGCTATCTCGGCTGCGGACGCAGCTACTTCATCGGACTGAACTTGATGCTGAACGGAAAATTCAAAAAATAACAAATTCAATAAATTAAAACCATTCTATGAAAAGATTACTTTACTTACTGTCAGCCTGTCTGATGACCTTCGGATTCTCGGCATGCAACGACGATGACGACAACCTGAAGTTGCAGGACATTTCGGTCGAATTCGCCGTATCGGAAGCCGGCATGGACGGCGAAACCGTCAGCCTCGGCCTGAAACTCAGCCGCGCTACGACCGAGAGCTTGGACGTAACGATGGAAATGACCTCTTCGGACGTATCCGACGCGGACATCACGACGACCCCGGCCATGACCGACGGCAAGATCACGGTCAATATTCCGGCCGGACAGTCCACGGGCACTTTCACCGTAGCCAAAGCGACGGGTAAAAACCCCGAGGGAACGGCGAAATTCCAGATTCTCTCCCTCTCGCTGACCGAAGGCTACAAGATCGGCACGACCAAGGAGATGACCCTCTCGTTCACTCCGATCGTCTCCACGGGCGGCACGATGACGCTCGAAGGGAAAGTCGGTGACCAGAACTACGCCAACATGGTCTATGTCGATCTGAGTAATAACAGCCAGATGCAGATCGACCGCAAGAGCTGGAACCTGGGCTTCTACTGCGGCGATGAGTTCCGCGTGGTACTCAACTCTTCATACGCAACGGTAGCGGCCGCTTCCGAGAAAACGGACTTCGCAGCCGTAACCCTCGAAGATGCGCAGAGCGCACCCAACATCGCCGCAGGCAGCATGTCCGAAGACTTCAAGGCGGAATGGATCGACGACGTCACGGGCGACCTGTCGAAGACCGCATTCGGCGAAATATCGGCTACGGATGCGAACAACAAGGTATTTTTCGTGGCCTCGGCCGACAACAAGACCAATACCGACGGTACGGAAAACCGGAGCCTCTGGTACAAAGTGAAAGTCACCCGCAGCGGCAACGGCTACAAGGTAGAGTACGGCAAGGTGGAAGATACGACCCCAAAAACCGTCGAAATCACGAAAGACCCGATTTACAGCTTCATCGGACTCTCGCTCGAAACCGGCGAACAGGTGCTCCAGCCCGCCAAGAGCAAATGGGACATCATGTGGGCCTACGCCGCCTCTTCGACCATGATGGCATCGGGACCAGTGATCTCGTTCACGCAGGATGTAATCACGATCAACAACCTGGGCGGCGCGGAAACAGCGATCGTCATGACGGACACCAAGTCGTATGCCGACTTCAAACGTGCGGACGTGGCATCTGCGGAGTTCCAGACGGAAGCGAACACGATCGGCACCAACTGGCGCACCCCCGCGATGCCGGGCGTGGAGAATCCGGGTGTCAAGGCAGACCGTTTCTTCGTCATCAAGGACTGTGCGGAAAACTACTACAAGCTCCGGTTCCTCAAATTCGGTTCGGGCGACGACGGTGAGCGCGGACGTCCGCAACTGGAGTACGAGTTGCTGAAATAGACGAAATGATGCGATCGGATTGGCTGGCAGCACCGGAACTACGGGACTGCCGGCCAAACCACGCAAAAAGAGTCCGTTTTCAAGATACGGCCCGTCCGGTATGGATCCGGACGCCGGCAATCCTCAAGAATCTTAACAATTTACACTTCGAATAATGGCAAAAAACAAGAAATGGATCCTCGCGGCCGTCGCCGTACTCGCAGTGGTCCTGTGCTGCTGGGCGGCGTGGAGCAAATGGGCATCCACGACCCGGATCGGACTGGTGAACTTCCAGAACTATCAGACGGCCAGCCTCGTCAAATCCAACGAAGACAACTTCATCGAATACGAAGAAATACCGCTCGACCGGCTCGACCGGCTCGGACGTTACGACCTGGTGCTGGGATTCGGCATGGGTCTGAAAATCACTGAAGAGCAGCGAGCGCAGATCCTCGCGGCAGCCGACGAAGGCACCCCTATCTACATTTACGCCGCCACCAATCCGGAAAACGACATCTGTAGCCTCGACAGCCTCACCAAGGCCGGAATCTCGGCCTACATCGGCAACGGCAACAAGCGGAATTACCGGAATATGGCCCGCTACGTCCGCCAGCATATCGACGCGAAGCGCCTCTTCGTCACACCGGCTGAAGAAGCTGTCGAGAGCGCTTCGGACGTGCTCTACCACTTGGACGAAGACCTCTCATTCAAAACCGTCGCGGACTATGAGAAATACCTCCGGGAACAGGGAATTTATCGGGAGAAAGCCCCCAAAATCGCAATCGTAGGCGGTCTGAACGACCCCTTCAGCGGCAACCGGGCCAACATCGACAGCCTGATCGTATCGCTGCAAAACGCAGGAATGAACGTCTATCCCGTTTCGTCGTACCGCCAGCGTCTGACGTTCCTGCGGGAAATCGGCCCCGACGCGGTCATCCACTTCGCGCACGGGCGCATGGTCATGGGCCAGGCCGACGCAGCCGTAGAGTGGCTGAAGAAGCGGAACATCCCGATCTTCTCGCCGCTCTCCATGCTGGAAACGCAGGAGGAGTGGGAAAGCGACCCGATGGGGATGTTCGGGGGATTCATGTCCCAGAGTATCGTCGTACCCGAACTGGACGGCGCGATCTACCCCTACGTGCTGAACGATCAGGAACTGGACGAAGAGGGAATCTACCTCTTCAAGGCCATTCCCGAACGGCTGAAGAATTTCACCCGGATCATCGGCAACTTCATCTCGCTGAAACGGAAGCCGAATGCTGAAAAGAAAGTAGCGATCTACTACTTCAAAGGCGCCGGACAATCCTCGCTGACGGCCCAGGGACTGGAAACGGTGCCGTCGCTCTATAATCTCCTGAAACGGCTCAAGGCCGAAGGCTACACGGTGAAAAACCTGCCTGCGACCGAAAAAGAGTTCGAAAAGCTGCTGATGACACAGGGTGCCGTATTGAGCACCTATGCCGAAGGAGCTTTCGACGACTTCCTGAAAAACGGCCGTCCGGCACTGGTCGGAAAGTCGGAATACGAATCCTGGGTGCAGGACGCCCTACCCGAAGAGCTCTATGCCGACGTCGTGCAACTGTACGGCGAAGCGCCGGGCCGCTACATGAGTACGGTCCGGGAGGGCGAACCGTGCCTGGCCGTAGCCCGCATCGATCTGGGCAACGTCGTGCTGCTGCCGCAGCCCATGGCCGCGGTCGGCGACGACGCCTTCGCCATCGTACACGGCGCCAAAACCGCTCCGCCCCACCCCTACATCGGCGCCTACCTCTGGGCGCAATACGGCTTCGGAGCCGACGCGATGATTCACTTCGGCACACACGGCAGCCTGGAGTTCACGCCCCGGAAACAGGTGGCGCTCTGCCGCTACGACTGGCCCGACCGTCTGGTGGGCACCCTTCCCCACTTCTACTACTACACCATCGGCAACGTCGGCGAGAGCATGATGGCCAAACGCCGCTCGTACGCTACGACGATCTCCTACCTGACCCCGCCGTTCACGGAGAGCAAGACCCGGGGACAGTACAAGGAGCTGATGAACAAAATCGAAGCGTACTACAAGACCGACGAGGCCCGCCAGCCGGAGGCATCGATCGCCGTAAAAAAGATCGCCGTGAAGATGGGCCTGCACCGCGACCTGCGGCTGGACAGCCTGCTCACGCAGCCCTACACTGCCGAGGAGATCGCCCGCATCGAAAACTTCGCCGAGGAGATCGCCAACGAAAAGATGACCGGGCAGCTCTATACGACGGGCGTTCCCTACTCGCCGGAGAAGATCCGTTCGTCGGTAATGGCCATGAGATCGCATACAGCGTAGCGGCCCTCGACCGCCAGCGCGGAAAGGTAACCGACTCGCAGCTCAAGAGCCAGGCATTCTTCACGCAGCACTATCTGGAACCGGCCAAACAACTGGTCCGCCAGGTACTCGGCGGACAGAAAGCCGACGACGCACTGGTCTGCCGCGTAGCGGGAATCACCCCGGAGAAGCTCGCCGAAGCGCACACGATCCTCACTCCGCCCCGGCGAGGTATGATGATGGGCCGCGCAACTACTCCTACGGAATATACGGCCGATCAGAAACGCGAAGCGCAGGCCATCGCCGAAGTGGAGCGTACCGTGACGAATATCCAGAACTACAAACGGGCGCTGGAGGAGAGTCCGGAAATGGAGATGCGCTCGATTCTGAACGCTCTGGCGGGCGGATACGTCGCACCGACTTCGGGCGGCGATGCCGTGGCCAATCCGCAGGCGGTGCCTACGGGCCGCAACCTTTATGCTGTGAACGCAGAGACCACCCCGTCCGAACAGGCCTGGGCCAAGGGCAAGGAGCTGGCGGAGAATACGCTCGCACAATACAAGAAAACGCACGGCGACTATCCGCGCAAAGTCAGCTACACCTTCTGGAGCAGTGAATTTATCGAGAGCGAAGGTGCGACGATCGCCCAGGTGCTCTACATGCTGGGCGTAGAGCCGGTACGCGACGCCTACGGCCGCGTGTCCGACCTGCGGCTGATCCCTTCCGAGCAGTTGGGCCGGCCCCGCGTGGACGTAATCGTGCAGACCTCGGGGCAGTTCCGCGACCTGGCGGCATCGCGCCTGGCACTGATTTCGCGGGCCGTCGAGATGGCGGCGGCAGCGACCGACGACCGGTACGGCAACCGCGTGGCGGAAAGCACGGTGGAGACCGAACGCCTGCTCGTCGAGCAGGGCGTATCCCCGAAAGACGCGCGTGAAATGTCCACGCAGCGGGTATTCGGAGGTGTGAACGGCATGTACGGAACCGGCATCCAGGACATGATCACCAGCGGCGACAAGTGGACCGACGAACAGGAGATCGCCGACGCCTACATCAACAACATGGGCGCCGTGTACGGCAGCGACGAAGAGTGGGGAGAGATGAAGGCCGGACTGCTGCGGGCCGTGCTCCACAACACGGACGCCGTCGTACAGCCCCGTCAGAGCAACACCTGGGGCGCGTTGAGCCTCGATCACGTCTATGAGTTCATGGGCGGGATGAACCTGGCCGTACGCAATGTCACGGGCAAGGACCCCGACGCCTATTTCGCCGACTACCGCAACCGCAACAACGTCAAAATGCAGGAGCTCAAGGAGGCTATCGGCGTGGAATCCCGCGCCACGATCTTCAATCCGGAATACGTCAAGGAGGTGATGAAGGGCGGCGCATCGAGCGCATCGCAGATCACCGAGGTCGTGACCAACACCTACGGATGGAACGTCACCAAACCCGATGTCATCGACAAGGAGATGTGGGACCGGATCTACGACGTGTATGTCGAGGACAGCTACGGCCTGGGAACCGAACAGTTCTTCCGTCAGCAGAATCCGGCAGCCCTGCAGGAAATCACGGCCGTAATGCTGGAAACTGCCCGCAAGGGAATGTGGAAAGCCTCGGAGCAGCAGCTCAACACACTGGCGAGCCTGCATACGGAGCTGGTCGAAGAGTTCGGCTCGACGGGCAGCGGATTCTCGGGCGGCAACGCCAAATTGCAGGAATTCATCGCCGGACGGGTCGCTCCGCAGCATGCGGCGGCCTACAAACAGCAGATCCAGACCATGAAGACCGTACAAAGCCCGGATAACAAGAACGGGATGGTACTCAAGAAAGACGAAGTGTCCAGCGGTGAGCAAGGTCGGAAAAACGCCCTGAACGGCGTATGGATCGCCGGCGGAGTACTGGTGTTGTTCGTCGTCCTGCTGCTGGTGCTCCGCAAAAAGAGAAAAGACAACTAATACGATACTATGCAACTAATCATCAGCGTACTCATCCTGTTCATCCTCATCAACTGCGTGCTCAAACTCAGTTTCTGGAGGATCTGGCAGGCCGCTCTGTTCGGAGCGGTGTGCGGCGCCTTCGTCATCGTGACCTACCCGTACGCCATTCTGCAATCGAAGACACAGTTGGCCGACTACCTGCAAAACACGACGGCTCTGCAAAATATGGCCGTTATCATCACGCTCGAATCGGTCGTCTGCTTCGCCTACTGCATCGCCGTGCTGCGGGGTTGGTTCGGACAACAGGAACGATGGTGGGTGAAACCCCTGAAGTGGTACCCCAGCCTGCTCGTCTTCCCCGTGCTGTTCTACCTGCAGACCGAATTGGTGTTCAGTTTTCCCGGAACGTCGTTCTCGGCGATCTCCTATGCGTTCGCCGCAGCCGTCGTCGTGCTGTTTCCGCTGCTCTGCTACCTTTTCCGGCTCCTGCTGCCGGAAAAGGAGATGCGGCTGGAGACGCACTTTCTGGTGAGTCTCTTCGTCTGCATCATCGGTCTGCTGACCACCGTCAACGGCAATGTAACCTATCCGGCGGTCGATGAGCCGACGAACTGGCGGGCACTGGGATTCGCCTTCGGACTGTTCCTGGTTCTCTTCGTGCTTGGAGCGCTCTGGAACCGCATCAAATGGATCGTCCTGCAAAAGAGAAACGCCCGCAAAAAACATTCGACACAACCCCGAACCGTCATAAATTCCAAGAAATCGTAAAACAAATAAACTTATATGGAAACCATTTCACAAGTACTTTTCTGGGTGGCCAACAGCCTGCTTATCCCGGATATTCTGCTGCTGTTGCTGCTGTTCATCCGCGCCCTGCTGCTCGTGGGCGGCATCTACAACCAGTACATGGCCAAACGCAAGAACGACAAGCGACTGAACGACCTGATCAAAAACCTGACACCGGACAAGGTGGACGACCTGCGCAAAGCGCTGCCCGCGAAAGACAACTCGCTCTACATCCGCTACCTGCGCGACCTGCTGACCAACCCGGCCAGCCAGGATTACGCAGACTACCTGATCTCGAATTTCGAGAACGACGCCGAGAAGGACGTCATCCTGTCCAAACTCCTCACAAAGATCGGCCCCGTACTGGGTCTGATCGGCACGCTGATCGCCATGAGCCCGGCGCTCGTGGGACTCTCGACGGGCGACATCGCAGGTATGTCCTACAATATGCAGGTCGTATTCGCCACGACGGTCGTGGGCCTCGTGATCAGCGGCGTGGGCCTGGTATCCCTGCAATTCAAGCAGCGCTGGTATGCCAAGGATGTCAATAACCTGGACTACGTATCACGGAAACTGATCGAAAAAAACACGGAAGCATGAAACCGACCCGCAGAAAAAGCAAGTTCGCCGTACAGGAAGACTCCGATCCGCTGAGCGTGGTGGTCAATCTGTTCGACGTGGCGATGGTCTTCGCCGTAGCGCTGATGGTCGCTATGGTAATGCATATGAACATGACCGAAGTATTCACGCAGGAAGATTTCACCGTAGTGAAGAACCCCGGCAAGGAAAATATGGAGATCATCATGAAGGAGGGCAACAAGATCAACAAGTACACCCCCTCCGAACAGCAGGGTTCCGGTGCGAAAGGCAAGCGCGTCGGCATCGCCTACGAACTGGAAAACGGAGAAATCATTTATGTACCAGAATAATAAACAGAACGGAAAATGAAAAAGATCCTCGTATCGTTGATCTGCTGCCTGACCGCAACGCTCGGTTGGGCACAGGAGAAAAATGCCTACACGCTGTTCGACGCCCAGGGCAATCGGGTCGATTACACGCAGATGATGGACGTGCTCGAACGGCAGGATGTCGTATTCATCGGCGAAATCCACAACTGCCCCATCGCCCACTGGATGGAATACGAAATCGTCAAAGACCTTTACGACCGGCACGGCGACCGGCTGATGATCGGCGCCGAAATGTTCGAGCGGGACAATCAACTGATCCTCGACGAATACCTGGCCGGAATGATTACCCCCGAACGGTTCAACGCCGAAGCCAAGCTCTGGCCCAACTACAAGACCGACTACTCTCCGATCGTCGAATTCGCCAAAGAGCACAAGATTCCCTTCGTCGCCACGAACGTAGCACGCCGCTACGCCAACATGGTCGCCAAAGGCGGATTCGAAGCGCTGGACGGGCTTTCGGACGAGGCGAAACGGTATATCGCACCGCTGCCCCTGAATTACGTGCCCAACAAGAGCGTGGATGAATATTTCGGGGCCATGAAGATGCCGGGGATGAAACAGAGCGCCGCAGAAAACCTTTCGAAGGCACAAGCGGTCAAAGACGCTACGATGGCCTGGTCGATCGCCGAACGGATGCAGTCGAAACTCGTCCACATGAACGGCAACTTCCACTCGACGGACCACTGCGGCATCATTACCTACCTCAATCAGTACCGTCCCGGTCTGAAGATCGGCACGGTGGAGGTCATCCGGCAGGAAAATACCGACAAGCTCGATCCCGAAGCACTCGGTAAGGCCGATTTCTTCATCTGCGTACCCAAAGACATGACCTCGACGTTCTGATCGCAGACAAACGAAAAAAGAGGGGACGATTTTCCGTATCGTCCCCTCTTTTTTTGTCGCGCCGGCCTTTTCGGATCGTCCGGACGCTATTTTATGCGAACAAGGCTTCCGTTTTGGCGATCACCTCCTCCGGGTCGGGATCGATCGGGAAAACATGATCGGGCTTCAGGTACCACAGCGTTTTATCCTCCTTGAAATGGAGTTCGCCGCCGCCCGTAATATTCAACATCACCACGGCATCTTTGGCGATCTTACCCTCTTCTACGGCCTTGATGAGCGATGCGGTGGCGATGCCGGCCGCCGAATAGATATCGACGCCTTCCAACTCGAGGAACAGACGCCTCGCTTTGCGGGCGTGGGCATTGGTCAGCGCGAACATCTCGCCGTCGGTGGCTTTCAGCGCATCGTAAAGACCGCCGGCGATACTATAAGGCGGTTTGCGGTTCGACAGCACCTTGGCGTCGATGATCTCCACGTCACGGCGGGCTTTGTCGTCGTCGTAATGGAGCATGTCGCGCGAATCCTCCCGCCAGGCGTTATACATCGGCACGAACGGCGCGTTCTGCGAAACCATCAGCTTCATCAGGTGATTGCCGAAACGTCCGTCCTCGATAAGGCGCATATTGGCTTCCCATGCGGCAATGGCACCCGTACCGCTGCCGACGGCCTGGAAATAGTAATCGGGGATCCGACCGATGGTCGTCGCTGCCGACAGTACGGTAGTCGCCATACCGTCGCGGCGTGCCACGTTCTTCGCACCGCCCTCGGCATAAAACTTATCGCTCTTGAGTGCCAAGTTGCTCAAATGGATCGCATCGAAATAATCTCCGCCCTTCTCCGAACAGATCAGTTTCACGCAAGGATCCAGCAGTTCGTCGAACCACAGGGCATCGAGGTTGTCGGCAGGCACCGACAAGAGCAGCGGAATCCGGTTGTCGGAGCAGACCTTGGCGAAGGCGCGGGCCGTATTGCCGGCCGACGCCACGACAAGCACCCGCTTCTCGTTCTCGTCGATACGGGCACAGACGCTGTAAGCCTCCGTCTCCTTGAACGAACAGGTAGTCATGTGCGCCCCGATAGCCGGGTAATAGCCGTTGAAGGTAATGTAGAGATTTTCCAGCCCGAGGTGCGCAGCCAACCCTTTACTTTTGTAGGTCACCGGAGCCTTCGAGTTTTCCAGCATTCGCCGAACAGGCAGCCAGTCGGCGAACTTGTAAAACCCGTATTCATCGGATTTGAGTTCGAGCTGCTTTTTTGCATAACGAGTACGGATCAACGAAGGACACTTGCACTGGGCATCGTCCAGCGTCCACCCTTCGTCCGGAAACTCCCGGCCGGTAGCGACACACTCCAGCGTGTAGGAAGTAGGGGTAAAATCTTTCATCTATTGCGGTTTAATGATTACGACATACGGGACTTGAAATCCTCGTAGCCGAATTCTCTGATTATTTCTATTGCTCCGTCGCGGCGCACGATGGCGATCGCAGGATGCGCCACGCCGTTGAACATCGTGGTTTTGACCATCGTATAGTGGATCATATCTTCGAAAACGATGCGCTCGCCCACTTTCAGCTCATGGTCGAAGGCCCAGTCGCCGTAATAGTCGCCCGCAAGACAGCTCGTGCCGCCCATGCGCCAGCGCTTCTCGCCTTCGGCGGGTTCGTGCGCCCCGACAATCGCCGGTTTGTAGGGCATTTCGAGGCAGTCGGGCATATGGCAGGCGAACGACACGTCGAGCATCGCCGTACGCACGCCGCCGTTCTCAACGATGTCCTCCACGGTCGAAACCAGGTAACCCGTCCGCCAAGTGAAGGCGCTGCCGGGCTCCAGGATCAAGCGCAGGTTCGGATATTTCGCCTTGAACTCCTGCAAAATGCGGATCAGCTCGTCGCAATCGTAATCCTTGTGGGTCATAAGGTGTCCGCCGCCCATATTGAGCCATTTGATCCGGTCGAGGAAACGACCGAAACGCTTTTCGACGGCATCGAGCGCCAAGCGCAAATGTTCGGGGCGGGACTCGCACAGCACGTGGAAATGCAATCCTTCCACCCCGGCGGGCAGCTCCTTCAGCTCCCCGGCGGGAATACCCAGCCGCGAACCGGGCACGCAAGGGTTATAGAGATCGGTTTCTACCGGCGAATAGCCGGGGTTGATCCGCAGGCCGCACGAAATACCGCGCAGCAGGGCCATCTGTCCGAACCGTTCGAACTGCGCAACGGAATTGAAGGTGATGTGATCGCTGCAATCGAGAATCTCTTCGATATTCCGGTCGGTATATACCGGAGCGTACGTATGCGCCGGACGGCCGAACTCCTCGAAAACCAGCCTCGCCTCGGCCAGCGACGAAGCGGTGGCTCCGTCGGAATGTTGCGCAAGCTCCGGGAAAATACTCCACATGGCACAGGCCTTCAAAGCGACGATCACTTCGGCACCGCTCTCCCGGCGAACGCGGTCGATGACCGCCAAATTCCGGTCGAGCAACTGCTCATCCAGCACAAAGCAGGGAGAAGGTAATTTTTGAAAATCGATCATGGATTTCCGATGCTGTTTCAAATTCACGCAAAAATAGAAAAAACCTCCCAACCGGGATTCAAAAATCCCGGCTATTTGGAATAAATAAGTATTTATACCTACCTCTTTTCACACCAATACAGACCGATAAAAAAGTCCGGACGGTACATACCATCCGGACTTTCAAACCAATTATCGAAACCCGATCAGACTTCCAGATCGACGTCGAATTTCTCGACCCAGGGCAATCCCTGCGGTCCCAGTTCGGCCAGGAACGGATCAGGATCGAACTCCTCGACGTTGAACACGCCCGCACCGCGCCAAAGCCCCTTGGCCCACATCGAAGCGCCCAGCGCCGCCGGAACGCCCGTAGTAAAGCTCACGGCCTGCGTACCGGTCTCCTGGAACGCCTTCTCGTGATCGCAGTTGTTGTAAATATAATACGTACGCTCCTTGCCGTCCTTGATACCCCGGATGCGGCAGCCGATCGAAGTCTGGCCGTGATAGTTCGCACCCAGCGACTTGGGATCGGGCAGCACGGCCTTCAGGAACTGAATCGGCACGATCTCCTGTCCATTAAATTCCACAGGTGCGGTGGAAAGCATTCCTACATTTTCCAGGCATTTCATATGGGTTAAGTAGCTCTGTCCAAAGGTCATAAAGAAGCGGATCCGCTTAACTCCCGGGATATTTTTTGCAAGAGACTCGATCTCTTCGTGATGAAGAAGATACATATCTTTCTTTCCTACTTCAGGGAAATCATATTCTCTCTTGATCTCCATTGGCTCTGTTTCTACCCAGTGACCATTCTCCCAGTAGGAGCCGTTTGCAGATACTTCGCGTAAATTGATCTCCGGGTTAAAGTTGGTTGCAAATGCATATCCATGGTCTCCGCCATTGCAGTCCAGGATATCAATGGTATCGATCTGGTCAAACTCATGCTTTAATGCATGGGCACAGTATGCCTGTGTAACACCCGGGTCAAACCCGCATCCAAGCAGTGCTGTAAGTCCAGCATCTTCGAATTTTTTACGGTATGCCCACTGCCAGGAATAATCAAAGTATGCAGAAAATCCCTCTTCTTTACAGCGTTTTTCCTTACGTCCTCGTCTAATGACGATATATCAAGGTCTCTTCCGTAGCCGCCCG
>ERZ780128.620-NODE-620-length-13305-cov-2.500151_pt1 | contig 13305 bp, 10 predicted proteins | sample MGYA00511170_ERZ780128 | MGnify/ENA primary metagenome ERZ780128 (study PRJEB29588, sample SAMEA1970465) | human gut metagenome | biome: human gut; feature: human-associated habitat; material: faeces | place: Denmark | collected 2008/2010 ...
GACGGCTTTGCCGCTGCCGTAACCGAAGCAGTAATGGCTAATCCGCTCGTTACTGTCATCCACGAAGAGGTGACCGACCTGGAAAGCCTTGAAGGCACTGTCATCGTAGCCAGCGGCCCGCTGACCAGCGACGCGCTTTTCGCCAATATCAAAAAGCTCCTGCAGTCTGATTATCTGCACTTCTTTGATGCCGCAGCACCGATTGTTACCGCCGATTCCCTGGACTATGACAAGGTTTACCGTGCCTCCCGCTACGACAAGGGCGGCGCCGACTACCTCAACTGCCCCTTCTACACGAAGGAGGAATACGTTGCCTTCTGGGAAGCTCTCTGCAATGCGGAAAGCGCTCCCGTAAAAGATTTTGAGCATGATGTATTTGAAGCCTGCATGCCTATCGAGGAAATGGCAGCAAGAGGCGAGGACACCATGCGCTTCGGTCCGCTGAAGCCTGTAGGCCTCATTGACCCGCGTAACGGCAAGGAAGCATATGCAGTAGTGCAGCTGCGTCAGGATAACGCCGCTGCTTCCCTTTATAACCTGGTAGGCTTCCAGACACATCTCAAATGGCCGGAGCAAAGACGTGTTTTCGGCATGATTCCCGGTCTGGAGAACGCAGAGTTCGTCCGTTTCGGCGTAATGCACAAAAACACCTATCTGAATTCGCCGCAGCTTTTGGATAAGCACTTCAACCTGCGCAGCAACAAGCGCTTCTACTTTGCCGGACAGATGACAGGCGTAGAAGGCTACGTTGAATCGGCAGCCTCCGGCCTGATGGCCGGTTTAGCTGCTGCCAGAGCGATATTGGAGCTGCCGGAGGTAGAATTCCCCGACGTAACTGCGCACGGCGCTTTGGCCAACTACATCAGCAATCCGGCGATTGAAAACTTCCAGCCGATGAACATCAACTTCGGCCTCATTCCGCCGCTCACTGTACGCATCCGCAAGAAAAGAGAAAAGAACGCTCAGATTGCAGCACGCGCATTGGAAGCACTGGACGGGGTTCTGCTCACGCTTAAAACTGAACAGGCATAAATTTCAGCCTGTTATCTCTGAAATATGCTGAGAAAGCCAAAAATATTTTTAGAGAAAGACAGTATGTGTCCTCCCTCTATGATAAAATTTGCTTATAGCCGGTGGCAAAACGTTTGCTTAAGAGAATGATTGTGCTATAATAAGCTTAAAGAGATTTTCTTACATCAGCCGCTTTGCAAATTTCATGGCAGGGAGGAACTAATAATGACAGATTTACGCATCGCAAAGGATCGTTTGCTTTATATGTATTCGCGCCTGGTAGACGGCAAAATGCTCTACAAGAAGGAGGAGGCCCAACGCTTTGGCTGCTCCTTACGCTCTATTCAGCGCGACATAGAAGACCTGCGGTCCTTTTTGCATGAGCAGAACGAAGCAACAGGAATTGTGCAGGATTTGGTATATAACCAGAAGCTGGGCGCTTACCAGCTTGTACCGCCCTCACGCAATCTGCTGTCCAACGAAGAGGTTTTCGCCACGCTCAAAATACTGCTGGAAAGCAGGGCCTTCACCAAAAAGGAGCTTTACCCGATTATTGATAAGCTGATTGACTGCTGTATCCCCAAAACAGAGCAGCAGCGTGTAAGCGAGCTTATAGGCAACGAAAAGCTGCTTTATGTAGAGCCGCAGCACAAGGACAAATTCCTGAAGAAGATGTGGGAGCTTAGCGGCGCTGTGCGCGAGCAGCAGGAGGTAACGATTACCTACCGTCGTACTGATGGCGTGCAGGTGCAGCGCACTGTGCAGCCTGTAGGCATCATGTTCTCCGAATTCTATTTCTATCTGATTGCCTTTCTTACGCCTAAAGATAAGCAAAAGGTAAAGTTTGAGATTGAGAACGATCCCTTCCCGACAATTTACCGCATCGACAGAATCAAAGGCTTTACGGTTACAGACAAGCATTTTGCTGTACCATATGCCAAACGCTTTGAAGAGGGCGAGTTCCGTAAGCGCATCCAGTTTATGTACGGCGGGCATCTGCAACGACTGCGCTTTTACTTCAAAGGCAGCTGCTATGAGTACATTTTAGACCGACTGCCAACAGCTAAGGTTGTGCAGGAGGACGAAAAGGGTACGCTTATCGAAGCAGAGGTCTTCGGCAAGGGCATTGATATCTGGCTGAAGAGTCAGGGCGAGCTGATTGAGGTTGTATCCCGACAGGAGCTGGCAGTAAATTAAGCTGAAAAAAATCATAAATCACCAAGAAATTTCTTATTTCTTCTCGAAAACTTTTCTGGATAGTCAATCTTTGGCTATCCTGTTTTTTATAATAAGATTATGCTAAAGAAAAATGAAAAAGTAACAGGTACATTTTCGTTGCAGCGTTGCGTTTTCATTCCTGCTCATTATCAAGGCAGACTACATTTGCAAGCACGTGCCGCAAATGTAAAAGCATGTAAAAAATAAAGCCCGCACCTTTTTTTACATGAAGTAATGCCTGAAATGCTATAAGCTATATATAGTCAGAAGAAGAGGAGTGGTGATATATGTATTGTGAAAAATATGTTGAAATGGGCAAAAAAATTCGTTATTACAGAATCATGCAGGAGCTGGGGCAGGGGATGCTCGCAGAGCAGATAGGCATTACTCCGCAGTATTTGAGCAAAATAGAGCACGGAAGCGCGCGCCCGAGTATGGACCTGGTATTCCGCATCGCCGATAAGCTGCAGGTGAAGGTGTCGCACCTGCTGGAGGCCTGCTGATACTTTAAGCCGGGCATGGATTTTTCCTCCTTTTTGTGGTACAATACCCATGTAATTGCTTCTGCTCGAGGCAATTAACAGCGTGACTGCCCCAGGGCAGCATACATGTAAGGAGGCAATTTAATATGAACGAGCAAAACAGCGTTTTAAACATCATTGGCAAGGTAAGCGGATTGTTATCCAAGTACATCGCCGTCGTGATTTTAATCACCTCTGCGATTGCCTTTACGCATCCGCAGGAATTCATGTGGATTCCGCAGTATACCGCTCTCTTCCTGGGCACGGCAATGTTCGGCATGGGCCTGACCATCAAGCGCGAGGACTTCCAAATCGTCTTTTCACGACCTAAGGAGGTTATATCCGGCTGTATCCTGCAATACACCATCATGCCCCTGGCAGCCTATCTGTTGGCTGTAGTGATGAATCTTGATACTGATATCGCTCTGGGCGTTATCCTCGTAGGCTGCTGCCCCGGGGGGTCCCGCCAGCAACGTTATTGCCTACATCGCTAAGGGTGACGTTCCCTTATCCGTTGGCATGACCATCACTTCGACTTTGATTGCACCGCTGGTAACACCTGTGCTGGTGTACCTGCTGGCAGGTTCCTGGGTTGAGGTAAGCTTTATGGCTATGGTACTTTCCGTAGTGAAGATTGTACTGCTGCCTGTGCTTGCAGGTATCATCTTAAACAGCCTTTTCCACGAAACCATCGTCAAGCTGGGCGGTATTCTGCCGCTAGTTTCCGTTGTAGCGATTGTAACCATTATCGACGGTATCGTTGCTGTCAATGCCGCTAAGCTGATGAGCTGCGGTCTGATCGTTATGCTGGCTGTTGTCCTGCACAACGGCATCGGTATGGCACTGGGACTGGGCATGGCGCGTCTGATGAAGGTATCCTACGCTAAGGAAACCTCCATTGCTATCGAGGTTGCTATGCAAAACAGCGGTCTGGCGCTTGCTCTGGCGACCGCAAACTTCGCCGCAAATCCGCTGGCTACGCTTCCGGGCGCTATCTTCAGCGTATGGCACAATGTTTCCGGTTCTATTTTCGCCAGCTGCCGCATCAAAGAGGTAGAAGAAAAGCAAAAGCTGGAGCTGAAGGAGCACGCAATAGCAAAATAAGCATAAACACTAAAGGCACTACTGTGAGCGCAGTAGTGCCTTAATTATTTGTATAGCGTAGGGCAGGGGAGCCTACATATTATTTTTTGCTTTTATTATCCAAACCGAAGAGCATTTCCATAGGCTGCTCCGGCGCTTCCTTAACCGTTGCGCCTGTGCTGAAGCCTGGCATTTCCGCCTTGGTCAGCTCAATTTTGCCGTATTGGCGCTCATAATCATCAATAACCCCTTTCAAAATCTGTTCGATTTCCTTATTTACTGAACGACCATTTATCTTTGCCAAATGCTTCATCTTATTCATAATAATAGGATGAATGCGCAGTGTAAAGCGTGCTTCTTCCATGAATACTCCCTCCAGATTCTGACTATTCTACTAATTATTATAGGCAAGAACAGCGCTTTTGGCAAGGAGATAATCTTTTTTAGCAACAGCTAACTGTTTTTACAAGAATTTCAGACAATAGATATGCAAATATGCTATAATAAATACCATAGTGTAAATTTTAGGAGGCAACAATGACTTTAGCAATAAATGCCGTATACCACGGCTTTAAGGTTTTACAAGCACAATTTGTAGATGAAATCAGCTCCCAAGCATATATCATGGAGCATATCAAGAGCGGCGCACGCCTTTTGTGCCTTGCTAACGATGACGATAACAAGGTTTTTTCTATTTCCTTCAGAACTCCGCCTGCAGATGATACAGGTGTGGCACATATTCTGGAGCATTCCTCTCTCTGCGGCTCCCGCAAATATCCCTTAAAGGAGCCTTTCGTGGATTTGGTCAAGGGCTCTCTGAACACCTTTTTGAACGCAATGACCTTCCCGGATAAGACCATGTATCCCGTTGCCAGCCGCAACGATAAGGACTTCCATAACCTGATGGACGTATATCTGGACGCTGTGTTCTATCCGTCCTTCTACCAAAACAAATACACCCTGCGTCAGGAGGGCTGGCACTATAATCTGGACAGCCTCGACGGCGAGTTGAGCTACAACGGCGTTGTTTATAACGAAATGAAGGGTGTGTATTCTTCGCCAGACGCATATCTGGAAAACGAAGCAATGAAGGCTTTGTTCCCCGACAACTGCTACCGTTTTGAATCCGGCGGCTATCCGGACGCTATTCCGCAGCTGACTCAGGAAAAATTCGAGCAGTTCCACAAAACCTATTACAGCCCGGAAAACAGCTATATCTATTTATACGGTGATATGGATATCGACGCTACCTTGGAATATCTCGACAGCGAATATCTGAGCAGCTTTGAAAAGACGGGCACTGTTGATTCCTCCATCGCAGAACAGCAGCCCTTGCTGCGTACTGCGGATATCGAAGCCTTTTATCCGGTTGGGGCAGAGGAGGACTGCACTGCCAAAACATATCACGAGCTTTCTATCGTAACAGGCAAGGCAACCGACCTGCAGACCAGCATGGCTCTGAGCCTGCTGAAAAGCACATTGCTGGACAGCGAATCCTCCGCACTGCGCCGTGCACTGATGGATGCAGGTGTGGGCCAGATTATCAACGGCAGCTATACCTCCAGTATGTATCAGCCGGTATTTTCTATCCGTGCCAGCGGCAGTGAGAAGGAGCTACGAGATAAATTTATCAGCGTAATCTATAAAACACTGCAGGACATCACCATCAACGGTATTGATAAAAAGCTGTTGGAGGCTAACATCAACTCCATGGAATTCAAGCTGCGTGAGGCAGATTTCGGCGGCTATCCCAAGGGACTGATTCTGGGCATCGGCGTTATGGATAACTGGCTGTATGACGGCAATCCGATCGATGGCCTCTGTTACAACAAATATATCGCAGCACTGCGCGAGGGCCTGAAAACCAATTATTACGAAAGCATTATCGAAAACTATCTGCTGGATAACACTCATAAGGTGCTGGTAACCCTGCTGCCGCAGCCCGGCAAGGAGGAGGCAGACCAGGAGGCCGCTGCTGCCAAAATGAGCGCTATCAAAGCACAGATGAGCCAGGAGGAGCTGCAGCAGCATATCGACGAATGCGCCGAGCTGCACCGTCTGCAGGCTACTCCCGACAGTGAGGAAGCACGCGCAACCATCCCTGTACTGAAGCGCAGCGACATCAGGCAGGAGGTAGAGAAGATTGAAACGCAGGAGGAAGAGCTGGGCGCAAGCCATTTGCTGTATCTTCCGCGCAACACCAATAAAATCGCTTATACCAGCTTCTATTTTGATATTACCGATATGGAAGCCGAAAAGCTGCCTCTGTGCTATCTGCTCACAGATATCATGGGCAAGTTCAACACCGAGCGCTACAGCTATCAGGAGCTGGCAACCAACGCCATCATGTATACCGGTGGTATTGCGTTCGCTGTACGCGCCTTCACCGAAGCAGAATCTACGGATGATTATAAAATTTACTTCTCCACCAAAGGCAAATGCCTCACCGATAACCTGCCGAAAATGCTGGATATCCTGCAGGCCATTGCTTTGGAAAGCAAGCTGGACGATCTGGAGCGCTTCCGCGAGCTGGTATCCGAGCTGAAAACCGATTGGGATGACAATTTCTTCAACCGCGGTCAGACCGTTGCTATCACCAGACTGTTCTCCTATTGCTCTGCCGGCGCACGCGTCAACGAGCAGGATGAATTCAGCTATTACCAGTTCCTCAAAAAGCTGACCGATAACTTCGACGAGCTGGCACCGCAGGTACTGGAGCAGTTGCGCCTGTTAATCAAACGCTTCTTCCAGAAGAACCGTTTCCTGCTCAGCTATAGCTGTGACGTAAAAGAGCAGGCAACAGTAAGACAACAGTGCCTTGATTTCATCAGCAAGCTGTCTGAGGCAGAAGCAGGGGAGAAGGCTGAGGTTCTGCCCGTAGGCACCGTTAACGAGGCTATTGCTACCGCAGGTAAGGTACAATACGTTGCTGCAGGCGGCAACTTTGCTAAGCACGGTCACAAATACGTGGGCGCGATGGCTGTACTGGAAACCATTCTGAGCTACGAATACCTGTGGACCAAAATCCGTATTCAGGGCGGCGCTTACGGTGTTACCGCACGCTTTGAGCTGAACGGCGTAGGCGTGTTTGCATCCTACCGCGACCCGCAGCTGCCGAAAACTCTGGAGGCTTACCAAGGTTTGGCAGAATGGCTGAGAAACGAAGAATTCCCCGAACGCGAGCTGAACAAGTACGTTATCGGTACCATCAGCACGATGGATAAGCCCCTAACCAACAGCATGCGTCTTGACAAGGCAACCGCGCAATATCTGAAGCACGTTCCCGTTGAGCTGCGCCAGCGCATCCGCAACGAAATCCTCAATGTAAGCAATAAAGACCTGCAAGCACTGGCTAAGGTAGTAGAGGACATGCTCAGCGACGGCCTGATCTGCGTAGTCGGCGGCAAGCAGCCTATCGAAGCCAATAAATCTTTGTTCAACAATATCATCAATGCGTAAATCTGTACGCTAGTAAATTTACGCTAAGGTTAATAAAAACCCGTGACGTCCGAAGGGAATCACGGGTTTTGTTATACGGAAAAACAATATTTACTTAGTCCAGCTCGCCGTTCTGCGCCTGTTTTACCAGCTCCTGATAAGCGTTATAAACGCCGTTGTTGAAGCAGGTAAGCACAACGCTCATGCCATAGTCGACATTGGCATTAATCCATTCGGTGCAGGTCAAAAGAGCGATACGGGCAGCCTCGTCCACAGGATAAGCATAAGCACCGGTAGAAATCGCCGGGAAAGCAATGCTGTGCAGATGATGCTTGCGCGCCAGGTCCAGGCTGTTCTTGTAGCAGTCGGCCAGCTCCAGTCTTTGTTCAACCTTACCGTTGTAAATAGGGCCTACGGTATGAATAATATAGCTTGCAGGCAGGTCATAGCCATAGGTAATCTTGGCAGCACCGGTTGTGCAGCCGCCTAAGGTTTTGCATTCCTCCAGAAGCTGCGGTCCTGCAGCGCGGTGGATAGCACCATCAACGCCACCGCCGCCTAAAAGCGTGCTGTTGGCAGCATTGACAATTGCGTCGCAGTCCAGCGTAGTAATATCACCGCGCCAAACGGAAATAGCGTTCTGCTGCTTGTTCTTCTTGGCATCAGCCAACAGCTCCTTAATCATCCGGTTTTGAATATTGAAGGGAGCAGGGGAAGCAGGATTAAAGATAATACCCGCAATGCCGTCCATTTGCAGGATAGCTTCAAAGTAGTTGACTAAAGGACGGCTGATAACATTGCAGGGCTTGCCATGCTCATAGGATTCCTTACTGCTGAAGGCAGTCATGTATTCCAGGCCGCTTTCGGTAGTCTGCGTCTGCAGCAGCAGTTGGCCCTCCAGCGCATCGGCAGCAGTAGGAATGAGCACCTCGGCACCTTCCTGCAGCATTACGCTGACTGCATGCAACAGCTTCACCAGATTTGCCTCGCTCTGCTCCGCAGCAAAGAATTGCTGGGCGTTCATGATAATATCAGTAGATGGATGTAACATATGCGTCATCTCCTTGTAAAAATCGTTTACACACATTCATAACTATAATATATAACAAAAAAACAGCTCTGTAAAGAGCTGTTTTTTGTATTTGACGCTAAAGTGACATCATTTTACATGCATTTTACAGTCAGGTTATTAGAGCATACGGAATACAGAAATAACCTTACCAAGCACCTTAATGTTGTCAGAACCTACAATAGGCTCGTACTTATCGTTTTCCGGCTGCAGGCGCACACTGCGCAGCTCGCGGAAGTAGCGCTTAACGGTAGTTTCCTCGCCGTCAATCAGGGCAACAACAATATCGCCGTTATTAGCAAAATTCTGCTTACGTGCAATAATGTAGTCATGATCCAGAATACCTGCGTTAATCATGCTGTCACCGCATACGGAAAGCATGAAAACATCATCGTCGCAGCCAATCAGGTCACGAGGAATAGGATAGGTCTCTTCGATGTTCTCGACAGCAAGAATAGGAACACCTGCAGTAACCTTGCCAACCAGCGGTACCGGAACAAGGAGCTTGTTTCTCCAGGCATCGCTTTCGCTCATCAGCTCCAGAGCACGCGGCTTAGCAGCATCACGCTGAATGAAGCCATACTCTTGCAGCTTCTTCAGATGATTATGCACGCTGGCACTGGAGGATAAACCTACTGCTGCACCAATTTCGCGTACAGCAGGCGGATAACCCTTATGATTAATAAAGGTACGGACAAATTTTAAAATATTACGTTGGCGTTCAGACAACATTTCTTCAGTATAGTTGCCATCAAAGTCTGGCGGGAGCGCTTTTCTTCTTCCCATTTTAGACCCTCCAATCATTTGTTTATAGATTACCTTATACAAATTATAGCAGATAAAAGTAATTTCGTCAAACAGCAGTGCGCACGGTGGCTAATTTAACATAAAAATGCTACAAGCTTCTCAAAACATCCGGGGGAGGAGCAAAAAGCAAAGAATTCTCATTATCTGACGCTTTTTTCAGCATTTTCCTCAGTTGGGAAATAAGCATGTCTATAATACGGCCTTTTTACCGCAAAGACTGCAAAATAATATTTTACGTCCGATAATGTATATTATGTTAAATTTTCCTTTTCTCAGACGTGAGATTTTTATGCACTGTAACTCATTGCACCCGTGTAATTAAAAGTGCCATTCGTTTAGTTGCTGTTCAAGGCTTTTTTCCGTTTCAACGTCGGTTTTTTTGATAAAAAGCATCGCAGTAGCGGCTTTTTGGTTGCAGCTTAGTAAAATTTTGTTGTTATAAGCAAAATCCTTCAGCAATTGGGTATCAGCATTGATGCTAATAAGAGCTTTTTCCTTTGTGAAGTCAAAATTTGTCTTATAATCCTTCAAAGCAAAGTAATCATTGCCAAAGCCCTTCAGTCGCTGCAGACCATCATTAATAAAGCTTTCCACAGCAAGCTTGTTGGCAACAGGCGTTGCTAAAAGCTCTTTAGCATCAGCGTCATTAATATTATCTACGCTGACGGTAACAAGCAGATGATTCCAATGCTCCAGAACATTGCGCATGCCGCTGGTGTAAAGCTCCGTAACCTTCTTCTGGTATTCAGGATCAGACGCCGGAATAGCAAATACAGAATAGATATTGTCATAATCTGTATTTGCGGCAACCTCCTGCATTTGCTTCATAGAAGAAGCCATAGTCAGATAAAAGGTGCCTTTATTCTTATATCGCATGTTCAGCTGACCACAGAACCAGTCATCCGGCAGCTGCACACTTTTGCCGACTGCAGTATCAGTAAAGCTGATGGCCTTCGGTGTGCTTGTCGGAGCAAAAGCCTTAAAGCCCTTCAGCAGATCAGTGTGTGCTTTATCAAAGCGCTGCATTGTTTCTGCGGGAATGTCGCGCAAAGCAACATTTTCTACCTGCATAGCCTTTTCTACTGCTTCCTTTATAGAAGCTGCGTCCTGAGGCTTTGTTTTTGCTGCTTTATCCTCACTGCCTGCTTCGTCAGTATCGATATCTTCAATATCATCGATATCAACATCTGTATCAGCGTCAGCAGCCTTTTCGTCCTTCTTCGGAGCGTATACATCCTGATCACTGTTCACCGTCGACAGCAGATAAAGTCTGTCATTGGCAGAAACCATGCTGGTATCAATTTTAAACAGTACATCAGATTGCTTATAGATATAAGAAATGGTAATTGCCTTTTTACCAGCAATCTTGCCTACCTTGATTACAGGAGTAAGCTGGTCCAGCTTCTCCTTGAGCACCTTGCTTTGGATAGTTACATTACCATTGCTGTCGTGCTCTGCATATTTTTCAAGCTCCAGTAACGGCGCAGGCACGGTTTTCGGATTAAGCTGGGAGCGCTCCAAAAGCGCCAGCTTCTCATATTCCGCATCAAAATAAGCAGTAGAGAATTTTTCGCCTAAAATCTGCTCCATATCCTCTGCTGTATAATAGTTAACAATATTAACTGCGGTATTTTTTAAATCCTCTTCGTTCTGATAAGCCTTTTTGCTGCTAATATTGGTATACGCATAAACCTTCTTCGCTTCCAGCTTATAGTAAGGCTGTCCGTCCTTAACGCTGTAGCCTGCGTAGCTGTTTTCGTAGGCTGAAGCATGCGCAGCACACAAAACAAGCGCTGCCGCCAAGGCTGTAATTTTTTTCATATACTCACCATCCTTTTGTTGGAAAAACAGTGAAATTATTTATTGTAGACGATGTTAACCATCACGCCGCTGCCCAGGTTGCAGGCATTAGCTTCGTCGGTATCAATATGAACCTCGTCAGCATGCTTTACGCCCGCACGTACCAGAACATTATGCAGTGTTACGGAACGCTCGCCCTCTGTCTGGATATCAACGATATCGCCATCCTTCAGGCCGTATTTTTCAGCGGTTTCGGGGTACAGATGCACGTGGCGCGCAGCGATGATAATACCCTCCTTCAGCTCCAGCTCGCCCTTCGGACCGATGAGCTTAGCGCCAGCGCTGCCTGCGATATCGCCGCTGTTGCGGATAGGAGCATCAAGGCCAACCTTGCGTGCGTCAGTCAGAGAAAGCTCAATCTGGGTTTCCGGACGCAGAGGACCAATGATACGCAGCTTCATGGAATCCTTGGGAGTTACCATGGTAATCTGTTCTTCGGAAGCAAACTGACCAGGCTGGCCAATCGGCTTTTTAACGTGCAGCTCGCTGCCTTCACCAAATAAAATATCCATATGCTCACGGCACAGATGTGCGTGACGTGCAGAAACACCTAAAACTATCGGAAATTGCATTGTATGTCACCTCGTAAAATAATTTTTTGTTTATATACTTATTATAGCTTGAATTGTGGTAATTGTCATCAGTTATCGAAATTTTTTTCATATAATAGGATATCAGCTACAGGCAAAGCTTCTTTTTCCTACATATATACAGGAAAAAAATAATAGGACCGGGTTTCCCTAGTCCTATTATTACACAAGATTTTTTTAGAATTGACCGCTTACCATGAAATGGATGTGAGTTGAATCTACATCAGTATTATTGATTTCCTTAATCAAAGGCACGCCCAATGTTACCACAGCACCTATGTGCTTGGTGATGTTGCTGCGCACGCCCAGGCCACAGCTTGTCAGTACATGGCTGTCAAAGGCACTGTCGCCAAAGACCTGACCATGATCCATAAAGACGAAAGCATTAGTCTTTTTGTCCTTAGTCACAGGCACGGAATATTCCAAGCCCACACTGTAGCCACTGTCGCCGCCAAGCAGGCTTTCTTTGTAGCCGCGTACGCTGTACATGCCGCCAATGTAGAACTGGCGGGCGGAAGGCAGATAGTTATTGAAGCCACGCTGTGCGTCCAGGCGCAGGCTCAAAAGCTGCCCATGCTGATACATTTTCTGGTACAGGCCGTTAAGCTGGTACAGGGAAAAATCCTTGTCCTTATCGGCAATATTGGTATGCGTACCGGCGTTAAAGCTGTGCTTTTGGTAAATAACAGAGCTTGCGCCGTAATTAGTTACGGAATAGCCTGCCGTAACGCCTTTAATGGTATCATCGAGCCAATGCTGGCCGCTGAAATCAGTCTTGGAATTTTGCTGGCCGTAATCAAGTGTTGCTTCAGTACGAGTCTTTTCCGTCACTACCAACGGCTGGCTCAGGCCAACGTTCATGGCATAAGCATGACCGCGTACATTCAACGGCTCCAGCTGTCCGTCCGTAATGTGAACGCTGTTAGCGCTGTACTGCAGGTTCAGCTTGGTACCGCTATGGCCTAAAGGCCTGCTGTAGCCAAGGCCGAAGGATTTGGTGCCATCGCTCAGCATCGTGTTCAGCGTCAGCGCGTCACGCACACCTGTCAGGCTTCTGTCCGTAAAGAACAGGCCGCCACGGTATTCGCCGCTCGTATCACTGCCTGCGTTGTCACTGTAAACAGTCCAGGTGATGTTTTGCGGTTCATAGGCGCTGATGACATAATCCGTAGTGCCAGGCTCACTGCCGGCCTGCAGAGAAATGCGCAGCTGCACGTCATTAGCAGCGTTAAAGCGCAGTAAATCGTCATTCAGCTTGTTGATGTTGGCAACCTCACCCTGCTTCAGGCTCATACGCTTGCTGATGTATTTGCTTTTGGTATACTTGTTGCCCTGCACCTCAACAGCATTCGTTTTGCCTTCGATAAGCTCAATTTTTACCGTACCGTTTTTAATTGTCTGTGCCGGCAAAATTGCACGACAGGTAAAGTAACCATTATCAAGATACAGCTTGTTAATTTTATTCACCAGCTCGTACAAATCCTTGACGCCAACCTCTTTACCGATATATTCGTCCGTCAGCTTCTGCAGCTCTGCCTGCTCCAGTACAGTGGATTCATCCAGCTCAAGCTTTTCCAGCTTAAAGGTTACTGCCGCCTGCTGCTCCGAATCAGGCTTTTCGCTCCCCTGCTCTACCTTGCTGCTTGCCTTGGCCTTGTCCTCGGCAATCTGCTTGGCAACACGCTGGCGCTCCATATACTCTATCGCT
>ERZ780128.640-NODE-640-length-13087-cov-3.453269_pt1 | contig 13087 bp, 9 predicted proteins | sample MGYA00511170_ERZ780128 | MGnify/ENA primary metagenome ERZ780128 (study PRJEB29588, sample SAMEA1970465) | human gut metagenome | biome: human gut; feature: human-associated habitat; material: faeces | place: Denmark | collected 2008/2010 ...
CAGAGTTGCTGCTGCTGACAAGCTCCACAACAAAAGGGACCAGCAGCGTACCCCACCCCAGTTCTCCCAAAGGGCTTACAACTACAACCCACATCGCCGACACCATGTCCACAGAGGACACGATGTCGGCGATGCCTATATATATTAATAAGGTGTAACCCTTACTTCACTACCTTGCGGCCGTTGATGATGTAGACGCCGTGGGGGAGCGAGCTGGCGTCGGTGCCGAGATAGACACCCGAGAGGGTGTAGATTCCCACCTTGGCGGGACGCGAAGAGGGAGTGTAGACATTGTCGATACCCGACTCTACGCTGGTCTGGATTTCAACCTCATCGAGGAAGAGACGGCAGGAGTTGAAGGTGAGCTGCGTCTTGCCCGATGCTCTCAGCGTGGTGCTGCAGTCGGTCCACTGGCCTTCGGTCAGGTTGAAAGTAGTGGTCGACAGCGTACCGTTGCTGGTAGAGAGGGTGAGCGTATTGCTGTTGTTCTTGTCGAAGGGAGCAGCCTTGAACTTGATGGTGACAGGCGTGTTGGCGTCGACATTGAATGAAGGACTCGTCAGATCATAAGTGCCCGACGCCTTGCCATTGCGGCCGATGACCGCACACTGGTAAGCGCCCTTTAGAGTCAAACCAGCATCCCATCCTGTAACATCGGGTTCGAAGTTACCATTGGCAAAGTTTTTTGCTTGCAGGAGGTTGGTGGGCTTATAGAAGCCATTGTCGTCGTTGGCACCGGTACCGAGACAGCGGTCGAAGGTCTCCTTGAGCAGATAGCCTTCCTGAGAAGCGCCGTTGTTGAGGTTGGCAAAGTTGAACGAAGCCAGACCGCCCGAGCAAGACATCTTGCTGATGAGGATGTTCATAAGCATCTTGCCGTTGTTGTCGTTATACACCACACAGGCCGGACTGGTGCTGTTGCCCAGACTGTTGTGACCGCCATAGGGCCATGCGTCACCCGACTCGGTAGTACCGCTCTTGTCATTGTCGGCAGGGATGATGGTGATGCGCTCGTGGTCGTTGCCTCTATCAGGAGTATTGGGGCAGTTCCACTGCCAGAGAGTAGGATTATAGTCGATATGATTGATCATAATGCCCGAAGCCGCGATATACTTGTCCCAACCTTCCTGCTGACGGTTCTCGATGAGATAGTACTCATTGCTGCTGCCGGGGTTGGTCACCTTGTAGACTTCGCCACCCTTGGCAGTGGTCTTCAGGTCCTTGACGCTGCAGGTAAGAGTTTCAGAGAGGTCAACGGGCTTGATCCATCCGCCGACCATCTTCTCGTAAGCGGTGAAGCCGGCAGGACAATACTCGTTGCCATTGTAGCTGCCCGAGCACATGAGGTCCCAGGTGCCCATGCCATACCAGGTGTTGCTGGTACCAGAGTTGCCGCGGGTGTCATACATGTCGGGATAACCCAAGCAGTGGGAGAACTCGTGGCAGATGGTGCCGATGCCCATATAGCTGCTGGCACTGCGCAACTCGTTGGAGCAGGCGTAGACGCTGACATACTTGTTGCCATACTTCACGGGCGAAGCGAGCTGCCACATGTGGGGCCATACGGTATTTTTACCGCCACCAGTAGCCTCGCCACGGCCGGCATAGATGACATAGACTTCCTCGACAAAGCCGTCGCCGTCCCAGTCATAGGGCGAGAAGTCGAGGCCATCGGCATAAGCCTTGTTGCAGGCATCAAGTATCATACCACGGGCGTTCTGGTCGTTGCCGTTGACATTGCCACCATAAGAAACCTGCGAGCCGAGGGTATAGGGACCTACCACGTCGAAGGTGATGTTGAACTTGCCACCGCTCTGGGCGCTGAAGTAGTCTGCCACGCTGCCTACAAACTTACCTTCTTTGAGACCTTTCTCATTGGCCACGCGGTTGTAGTAAGCCTGGGGGTCGTCCATCGTGAAAGCGACGTCAGAGAACTGGGCGAGGATAATGAGGCAACGCTTCTCGCCGGTGAAGTTGACACGCTGTGCCACCTTCTCTCTCCACGACTTGCGCTGCTTGCCCTGACTGCGGGCAGGCTCCATCTGGCTGCGCATGTTGGTGGCGTTGAGCTGCAGCTGCTGCATGTCTGCCACACGCAGCACATCGTTGCTCTCAAGGGTGTAACAGGCGCCGTTCTCGGCTTTCCAGTAACGCATAAACTCGTCGCCACACAGCTGTACGCGAACAGTCTTGCCATCGGCAGTTTTGAAGATGCGCCACACGCTTGGGTCGGCGGGGACGGCATGGACTGCTACTGTAGCTACCAACAGCAACAGTGCAGTAAGGAATCTTTTCATCATGATTTGAATTATTTTATTTGACATTTTTGTCGATAACGTGTTCATTAGCAAACTCGTATGCAAAAATAATTATTTTTTCCAACCTAACGGCTATCATCGGGCAACAAAATGAGGTCATGGCATAAAAAAAGATTGCCAGCGCTGTGCCGGCAATCTTTTTTATTGTCATTTCCGCATGAGTCATCACGCAGATTTCTGCTAATCGATTAGCGTACCATGGTAATTTTCTTGGCCGAGAACCATATATAACCCGTGAATGAACCGTCGGAACCGAAGATACCGCCACACAAGACCTTGTCGGCATCGAAGGTGACAGTCTTGAAGTCTGCACTCCAGGTACCACCGATAGGCTCGGTAGTAAGATTTCTACCGTCTTGAGAGAAGAGACATACGTAGTTAGGAGCATTGCCAAGACCGAAGTCTACACCTTCGGCAAACTTGTAAGAACCCAGTTCGTCGAATGCCAATGAGCCCTGTTTGGTAGCCTTGTCGTAGTCATACTTGAGCACGGCCATTGTCCAGTCATAGCCCATCATGCCAGAGACATAGAGATAGTGGTTGTAGTCCTCGCTTTCCTCATCGCCGCCGGTCACGGTTACCGACCACTCCTTGGCAGCACCATTGTCGTCGACGCACTTCATCTTCCATACACCCTGGAGTTTCTCATAGAACTCAGAGTCGTTGTCACGAAGTACAACATTGGTAGAAGAGTTGGCGCCTACCTTGGCGCCATCGGCAGAAACGATATATACTTCGAAGGTACGGTTTTCATTGATTTCATCGTCATCGACGGTCTTGACTTCTACCTTGCCGGCACCGTCAGAGATGACGATGGTAGTATCGGTGACCATATAGTTGACGTCCTTCTTGGCAGGGTTGCTGCCCGACTCTCTCATTGACACATGTACACGCACGGGAGCTGTAGTCTCACCTTTGACAACGATAGGCACATTGAAAAGACCTTCACCTTCCTTGACCTTGACTTCTGTCTTGCCCATCTCGACGGTTACGTCGGCATTGGTGTTCCAGCTGGCATCATCGTCCGAGCAGGCCGCAAAGAAAGCGGTCACTGCAAGGAGCATAAACAATTTGATATATTTCATACTGTGATGTATTCTTTAATAGTTATACTGATTAATCGGCGTATCCGGGGTTCTGCTGAGTCTTCAGCTTGGGGTTGCTGTCGAGCTCGCTCTGAGGAATAGGCCATGTGTAACGATAGTCACCAGCCTTATAGGTAACGCTTGCGCTCTTCACGGTAATGATACCGTTGATACCCATAGCGGCAGGATAGTCGGCAGTACGGCTGAAGCCGAGACCCAGACGACGCAGGTCGCTCAGACGGAAGCCCTCGCCTACAAACTCAAGCTGACGCTGACGCAGAGCCGAGGTGAGCAGCTGCTCAGAGGTGAACGAAGCGGCCTGATAGTCCTCGATACGGTTCTTGAGGAAGGTGTTCAGATAGCTTGAGCCATCCACATTGGTGCGGGCAGCAGCCTCGGCAGCGATGAGGTACATCTCAGAGAGACGGAAAGGCTTGCACATGTTGACCAGGTTGTTAGCGCTACCGGTACGCAGTGAGCTGTTGCCGGGGAACTTGACAAACTGGTACAGAGCATAGGTGCTACCCTCGACCTTTACACCCTCGTTGACCTCGAAGAATGTGTCGAAGCGCACGTCGCCTTCAACAGCAAAGGTATTCAGAGTGGCGTAGGTGGGGATATAGTCGCAAGTCTGGTTGTCGGAAGAGATGTAAGCACCACCTACCGAACCGCCAAGCTCAGTATTTGACATGAAGGGGCGGAAGATCACCTCGGTACCGGCGTCATTGGTCCAGAGCTTCTTGTAATCGGCAATGGTGGTAAGAGTATAGGCACCGTTGGTGATTACGTCCTTGGCCTTGGCAAGAGCTGTGGGATAGTCGCCCTTGACGAGAGCCACACGAGCCATCATAGCCTCTACGGCAAACGAAGATACGTAAGCGGCGTTGGGCTTGAGCAGGTCGGCTACATCACTGGCACCGCTGGCCTCGTATGCCTTGATGCCGTCGTAGGCATTGGCAAGGTCGGTCTCGATGAGACTGAAGGTCTCTGCCAATGTGCTGCGGTCGGGATAGTAGGATGCATTGGATGTAGGATAGTAGACCGTCTGCAGGGGCAGACCAGAATGCTCTGCCTCGGGATTGGTCTGTGTGTAAGACTGGCAGAAGTGGTCGGCCAGGAAGAAGTAAGCATAGGCACGGGTAAACGAAGCCTCTGCGCGATAGCGTTTGATGGCAAGCACCTGGGCATCGGTAAGACCCTCCTGACCCAGCAGCTTGTCGGCCTCTTCCATCAGCTTGTTACAGTTCTTGATGACGCTGTAGCAGCTACCCCACATGCTCTCGATTTCGCCGGTAGAAGCGAGGATGTTACCGCTGTTGAGCTCACCGTTACGGTTACCGTTGCTCAACAAGCCTACAAACTCGTCGGCTACCAGGTCGGGCTGGTAGAGCCAACCGCCGGAAGTAAGACCGCGAAGATTGCTGTAGAGGATGTTACGGAACTGATAGAGGTCCTTCTCGTTGCGAATTGCGGACTGGTCGTCGAGAGCTCCGAAGGGCTTCTGGTCCATGCTACATGAAGTAACGAACAATGTCGCAAGCAACATCAGTGAAAAATATATTTTTTTCATATTCTTTTCCATTTATCGTGTTATATTGTTAGAATGTAACTTCGGCACCGAGCACGAACTGGCGGGTGTTAGGATAGTTGAACTTAACCAGGTTGATATCGGGCTCTGGGTCATAACCAGAGAACGAAGTAATGGTGAAGAGGTTACGAGCGATACCAAATACCTTGAAGCCCTTGACATAGCGCAGAGGAGCAAGCCACTTCTTGGGCAGGTCGTACTGGAGGCTCAGGGTCTTCATACGCAGGAATGAAGCGTTGTCGAGAATACGGTCGTCGAGCTGGGTCACGTTGTATTGAGCAGCAGGGATGTCGGTAATCTGACCGGGCTTGGTCCAGATGTTCAGCATCTTGGTCTGCTGGTTCCATGAAGTAGCGTTGGCGGGGTTGGCGGTGAAGACTTCCTCGTTCATCAGCAGGTACTTGCCGTTCTGCCAAGCGAAGTCAGCGATGATGGCAAAGCCCTTCCAGGTGAAGTTGGTACCGAAACCACCAATCCAGGGGGCATAACGGTTCTTGCCAGTCCATACTGTACAGTTCTCCTCGCTGAAGGTCTTGGTGATGTTGCCATCCTTGTCGTACCACATGGGGGCACCGTCGCGTGGGTCAACGCCTGCACGGCGGGGCAGATAGAACTCACCATAGCTGCGGCCTACCTCATAGCGTACACCGGTATTGGCGAGGGTATAGTTGTCACGACCGGCAAAGAGCTCGGTGATTTCGTTCTTGTTGTAACCTACGTTGGCCTTGAAGGTCCAGCGCATGTCACGAGTCTTGATGATGTCTACATCGACGTCGGCTTCAAATCCCTTGTTGACCATCGAACCTACGTTACCCACACCAGCAGAGAAACCTGTGGTGAATGAGTAAGGAACGTTCATAATCATATCGGTACTCTTGTTCTTGTAGAGGTTGATGTTGACACCCAGACGGTCGAAGACGCGGGCATTGATACCGAAGTTGAGCTTGTCCACCTTCTCCCAAGTCAGCGTATAGTTGGCAGCCTGTGCGATACCCAGAGTGGTCTGGCCGTTGTAGAGCGAACCCTGGCCATAGAGACCGAAGTACTCGTAGGCACCAGGACCTTCGTCACTACCGGTAGTACCATAGTTGAGACTCAGTGAGGCATCGTTGAGCCAACTTACGTCCTTGAGGAAGCTCTCCTTCTTGGCATCCCACTTCACACCGAGTGACCAGAAGGTACCCCAGCGGTGGTCGGGAGCAAACTTAGAGCTACCGTCGCGACGGATAGAGCTGTAGAAATAATACTTCTCCTTGAAGTTGTACTCCAGAGTGGCGAAGAGTGAGTTGGCAACAACCTTGGTCTGAGCGTCCTCGAGGTCAGAGAGGGCAACGTTAGTACCGCTGGTGATGTTCATCAGACGGGCATCTGCATGACCTGTAGCGAAGGCACCAAACTGCCAGTCCTTGGTGATGCGGGTTTCCTCACCGACCAGCACGTCGATGTTGTGGTCGCCAAAGCCCTTGCGGTATTCAGCAGTGTGGATGAGGTTGTACTGATAAGAAGAGGTATAACGGTTCTGTACGGCACCGGTATTCATCGAGCCTACAGCGCCATCACCTACAATGTCGCCCATAGGAGTCCGGAAAGTCTCCCAAGGCAGGTTGCGGTTGTCGAGGGTCTGGTTGACCAGCTCGAGCGACTGCTGGGCGGTCAGGGTAAGACCGTCGATAGGAGTAAGCACCTCATTGAGTGAAGTGTTGAGGGTGATACGCTTGCGGAAAGAGCGACGGTATCTGCTGTCCTGCTCCATGGTCTTCATACCAGAGTAGTGCAGATAGTCGGCCTTGGCGCCCTTGATGAGCTTGCCGCTGTCGTCGAAGCTATAATAATAAGGTACGTCGAAGGGCAGAGCCTTACGGGCAAATACCAGAGGGTTGTTAATATAAATGTTGTTGGCACTCTGCATGGCGCTCCATACGGCGTTCTGCTCGAAGTCCTGTACACCGATGTTGGCGCTGTAGCCCACCTTGAAGAACTTGTTCAGACGAGCGTTGATACGGGCATTGAGGACAGAGCGCTGCATAGCAGACTTCTCTACCAGACCCTGCTGCTTGTGGTGGTTGTAAGACAGATAGTAGTTGACTGTCTGGCTACCGCCCTGCATGGTGGCATTGATATCATAAGTAGGAGCCGAACTGCTCAGCACCTCGTCATACCAGTTGGTATTGAGGCCGTAGTTCTTGACCAGATTGCGGATTTCGTCGCTCACGGGCTGACCGATAATATCGCGGAACTGTACGTACTGCTCAGAGTTCATCATCTCTGCACCGTCGGAAGTAGGAGAAGAAACACCCCACTGGGCCTTGACGCTAACCTGGGCGCTCTCGTTGTAACGACCCTGCTTAGAGGTGATAAGGATCACACCGTTGGCAGCACGCGCACCGTAGATAGAAGTAGAAGCAGCATCCTTGAGCACGGTGATATTGGCAATGTCCTCAGGGTTGAGGGTGCTGAAGAATGTAGAGCTGATAGGGGCACCATCCAGAATGAAGAGGGGCTGGTTGCTGGTCTGCAGGAAGTTGACACCACGCAGACGGATTTTAGCTGTGGTCGAAGGGTCACCGGCTGAGCTGAGCACAGACAGACCAGAAACCTGACCGGCAAGGGCGTCGGTGAAGTTCGGGGTAACAATCTTGCCGAGCTTTTCAGAGCCTACAGTACCGATGGCACCTACAACGGCACCCACCTTCTTGGCCTGGCCGTAACCGGTAACCACTACCTGCTCCAATACATGACTGTCGGGGTCGAGCACGACCATCATGTTGGCAGAGGCTTTAAGACGCTTGGTAACCATACCGATGGATGAAAACTCGAGTTCAGCGTTCTTGCTGTTTACTACGAGCGAGAATTTTCCATCAATGTCTGTGGCGACACCAGTCTTGGTGCCTACGACTTTAACAGACGCACCAATTACAGGCTCGTTGTCTTCGCTGCTGACTACGGTACCTGTAACTTTTGTTTGTGCCAGCGCCATTCCTATGCTCAGGAAGAGGCAGGCAAAAAACATCGATAGTCTTTTTTCCATAAAATCTCTCACTTAAATTAAAAACTATATTAACTATTATTATTATTTCATCCTCAATGACAAGTTTTCGGGGTCTTACCACCGTCTCCGGCAGCATAATGCTGACATTTTGGAAACCAAAAGCGCAAAAAACAATCCTTTAAGCACAACCTTAGAGCCGTTATTAAGTCGTTTTGCAACTATATGTACGTGCAAAATTAATAGTATTAATGATAAATAGCAAAGATTATATAAAATATTATTACGGGATTAACGTTTGTTAACCATTAAAGGCGCTTTCAGATGATTTATATCAAGGATTACGATTGTAGAAGATAACAGATTATAATAAGAAAGCCACAATATTTAACGGATTGTTATCCATGGGGGCATATTTAATCATTTTTTATTCATCCGGGGTACTGTTAAAAACCTCAAACTGCCAAATCAGCGTTTCCGAGTGGGCTTATAGCATAGTCAAAGGGCTCCCCCGCGTCCATTTCCCACCACGTCCACCCCTTTTCCTCCCGCATTTACGAGCAGTGGGATGATGGTTGTGATGGCGGAGGTTGGCGACACCCCCACCCTGCCCCATGCAAAAAGTCCCGAGCACAGCCTAATCAAGCCCGGGTACATCGAAAACCCGATTTCGTGGTGTTAAATGGTGATTGCAAGCCAGGATATCCATTATGCAAGCTACGAAATGACGATTTCACACCGTGAGCGTCGTTTTACGATGTACATTGACGGGATGGGGCAAGACAATAAAAGATACAAAAAGCCGATGGCGTCTTCTGAAGGCTCCGCCTTAGTGGCGCTGACGGCATCGGCAGGAGGAGAGGCCCCTCCCCTAACCTTCCCCAAGGGGCGGGAGTTCATACTCGCTGTGTTTTAGGGGGATTGTAGTTACGCTCTTTTTCTTGAAAAGGCTGGTATGGGGCCTTTGTTTTTGCTTTTTTCCTTCCCCTTGGGGAAGGTTAGGATGGGACTTATGGTGGACGGGACGCACCCCTGGCAACTCTGTAGGAGTTGCGATTTCATAGCCCAGGGTTGAGGGGTGCAGCACCTCTACCCTGGGTATATATATAATAAGGTGTAGTTACTCTGTAAGAGTTGCGATTAGCCGAAGGCGTTACCCGCAGCAGGAAACATGGGGGCAATCGCGGGGCTAATCTATACGTGGCCGTGCGCACAATCCTACCCACCCTCCTGCCGAGCGTACACAAAAAAAGCCCTCTCGCGTTTCACAACGGGAGAAGGCACAAATTATGAAAACTTTAATCTATCCGAATATCTTCTATTTCTTGAGAATATCGAGCTTGGGGGTATCGATGCCGCTCACATGGTCGTGGCGCACATCGTTCTGCTGCTCAAAGATTACGATATCGTTCTTGCCCTTCTTCAGGAAGCAACCAGGCAGATAGAGGGTCTGCTGGGGACCCACCTTCCAGTAACGGCCCAGGTTGACACCGTTGACAAAGACGATACCCTTGCCCCACTCTTCCATATCGAGGAAGGTGTCGCCGGGGCTGACTACATCAAACTGCCCCTGATAGATTACGGGCAGACCCTTGGCATAGCCGTGGTCGCCAGCAGCCAGCACAGGAGCCTCGCTCATGGGCAGACAATACATCTTCCACTCACCCTCGATGGGGTTGTCGTTGATGGTGATGGGGCGCACAAAGCCCTTGAAGCTCTCAGAGATGCGGGCACCATAGTTGATGCGTCCCATATTCTCGACCAGGATGTCGAGGGTGCTGTTGAAGGGTACCTCGACCTCCAGGCTGTCTACGCCGGTGACGGCGTTGAGCTCGCCCACCTTCTCGCCGTTGACATAGACGATGCCATAGTCGGCAATGCCGTCGGCCTTGAGCACTCCGGCGATGGGCTGGTTGAAGTGGCGGCGGTAGAGCACGTATCCGTGGCCCTGGCCGAGCGCCTCGAATGTGGGCATGGTGTCACACTCCACAGGCGTCATCCCCTCGATGCGGTCAAAGAGGTTCTGGGTCTGGGTGAGACGTATTTGGGGCAGCGTGATGACAGGTATGCGCTCGGGCACTGCCGGCACATCCTTGTTATACTGCATCAGTATCTTTCTGATGGCCTCATACTTGGGTGTAGCCCATCCTGCCTCACTGATGGGGGCATCGTAGTCGTAGCTGGTGAGGTCGGGCTGCAGACGGATGTCCTTGGTATAGTTGGCACCCGAGGTGAAGCCGAAGTTGGTGCCACCATGCACCATGTAGAAGTTGAAGCTGATGCCGGCATCGAGATACTTCTGCATCTGCTTGGTAAAGGCATCGGAGCTGACCTTCTCGAAAGGCTCGTTCCAGTGGTCGAGCCAACCGGTATAGAACTCTGCCACCATGTAGGGACCCACTCCGCCGTGATAGGCGTCTACCTTCTTCTTGATGGTGTTGATATTGTTTTCGCCATTGCATGTGGGCAGAGCGCCCTCAATGGCTCCACCCTCAAAGAGCCAGCTGCCATCGCTGGTAAACATGGGGATGTCGAAGCCGGCGTCGATAAGCTGCTGACGGATGGCGGCACTATACAGTCTGTGCACATCGAGGGGGATGTCCTTGCGCTGGCTGACGTACGAGCCGAACTCGTTTTCAGCCTGTACCATGACGATGGGACCGCCCTTGGTTATCTGGAAGTCGCGCACCTGGGCTGCGAGCTGGTCAATATAGGTGCGGCACGAGTCAAGGAAAGCCTTGTTCTGTGTGCGTATCTTCATCTCGGGTACGGTGCTGAGCCACCAGGGATAGCCGCCGTACTCCCACTCGCCACAGGCATAGGGACCGGGGCGTAGGATGACCATCATGCCCTCGTCGGCAGCAGCCTTGAGGAAGGCGCGTATGTTGCGGTTACCAGTGGTCCAGTCCCACACGCCGGGAGCGGTCTCATGGTAGTTCCAGAAGACGTAGGTGGCCACGGCGTTGAGTCCGAGGGCCTTCATCATGCGCAGACGGTGATGCCAGTAGGCTGCGGGCACGCGCGAATAGTGCATCTCGCCCGAGTGGATCTGTATGGGCTTGCCGTCGTAGACGAAGTTGCCTCCCTCTATCTTGAAGGTATGCTTGGCCTTGGCTCGGGCTGTGGCGGTGAAGCCTGGCAGCAGGGTCATGGCAACCATGATGATGGTAATGATAAGTAGATTGCGTCTCATTATTGTTGTGATATAAGTTTTATTCCTTACAAAGATAATAATAATAAGGTGTATCGCCCAACAAATCATCGAAAATGTTGCCCACGGCGATGATTTTTGTCGCCAAAATGACAAAAAGGCAGACCGAGACTGACATTTTGTCAGTTTCCGGGCATAGGTACATAGTTTGTATCATGATGAGTGACAATAACAAAGATAATAATTAAAACAACAAGCGATATGACATTTGACAAATTTACTATCAAGGCGCAGGAGGCCGTGCAGAGCGCGGTCAACAAGGCGCAGATGGCGCAGAATCAAGCCATAGAGCCGGTACACCTGCTGGCAGGTATCATGGACAAGGGTAAGGATGTGACCCAGTTCATCTTCCAGAAGCTGGGCGTCAACCCACAGCAGATTGAAACGCTCGTCGAGAGCGAGATAGCCCATCTGCCCAAGGTGCAGGGAGGCGAACCCTACTTCACCAATGCCACCAACGAGATACTGCAGAAGGCTATGGCTGAGGCTGCGCGCATGGGCGACGAGTATGTGGCCATCGAACCCATACTCATGGCTATCATGCAGACCCAGAACACGGCAGGACGCATACTCCGCGATGCCGGTATGACCAAGGACGAGGTAGAGAAGGCCATCGCTGCCCTCAGACAGGGCAAGAAGGTCGACGATGCTCAGGCCGACGAAAACTACCAGGCGCTCGCCAAGTATGCGCAGAACCTCATAGACAAGGCGCGCAACGGCAAGCTCGACCCTGTGATAGGCCGGGATGAAGAGATACGCCGCGTGCTGCAGATTCTCTCGCGCCGAACCAAGAACAACCCTATCCTGATAGGTGAGCCGGGTACGGGCAAGACCGCCATCGTCGAGGGACTCGCCCAGCGTATCGTGCGGGGCGACGTGCCGGAGAACCTGAAGAACAAGCAGCTCTTCTCGCTTGACATGGGCGCGCTCGTGGCTGGTGCCAAGTACAAGGGTGAGTTTGAGGAGCGACTCAAGAGTGTCATCAAGGAGGTCACCCAGGCCGACGGCAACATCATCCTTTTCATCGACGAAATCCACACGCTCGTGGGTGCCGGCGGTGGTGAAGGTGCCATGGATGCCGCCAACATCCTCAAGCCTGCCTTGGCACGTGGCGAACTGCGGGCTATCGGTGCCACCACGCTCAATGAGTATCAGAAGTACTTTGAGAAGGACAAGGCGCTCGAACGCCGTTTCCAGACGGTTATGGTCGACGAGCCCGACGAGATAGATGCCATCAGCATCCTGCGTGGCCTGAAGGAGCGCTATGAGAACCACCACAAGGTGCGTATCCAGGACGATGCGTGCATCGCAGCCGTCAAGCTCTCCGAGAGATACATCTCCGACCGGTTCCTGCCCGACAAGGCGATAGACCTGATGGACGAGGCTGCCGCCAAGTTGCGCATGGAGCGCGACTCGGTGCCCGAGGAGCTCGACGAGATAGACCGCCATCTGAAACAGCTTGAGATAGAGCGCGAGGCAATACGCAGCGAGATCAAGCACCGCCAAGGCAGCGGCGCCGAGGATGATGCGGCTGCCAATCTGCACGACTCGCTCGACAAACTGGACAAGGAGATTGCCCAGCTGGGTGAGCAGGAGCGCCAGTACAGGGCTAAGTGGGAGTCCGAGAAGGCTCTGGTCAACAAGATCCAGCAGGACAAGCAGGAGATGGAGAACCTGAAGTTTGAGGCCGACAAGGCCGAGCGCGAGGGCAATTATGGCCGTGTGGCTGAGATACGCTACGGCCGCCTGAAGAGCATCCAGGACGACATAGACCATATCCAGCAGCAGCTACGAGGCACCCAGGGCGGCGACGCTATGGTGCGCGAAGAGGTCACTGCCGACGATATCGCCGAGGTGGTTAGCCGCTGGACGGGCATCCCCGTGAGCAAGATGCTGCAA
>ERZ780128.643-NODE-643-length-13076-cov-3.404270_pt1 | contig 13076 bp, 10 predicted proteins | sample MGYA00511170_ERZ780128 | MGnify/ENA primary metagenome ERZ780128 (study PRJEB29588, sample SAMEA1970465) | human gut metagenome | biome: human gut; feature: human-associated habitat; material: faeces | place: Denmark | collected 2008/2010 ...
ATAAGAACAATCGGGAGTCTCAGGTTTGTGAACTAACGGCTTATACCGGAAAGTATTTTATTTCCTTTGGGCGTATGATTGACATCACTTCGGATTATATAATAACCTCTGTCAATGCCTCGGATATGTGTACGTATTTGAAAGGAGGAAATGAATATGTCAATTTTGAAGAGAAGTATCCCAAACAGATACAACGGATGAGAGAAGAATTTTCCGGCATACAGGAAGATAGCAATCCTTGTATTGTGATTTATTCATTTTGAGCAATTTTCTGGTGTTATGTATGAAACATTACCCCCGTCCCTTTGTTTTCCCTCCACCATCGACCAGTACAGGGCGAAGAACGAGGTGCTGGAAAAGGAGATACCGCAGTTGCAGGAGATAGCGGGCAAGGTGTGGAAGAAGGAGGACGAGCTGAAACAGCTTAAGTCCGAACTCGCCGCACTGGACCGCAAGATACAGCTTGAGCTGGCTCCTCCGGAGCAGGAAAACACGGAAGAGAACCGGCAAGGCAACGAGAAAAAACAGACGGAACAACAGCCGGAAAGCCCGCACGTGGACTTTGTACGCAGTCATTTAATTATAGGGAGACCCGGTTTATCGGAATCCAAAGGTGTAAAACTTTAATATCGAAGTCTTGACAGAAAAAGCCAGTGGTTGAATTTTTCACCACTGGCTTTAATTCTAATAATTTTTCAATCTAATATGACCGAATCTATAACGTTAAATCATAGATTATGTGTCTATTTGTGAAGAAAAAGACGTAACTTTGTATCAAAATCAAATAAGCATAACAATGGAGCCATCTATATACAGTTTTTCACTTTATACCGCACTGCCGTTGATGTTATTCTTCGGCTTTTATTTTTTGTTTGCAAAGACTCCTGAAAAGAAAATTTTCAAGAATTATCTCCGCTCCCGACAGATTATAGGTATAGCTATGTTGCTGCTTTCAGCAAACTATTCGGTACATTTCTTCTTTGGTATCCGATTCAAAAATGCGGATTCTGCCATATTGATGAACATGTCCACATACTTTCTGTGCTATTCTCTGTTCAGTTCGGCATTGATAATGTTGCTTGATCGTTTTTACATTACCAAACGGCGTGTGTGGACACATATCATTTTATGGATTACATTTTCAACTCTTTCCGGAGTTGTGTTGTTCCTGTTGCCAAGCGGAATCATGCAAAAATTCTCTTTATTTGCTTTAGCTGCCTGGTTAGTCGTTTTTGGAGTCGTTTTAGCTCGCAGAGTCATAATTGCATATCGTAGAGCCATTCGGATTTTCAATGAAACTCAGGCGGATGATATAGGCGCATATATCGAATGGCTTTCCATATTCACTTATTGGGCACTTATCTTCGGTGTCGGATGCGGATTGCTGACATTTCTGCCAGACAAATATGTTTTTATCTGGATTTTGTCGTCAATACCGTTCTACAGCTATCTTTTCTACAGCTATCAGAACTACCTGCTGTTCTATGAACAGGTGGAAAATGCTTTTGAGCAAGATATACAGTCTGAAGAAGAACTTCTGACAGATACGGAAACAGAACCTGAAATAGTTTCTGAGAAAGAAGTTCCAGTGTCCTATACAGAAATTATAGAGAAAGTGGCCAACTGGATAAAGACAGACGGCTATGTCCAGCAGGGACTTACCATAAAAGAACTGTCCGAAATACAATGCCAGACATCCTTCGAAAGCCCAATCTCCCATACTTGTCACACTTTCCGGAATAACAACTTCCGTCACAAAGCTGCATAACATAAATGCATAATCTCCGATGCGGGTCACACCTTCGCCAATCGTCAAGGAGGAAATCCTGTTCACATGCGGATACCAAGGCGGAGTTTCCGAAGTACCTCCATCTCTATAATCGGGCATAGGTCCTTCCCCGGTAATCGTCAGGACACCATCCTCCGTCAAAGTCCATGTAAGCTCCCCGGTCGTTCCCCCAAAAATCACCGCCGCCGAATCGCTGCCATCGCAAGAAGATAACCCTACAGGAAACAGCAGGCAAAAACACAAAGACCAAAATAAAAATCTTCTCATAAGCTGAAAATCATTAAATCCCCCTAAAAACAGTTCGTCCAATAAAACAATTCGACATAAATATATAAAAAATTATTCAAAGAGCGCCTATTCGGCAATATTTGCCATGGTGATTGATTATACGATTTAGTGTATCCCCCAGGATTTATCAGGATTTAGTTCGTCATCGCCTCATTTTCTTTACAGCGACAATCACGCCCCAAGCCCCATAATATCGCCCTACTAATCTCTTTATCAACGATGTACTTCGTCATAGCATACAATAACCACAAAATACATCCGTAGCAAACATGCTTGATCATCATCGGTGGTCGCTGCTCTATGCCCTGCTCCTCCTTATCCTTTATATGAAAATCGATTTTTACAAAGACTTTTAATCCAAAGCGTTATATGACAAAGGTAATGACGGGCCGACGGTCGCCGGCACAATTCGTATGTTTTTCAACTTCCCAAAACACCTTCCCTACCGGGACCGAAAGAGATTTCAGACCAGAACCGATCAACACGTCCACGACACACCAACGGGTTCTCTCTCCCGCACCACACAAACCTCAATCGCGAATACACACGAACCGCGATCTATCGCCTACATAAATTTAACGCTTTTAATACGGGTGTCCCGCCCGGCGATTTCACGTTCGACGAGGCCCGTCACCACATCTGCGGCATCGTGCCAGCGGTTAGCACGGAATTTCCAGCGGTAAGTGGTCAGATGGGCATACAATTCGGGCCAGCGCAGCGCCCAGTCGCAGGGAAAACGTACCGTATGAACCACCGTCGCTGCGTTCGAGAGGATGCGGGCTTCCTTGTTAGCGGACTGGTGAAACCACTCCACACGAACCTGCGGCGCTAAAGCCTGCACCGCGCGGGCAAATCCCCGGCCTCCGTTGTTACTCTCGATCAGTGCCGCACGCGTACCCGACTCGCGGAGCATCGTTCCCACCAGTCCTTCGGTCATCTCCATCGGTTCGCGCGAATAAACCGCATCGGTAACGTAGATCACCCCGTCCGGATCGACGACATAACAGAGCGAACAGAGGTAATCGTCGCCCGTATCGGCCGTATCGGTATAGTTCGCCCGGCGCACGATGTCGCGGGGCAGCTCCTCGTAAGTCAGGAAATTATCCCCGTAGAGCAGCCCTTCGCGCACCGAAGGACGCCCCTGATACATACACTCGAACCGCACGGGATCGAGCCGCCGCTTACCACGCAGCAATTCCGCGCCGTGAAGCTCCTCCCAGAGCGCTTCGCCCGGTTCACGGGGATCGACCGGCGACGGAGGACGCGTTTTGAGAGCTTCGAAGTTCAAATAGAGCCAGGTATCGGGCGGCAGCGTATCGAGCTGCGCCCAGTCGGTGAACTCGACGAAAGGCTCCCGGCGGCAGAGCGTGCCGATCAAATCCTCCTCGTGCCAGCGCGTGAAGACGATCAACTCGCCGGAGAAGTTGTGCATACGGGTCTTCACGACCGAGGTGTACCACTCCCAACAGTTCTCCCGCACGACGGGCGAATTGGCCTCCATCGCATCTTTGTACATATAGTAATCAATTTTGTCGCAGATTAACAAAAAAACGTTAAATTTGCGCTAAAGATTGATTGACAGCGTTATGGAAAAATCGAAAAGAGTAGTCGGTTACGCCCGTGTTTCGACGGAGGCACAAGACATTACCCGTCAAATTGAACTTATTACGGCCTATTGTAGCGACCGAAATTATCATCTAATCAAAATCATTCAAGAGAAAATTTCGGGAGCCAGAAAGGACAGGAAAAGTCTAAATGAACTTTTAGATGTGGACGATGCGGTCGCCGATATGATTATCGTGTCGGAACTCTCCCGTTTATCGCGTGAAGATGATATTTTATCCGTTCTTTCAACGATAAACGAACTTTTGAAACAAGGTGTCGATATTCTGTTTTTGGATAAGCAAGACCGCATTTATAAGGCTGGAACTATTTTATCCCTTTACGACATCATTACGCTGTCAGTAGAAGCCAAAGCAAGTGCCGACGAACGCTACAAGATTGCAGGTCGGATGCAGACGGGTTTACGCTCCAAACTGGCCGAGTTTAGCAATATGTTTGCAGGCGGTACGGTTCCTTTCGGCTACAAAGTCATTCACAATCCCGATTACAAACTGAACCAAACGCCTAAAAACCTGCTTGTCGTCGATGCCAAAGAAGCCGAAGCGGTAAAATACCTTTTTCAGCAGCTAATCGACGGCAATACGATACGGCAGACTGTAAGGGTTTACAATAAATTATACCCTTACAAACTCTCTTATTCGGGCATCTGCCGCATTATCCGCAATCCCAAATACAAAGGGGAGATATACCGACGGGGAAAATTGTACGGCCAAATTCCCGAACTGCAAATCATCACGCCCGAAGATTTCGACAAGGCCAACAAACAGATGCGTGAAAACAGCCTGTTTCAAAGCAATGCTCCGAAATACTATAATCCGCTGAAAGGTTTGCTGTTTTGCCCGTGTGGATGCGGTCTTTACATGAAACCCAACCACAACAGCTATCTAATCTATCGTTGTTCAAGTGCTTATAACGACAAACAGAAATGCGAAAATTACGGCGTCAAATGCGCTTATATCCTATCGTCCGTTTGGACTTGTGTAAAGGAAACCTTGCACACCGAGGAATACAAGCGCTTCAATACCCAGCGGGCAAATGAATTGCAGGGGATAAACAAGCAGATTCGGGAAACAATCACCCGAAAAGTCAATAGCGTCGATGAACTGAAAACGCAATCGGCATCGTTGATTGCCAAAATCAAGAAACTGAATAATGATGACCTTATCAATGAATTGGAAACCGATTATAACGTGCTTTGCAAACAAATCAAGCAAACCGAGCAGGAAATTTCCGAACTGAACGGACAGATAGCCGAAAACGATGCCGAAATAAAACGGAATGTGGAGCAGAAAGATTTTAGCAAAATGGAGCAGTCGGCCTTATACAAGGAAAAATTGCAAAAAGCCGTCTATCATTCCCTCTCTGCCATGCGTGGCATTTTGGAAATAATCTTTAAGAACGGCATGACACGTTACGTGCTGATTAAAAAGCACCGAAACGGCGGAACCTACCTTTTGCCCGATACGTTCAAAGGCGACATGGAACGGAAACAAATTATCGTTCCGTCCTTACGAACCGACAAGGATAATCCCTATTCAGCCCAGCCAATGAATTTGCGCTACACGTTCGACGAATTTTTCAAGGCCATGCCCGTCGAAGAATACGAGATCCCGATAACGGAATGAAAAAAGAGGGCGATTGCTGTAATGGCAATCGTCCCCTTTTCGGTTCGGTTAAACGACCGAACAATTAAAGATGTTCCCGTAACAGATCAAGGATTATCTGTTCTTGTGTCTGCGTAGAGGTTTTGCGGGCATTTTGGATTTTATCCGCCTGCCATTGGGTAAGATTCTTTAATTTTTCTTCCATTTCAGAAGTGTAGGCGGATGCGTCATCGGCAGCATTATAACCGTCTTGGATGAATGTAATCAAATACTTTTTGGCGAGGAATTTAGCCGTGAATTTTTCACTTGCCGCTTCAAACCATTTGCGGCTCTTGGCACACCACCCGTCAGCCTCTTGCAGACATTGGGGCATTTCACGGGTTTTAAGACTTGCCACCAAATCTTTGGCTTTGAGTTTGTTGTTGCCACACGCCCAAAACGAGATTGTCGAAAGCGGGAAATTGCGTCGTTGCAATTCCATAGCAAAATCAAAGGCCGCATTTGTTTCCTTAATGGCCATTGCGGGGGCTGCCATGTAGTCGGAACCTTTCCACGTTTTCGTGCAAATGTTCATTTCGGCAATGAGCAATGCAATGGCAACCCCTTTATTCAGCGGCTCAATGACCACCAAATCTTCAAGCGGCAAGCCTAATTCAAGGTAGGCTTTCAGACGGTGCTGACCGTCCAAAACAGCGTAATAATCCTTTGCATGTTCATCGGCAATATCGTTGCCGTCCAAATCGGTCAGGTGACCGCCCGATGCTATGATGGCTTTACCGTTCACCGCCGTAATGGGACACAACATCCCATATTCGGCAAGAGAATCCTTTTTTGCCTTAATCGCTTTTTCATCGGTAGGACGATTGCCTTTGATAAAAGCAAATTGAGAAGATTTGAAAATTTCAAAAACATTTAAGTTTTTCATAATATTTCTTACTCCTTGTTAGGGAGAGGCTTAAATTATGCTGCATCCCTTGCCCAAGTGTTTGCAGGTCGTCGGGGTTATCCCTTTCGACACTGCAAAAGTACTATTGCCAGCGACCCTTTGCAGGGAGTAAAAAACAGCCCATTTCCTACTCCCTAAAATCCATAGATAGCGGATTCAGTATGCGGCAGCTTGTTTGCATAGGTTTTCAGCACTCCTTTCAGCGATTCATCGCTATCCTTAAAGTTTACATTTCGTGTCAGCCGCATAAAATAGAACAGACGGGAAATAAGCAACATTTTATTATAAGATACCTCTTTATCGCATCTGTGTTCATTCGCCGCACCTCGATTCGGCAATTTCAAAGCATCGAACAGATGTTTGAACTTATCCGCTGCAAAGCACATATAATAGGATGAATTTGTGAATGTCGTTGTGTAGGTAGAATGATCTATTATGCGGTAAAACTCCTTGTCTTTCCACTCTTTGAGTTTTTGCCTTAATCCATACATAACTGCTGCTTTTACATTTGGGTCTGCTTCGCGGCTCTTTTTACCCTTTACTCGGAATGTAATCTCAAAATCTTTTGAATCTCCGATATAGTCTAATATTTTGGTTAATGATTTTGGCGGGAGTTTAACCCAAAAACATTTGGTAAACTTTTCAATCGACCAATCATAAACAAACAGCACAGCCCACCAAAATTTATTTACGTCCAATCCAAAGCCTTTAATTGTCGCTATAATATCCGTTTCCTGCAAAAACATTTCTTTTGTAAACGGGGCTTTTATCTTCTCCTGACAGACCCTATCCCAAAATCTGCGTGGGAAAGTGTCTATGACTTCATCACCCATATAATTCCAAGAATCGGTAATCGCATATACATATTCCAACTCTTTTTCTTCTTGTTCGTCGGCTTCATAAAAGACAAATCCTAAATCGTCGGTTCTAATACTCATAATCCAAATTATTTTATTTCCAAATTTAGCGAATTTCGCTGAAAAGCCCTCATTTCGGCTCCCGATAAAGAATTCCCCGATTCATTTGTTTGCTGAAAATAACCTCTGTACCTTTACAGAAGCCAGCAAGAGGGATAAGGGCGATGCCTAAATCTGTCCCCTGCTTCGTGCTCAAAAGTGGCACTTATACCACTACCTACCCAACCAACACCTAATTTAGGCTCTCGGCTCTGAAGAGCCTCAAACCCGATTTTCAGACTATGCTGTACTATGTAACGCAACACAAATGATTCGACAACCGAAAAGCCGCCAAAGCCGCGTTAGGCTCCGCCTGCTTTCGGAAATTATTAAAAACAAAAGAGATACTATTTACTAATTACGTCGCTAACGATGAATTATACAACGATTCCAAAATCAATTTGCCAGCTTCAGACGGGCAACGGCAAACCGACTGACATTTACGTTTGAGCAACGATTAAATGCAAATCGGACTACAAGACACAAACAAGCCATATAACGGAAGATAGGCTGTCCCAAATAACAGGAGTAAATATCCGTACCGTCAAACGGTCTGTCCAACGATTGGAGGAGTGCGGAGCAATGCAGGTTACAACCCGCATAATCGACGGATGCAAACGCCGTAATTCCTATTATATAGCCAATCCCCAAACGGATTTCTTTTTCGTGGATAACCGATTCTTTGCAAAGAACCATCCGCCGAAAATCGCGGGCTTTCTACTCATATTAAAGGCTATATGTCTTAATAATACGAATACTATCCTTTGAAATATCGGACAGATTGCCGATGCTGTCGGAATGAACCGCAACACGGTTTCCACTCTTATTAAAGAGAGTAACGGATTAGGACTGATTAAGGCCCTACCGAACGGCTACGAAATAACGGATGATTGCTTTGTAAATCCGCCGCAGAAAGATACGGCACACGCCGTCTATAATGAAATATGTCAATTCTGCCTAACAAAGGGAACAAATCCGCCGCAATGAAATGAACGGGCAATGAATCGGATTCTTACTAAATACAACATTCCGAATCTGTCGGCTGATAATTCGCTGTCGGTTACTTATGCCCTAAATGAACGGTGCAAGATGATTCCCGAATCCGTGTCGCTGGCTTATTTCGTTAAGGTGCTATGCACCCAAGACCCGATAAAGGCCAATAAGCTACATTTACAATCTTTTCTACTCACATAATATACTTTCGTTCAGACGCTCCGATTTTTATAGTCGGGGCGTTTTGCTTTGATAGGCCGACCATGAAGATACTATCACTTTTTCACCCCTCCCCCTTTTCAGATGGAAAATCGAATTTTTATCCATTACATATAATAGGATTCCACATAAAACAGACCGCCCCCTATTCATGCCCGAAACCATCTAACAGCATAAGATTATTGATATTACATGAAGTTGGATTACTACTAATAACCGAAGAATAAAACTTAATCGCTATGTACGAAACACAAGAGAGAGCCAAACGGATTACGGACATCCATGTTTTATGGGGACAAAGCACGGTTATCGAGGAGCTGATCCAAGCGGGGAAAATCGACGAGGAATATATCTATCCCTTTAACGGGGACGAGGTGCTGGAATGGTGGCTTGTTACTCCGTGGCTGGCCGAACGACTGAAAGAGCAGGGCGAAATCATCATTGACAAATTAGGGTGTCGTTGGTGGGGACGGCTGACGAGCGGGCAGGCGATTTACATGGACGGCGTAATACAAGAAATTTGCGGGAACGATTAACCCAACTTACAACTAACAAAGTTTCGATTCCATACTCCCTGCTATTGGATAGAAACTTTGTTTTCAAGAACTTTGCACAATTAAATACGGCAACAGCACCCGAAAGGGCAAGATGTTTTGCAATTTCCGCCGAATATGCTACTTTTGCAGTAACATATTGAATACACGGAAAGTGTAGCTTGTTCTCGTTAAGCGAATCTGACAGTTCAAAAGACAAGAGAATAGGCGAACATCTACCGCGTCATATCCTTACGGATAGGCGTGGGGCTGTTGCTTATTATATTGTCAAGGTTTTGTCAGAACCCGCTTAACTATAATAGGCTTTCAGTCCTGCGCTTTCTTTTGCACATAAGCCACTATCGAGGGACGGATAGTAAGATTTGAAACACTTGTTCAACTTAAATAAATCTTACTATGAAAAAACTATTGGCCTTTGCCGCATTATTTGCGGTGGTTGCGCTCACATCGTGTAAATACGATGATGATGACCTTTGGAACAGCGTTCACGGATTGGAAAACCGTGTCGCAAAATTAGAGGAACTCTGCAAGCAGATGAACACAAATATTTCATCGTTGCAGACTATCGTAACAGCATTACAAAACAACGTCTATGTTACGGGGACTACACCTCTTATGAAAGACGGCAAAGAAATCGGCTATACAATTACTTTCAGCAAAGGTAACCCTATTACCATCTACCACGGTAAAGACGGACAAGACGGTGAAGATGGGATAACACCCACTATCAGCGTAAAGAAAGATACTGATGGTGTCTATTATTGGACGTTGAACGGTGAATTTATCATGGTCGATGGTGGAAAAATCCAAGCCGAGGGTAAAGACGGCACAAATGGAACCAACGGCACGACCCCGCAATTCAAAATCGAAAACGATTATTGGTTTGTTTCCTATGATAACGGAGCAAATTGGACGCAGTTAGGTAAAGCAACAGGTGAAGATGGCATTGGTGGCGATTCCATGTTTTCGGGCGTGGATTATAAAACCAGCACCGACTATGTAATCTTTACATTGGCTGACGGTACGCAAATCAAACTGCCTACATGGTCTGCTTTTGAAGCCTTACAGCGTCTTTGCAACGAAACGAATACCAACCTTTCGGCATTACAAACGATTGTGACAGCACTCCAAAACAACGATTATATCACGAGTGTAGACCCACTGACCGAGAACGGCAAGGTGGTAGGCTACACGATTAAGTTCGCCAAGAGTAACCCGATTGTGATTTATAACGGTAAAGATGGTACGGATGGCGTCGATGGAAACACTCCCGTTATCGGTGTGAAGAAAGACGGGGATGGCATCTATTATTGGACGCTGGACGGTGAATTTATCATTGTGGACGGACAGAAAATCAAGGCACAGGGGACAGACGGCAGTGATGGTGCAGATGGTGTTACGCCGAAACTCGAAATTCGAGAGGGCTATTGGTGGATTTCCTATGACAACGGAACGAATTGGACGCAATTAGGCAAAGCTACGGGAGAGGACGGCAAGGATGCAGATAGCATCAAAATCACGCAGGATGAGAACAATGTTTACTTTGAATTGGCAGATGGTACGGTAATCACGATTTCCAAAACGGGACAATCGGTAGACCCGAATATTATTCAGTTCGCAGATGAAAATGTAAAGAAACTATGTGTGGGAATGTGGGACACTAATGGAGATCTTGAATTATCCTATGACGAAGCCGCAACGGTTACATCACTTGGCACAACATTCACAGGAAACTCGGAAATTCAGATTTTTAATGAATTGAAACACTTTACAGGTTTGACAGTTCTTGATGATGCATTCAGCGGTTGTTCCAATCTATGGAAAGTGACGATTCCTGTAAATGTAGAGTCGATGACCTTTAATAATTTCTGTAATTGTGTTTCATTGAAAACAATAACTTTTGAGAAAGGTTCAAAATTAAAAGCTTTCACAGGGGGACATGATAATAATTATAAGATTTTGGGTGCCTTTTTAGACTGCAAATCCTTAACTACTATTGAGATTCCTGCAAGCGTAGAAAGCCTTGGAACAGCTTTCAAGGGTTCATCATTGAGAACAATTACGTTTGAGAAAGGTTCAAAATTGAAATCTATCACAGGAGGTTATCAGAACAAAGATAATTATTCGGGTGCCCTTTCAGACTGCAAAGCCTTAACCTTCATCGAGATTCCCGCAAGTGTGGAAACGATTGAAATTGCCGCATTCAAAGGTTGTTCATCATTAGAAATGATTACGTTTGAGAAAGGTTCAAAATTGGAATCTATCTCAGGAGTTCGTGATTTGGGAGCCTTTGATGGGGCAATAAATCTTACGACCGTTGATATGTCTGAATGTACACAAGTCAAAAGAATAGATGAATACACTTTTTATGGCAATTCCAACCTTCGATTATTCAAAATAGGTACAGAAATACCGCCGACATGTAAAGATTATACTTTTTACAACATTAATCCTTATTCGGTGCTGAAAGTGCCGTCAGGATGCACTGATGCATATAAAAAAGCAACAGGATGGAAAAAATTTGCAAGCATTACGGGATTAGATGAATAAAAATAAGAACTTATGAGTAACTATCAAAATCGCATTGATTTTATTTCCCGCACGCGACAAATTCTTGTTCAATACGAACACAACTGCAACTCTGAAAAGACCCTCTTTATGAATTGTTGTGTGGGCCTCTTAATTATGCCGCAACAATGCGCAGACCATGACAAAAATATATCCGTAGATGGATTAGTTGATTATGAAAACTGGGGAATTGATACAACCAAAATCACAGCGAATGAACACAGAAAAGGAGTTGATAAGAATTCAATAGAAAATATAGCCTATCATATCCGTAACTCAATATGCCACTATCGGTTCGATATAATGAATTGCAATGTAGAAAACATTGAGAATATCCATATTATGGATAAAAGCGGAGATGATGTAAATGCACCTATTACATTTGATCTGGAATTAAGTTTCGATGATTTCCGAAAATTCGTGCTGAAATACGCAGATAAGTTAGAAGAAAAATTAACGAATAGTTGAATTTTCATCTGACCTTCCGAGTGACAGACTTTGTGAAAAGGTTAGTCTATAAGACCCTTTTGCAGAGTTTGTCACTTTCTTATTTTGTTTATTTTACTAATAATCTTATCTTTATAAAGATAAATAACAATTAAATTTTAGCTAAAATGAACAGATACAAACAACCTAAAACAGAATGAAAGACCGACGCATGAGAGGATAAGCAGATAATCCAAAAGGCGGTTAAATGGAGCCAAACAGAGGGAATAGTCCTGCTTGTAGGAAAACCCAAAGACGAAATATTTCCCGAAACATTTATCTACATGTTTGCCCCTAATATGGCAGACATTACAAAGCCCGTCGAAATTGTCCTTACAAAGAATCGACAATACATATTTGGATGAAAGTGCGAACTTAACGAAATGGACGGGATAATCGGCACAATGACGGCTAACGAGGCACAAATCGAGGGAACGGGCGAAAAGGTGAATTTGTTCGACTACCACGTGAAAGCCGATACAATCCTATTCCAATACGTCACACCCGACGGACGGGACGAGGTAGTGAAATTCCCGTTAGCTGGATTTTGCGAAAACTATCTGATGCAGTTTGTAAAATAATTCGGTGGAGTTGAATTGCATCGTATCTATAAAGGTTAAGGAGAAAGGGCCGAAAAAATGCGGCGTTTTCCCTTATACATAAAATTTCAGATTAAAAACAAGGCAAATTTTTTCGTTCATTAGTTGGTTTGCGACAATTTTGATTATTTTCTGTAAAGGTCGTCGAGAATGAAGCAGTCCACACGGTTGCCCGTGAGCGCCCCCTCGCGGCCGACAGAGAGCAGGCCGCCCCGGTGACCGATGATCTCCACCTCATCAGCCGTACGCAGGTACTCCGGAGGCCTGGCTCCCCGCTTGATGGTCGTTTCCGGGAAAAAGGCCGCATATTCGGGCGAATCGATGATACGCTGCACGCGCCGGTTGAACTTCGAAGCCAACGAAGCCGAATAGGAGGCGATGGCGATCCGCAGATCGGGATTGCGCCCCAACAGGTAGGCGGGCAGCAGGGTCGAAGCCCCGACGCTCTTGC
>ERZ780128.649-NODE-649-length-13027-cov-1.991058_pt1 | contig 13027 bp, 9 predicted proteins | sample MGYA00511170_ERZ780128 | MGnify/ENA primary metagenome ERZ780128 (study PRJEB29588, sample SAMEA1970465) | human gut metagenome | biome: human gut; feature: human-associated habitat; material: faeces | place: Denmark | collected 2008/2010 ...
CAGGGGCTTGTTTTGTCTGAAAGACTAATTGGACATAACTTCTTTCCAGTATTTGTTGTAGAGTTCTTCGCCGTCCTCTCCGAGGTACAGGAAGGTCTCCAGATTGTTATACTGCGTCAGATCCGGGAAAGCAATGGGAGAATTCTTCAGATCTTCATCCTCGATCAGCTCTCTGGCGGCGGTATTAGGAGTACCGTAGGTGATGTACTCGAAATTCTTCAGTGCTACATCCGGATGACACATGAAATCGATGAATTTCTCCGCATTTTCCTTGTTGGGAGCATTCTTCGGGATTACCCAGCCATCGATCCAGACATTGGTGCCTTCCTCGGGAATTACGAAATCCAGATCCTCATTTTCGCTCATAACATAAAGAGCATCGCCGGAGAACATAACACCCATGGCAGCCTCGCCACCGATCATTTTATCACGTACCTGATCTACTACATAGGCCTGTACCAGAGGCTTCTGGGCAATCAGATCCTCTGTGGCAATCTGCAGTTCGGATTCGTCCAGACTGTTGGAAGAGAAGCCGTTCTTTTTCAGTGCCACCATGAAGCAGTCCTTGATGGAATCCATCATCAGGATTTCATCGGAATACTTTTCATCCCAGAGATCAGCCCATTTGGTGGGAGGGGTATCTACCAGAGTCTTATTATAGATGATTCCTACAGTTCCCCAGCAGTAGGGAACACAGTACTTGTTGCCGGGATCGTAAGCGGCAGCCTGCTCATAATACTCGGCACCGATGTTTTCCTTGGCATTGGGGATCTTGTCATAATCCAGTTCCTGGATCAGGTCGTTTTCAATCATTTTCTGTACCATGTAATCGGAAGGACATACCACATCATAAGCGGAAGAACCAGCTTCTACCTTGGGATACATGATCTCGTTGGTCTCGAACTCATCGTAGACCACTTTGATTCCGGTCTCTTTTTCGAACATGGTGATCGTATCGGGATCGATATATTCACCCCAGTTGTAGACGATGACTTCACCGTTTTCACCACCGGCGGAAGAGGACCCGCAGCCGGTCAGAGCAGTTGCGGTAAGGATACCGCACAGAAGCAGTGCAATAAATTTTTTCATTTCTTTTCCTCCTGAATCTATTTTCAAAGAATTATTTCTTCTTCTTTGCCATGGGCATGTAGTTCACCAGTAAAAGCAGAACCAGTACCGTCACAAAAATGATGGTGGACAATGCATACATTTCCGGCTTGATGCCCTTCTTTACCTCAGTGTAGATTTTGGTGGACAGTGTGTCGACACCGGGACCTTTGGTAAAGTGGGTAATGATAAAATCATCCAGTGACATGGTAAATGCCATCAGGAAACCGGAAAGGATACCCGGCAGGATATCCGGAAATACCACCTTGAAAAAGGCGTAGGTCTGGGAAGCACCCAGGTCAAGGGCGGCCTCATACGTGCTGGGGTTCAACTGCTTCATACGGGGCATTACGCTTAAGATCACATAAGGAATATTAAACGTAATGTGTGACAGCAGAATCGTACCAAAACCAAATTTGGCTCCAAGGCTTAAGAACAGAAGCATCAGGGAGATACCGGTAACAATCTCTGCGTTCAGCATGGGAATATTTGTGATTCCCATAAGGATCGTACGGCTGGTACGCTTCATGGATTGCATGGCAATACAGGCAATCGTACCAATGAAGGTGGCAATCAGTGCAGACAACACAGCCAGCGCCAGTGTATTCCACAGAGCCTGCATGATCTGTTCGTTCTGGAACAGGGCAGCATACCATTTGGTCGTAAAACCTCCCCATTTTGCACGGGTCTTGCTGGCGTTGAAGGAGAGTACGATCAAGGTAACGATGGGGGCATACAAAAAGATAAAGATCAGCCCCAGATATATTTTCTGTGCTGTTGTTTTGATCATAATGTGTTCGCCTCCCCCTCTTTATCCGTGATTACGGAGATCACCATATTGAAGATAATGAACAGCATCAGTACGATGGAAAGTCCGCTTCCCAGATTCCAGTTGCCGGTCTGGGTAAATTCCTGTTCGATGACATTACCAATGAGCAGGATTTTGCTGCCGCCTAAGATCTTACTGATCACGAAAGTGGTCAGGGCGGGGACAAATACCATAGTGATACCGCTGAACATGCCGGGCAGACTTAAGGGGAAGATGATCCGTACAAAGGTCTGCACACCGTTGGCACCAAGATCATAAGCGGCGTTGATTACGCTCTTGTCGATCTTGACCAGTACATTATAAAGAGGCAGTACCATAAAAGGCAAAAAGTTGTATACCATACCCAGTACGATGGCAGAGGGTGTATTAATAATATTTAACGCCGGCAGATGCAGGGTGGAGAGGATGCTGTTGATGACACCTGTCTTCTCAAGCAGTGTCTGCCATGCCAGGGTACGAAGCAGGAAGTTCATCCACATGGGCAGGATAAAGATCAATACCAGAAACGAGTTCTGGTTGACATTCATGTTACACAGGATCATGGCAAGGGGATATGCCAGAAGCAGGCAGATCACAGTGCTGATCACGGATAACTTCAGCGCTTCCCACAGAGCCTTGGAATGCTCGGCGGTTGCGATCGCCAGAATATTATCCAGCGTAAAAGCACCGCTCTTATCGGTCAGACCATAGTAGAAGACCATGCACAGGGGCACGATGACAAACATGGCTGACCAGAAGATAAAAGGGAGCGATAATAATTTTTTATTCATTGACACCAATCGCCTCCTCATCCTCGGATTCCGGCTTCTTCATGATCTGGATGTTGAACGGATCCACTTTGATGCCGACTTTGGTCCCCACAGGAACCATTTTCGTGGACTGTACCAGCCACTCGAAACCGTTGGCCATAACTTCCATTTCGTAATGGACACCTTTGAAAATGGAATGGGTCAGTGTACCATGGATAATACCTTCTTCCGGTGCTACCAGCTCCACGTCCTCGGGACGGATGACTACGTCGACGGGCTTGTTTTCTCCGAAACCGGTATCCACACAGTCAAAGCGGGCACCAAGGATCTCTACCAGACGATCTCTGATCATGGTTGCACCGATAATGTTACTGTCACCGATGAAGTCGGCAACGAAAGCGTTCTCCGGCTCGTTGTAGATACTTTCGGGAGTGCCGATCTGCTGGATATAGCCCTGGTTCATGACCACGATGGTATCGGACATGGTCAGAGCCTCCTCCTGGTCGTGGGTGACATAGATAAAGGTAATTCCCAACTCATTTTTCAGACGGATCAGTTCGTACTGCATGTCCTGACGCAGTTTCAGATCCAGTGCACCCAGAGGCTCATCCAACAGCAGAAGCTTGGGCTCATTTACGATAGCACGGGCAATGGCGATACGCTGCTGCTGACCGCCGCTTAAGGAATCCGGCATACGGTTCTCAAAGCCATCCAGATTGACTAACTTCAGAGCGTATTTAATTTTATCATTAATATAAGATTTACTTTTACCGCTGATCTTTAATCCGAAAGCAATGTTCTCCGCAATGGTCATATGAGGGAAAAGAGCATACTTCTGGAATACGGTATTTAAATTGCGCTTATTGGGTGGAAGGTTAGTGATATCCCGGCCTTCGAAAATGACCTGACCTTTATCAGGGGTCTCGAAACCGCCCAAGATACGGAGGGTTGTAGTCTTTCCGCAGCCACTGGGGCCCAACAGAGTCAGAAACTCGTTCTCGCGGATGTACAGATTGAGATCATCCAGAACCATCTGATTGTCAAATGATTTTGAAATGTTCACTAAATTGACTAAAGCATTTTTCATCAATTTTTTCCTTCCTGATGTAAAAAATCCTGCAAAAAATCTTCGAAAAACCTAAATGAAAATTTTTTGCAAGTCGAATTAATATTATACGTAAATACACGGAAAGTCAATGTGAAGTTTTGCAATTTCTGGCCTAATTTACATAAACTTTACCCTGTGGAAAAAACAGGAGTATTTTTCGGGAATTTTGCAGAAAAAATGTTTCACAATTTTCAGAATTGTGCTATATTTATAAACATAAAAAAGACATAGAACGCTAAGGAGGATCCGGTCATGAGCAAGGGAAAATATGTTGCCTACATTTCCAGTTACACACAGGGGGACAGTCATGGCATCAGAATATATGATGTGGATATGAAAACCGGCCGTTTTAAGGAGAAAGATAAGGTAGAGATCACGAACTCTTCCTATCTGACCATTTCCCACAACGGAAAGTTTCTTTATTCTATAACGGATTTTGGTGTGGAGGCTTATACCATCCAGCCGGACGGAGATCTGGAGCTGATCAACTTTGCACCAATCAATGGTATGAGAGGCTGCTATGTTTCTACGGATTATACGGATCGGTATCTGTTTGTAGCCGGTTATCATGACGGTAAGCTGACAGTACTCAGACTGAAAGAGGACGGTTCCATCGGCGAAATCACTGATGAAATCTACCACAAGGGTCTGGGCAGTATGGCAGAGCGGAATTTCCGTCCCCATATCAACTGTGCCCGCATGACACATGATAATAAGTATCTTCTGGTGGCAGATCAGGGTATGGATCATGTCAATGTATATCGTTTTGATGTGGAGAAGGGCAAGGTAAAGCTGGAGGATATCATCCGCAGTGAGATGGAATCCGCACCCCGTCATATCAAGATTTCCGAGGATGGCAAGTATATTTACATTCTCCATGAATTAAAGTGTTATATTGATGTATACGAATATGCGGACAATAATAACGACCCTACCTTTGAGAAGATCCAGACGGTAGAGCTGATCAAGCTGACCAGAGGCAACACCAACAGTGCCAGCGCCTTCAGTTTTTCATTGGATTACAATTATCTGCTCAGTTCCATTGCAGGGGATAATTCTGTTATCGTATTTGATGTAGACAAGAAGACAGGACTTTTGAAGAAGAACTTCCTGCTGCCGATCAGCGGTGAGTATCCCAAGGATGCAGAGTTCTTCCCGGACAATAAGTTTCTGGTGTCTTTGAACCATGAAAGTAATACGATGACCTTCTTCCATATTGATCTGGAGCATGGAACGATGATCATGAATGGACCGGCAATGAAGGTCAATATGCCCAACTGTATTTTGTTCCATAAGTTGGGGTAGGTATTATTTTAGTAATAACCCCCCGCAGCCTCGGCTGGGGTAAGAAACGCGGCACGCTTTCGCTCTGTCGCAGAGCGTAACGGCACATAAGCGGTCAGAATACGCCCGCTAAGTGCCGACGTCTGCTTACGGCCTGCTTATTCTTACACCCATCCGGGGCTGCTTGCTTATTTAAATAACCTTGTGATATGAGATGGGATTTGGTAAAATAAGAACATATAGAAATTGGGAGGTAGGAGTATGGCACAGATCAGACCATTTAGGGCATATCGTCCCTGCCAGGGGATGGAGAAAAGGATTGCGGCGCTTCCTTATGATGTATATAACAGGGAGGAAGCGTGTGAAGTGGTGAAGAAGAATCCGGACTCTTTTCTGGCGGTTGATCGGGCGGAGACGCAGTTTGGCGAGGAAGTAGACACATATGCGGACTGTGTGTATGAGAAAGCGGATCAGCTGCTTCGGGAGAAAATTCAGGAAGGAAAATTTGTACAGGATCCGACGCCATGTTTCTATCTGTATGAACTGACCATGGACGGGAACAGCCAGACTGGTGTAGTGGCTTGTGCCTCTATTGACGATTACCGGAACAATGTGATCAAAAAGCATGAAAATACCAGAGCGGATAAGGAGGAAGACCGTATCCGCCATGTAGATACCTGCAGTATGCAGACGGGGCCCATTTTCCTGGCATATCGGGTGAAAGAGGAACTGCAGAACAAGATCGGAGAGATCAAAACACAGGCACCGGTATACGATTTTGTCAGTGAGGATGGCATCGAACATCGTGTGTGGGTGATTTCGGAGGCTGCGGATGTGGCAATGATTGAAGAGGCGTTTGCAAAGATCCCGGCTATTTATATTGCGGACGGTCATCATCGTTGTGCCTCAGCGGTAAAGGTGGGATTAAAGCGCAGAGAGCAGCATCCGGATTATACGGGAGAAGAGGAATTCAATTATTTCCTGTCGGTGATTTTCCCAGATGAAGAACTGCAGATCCTGGATTATAACCGGGTGGTGAAGGATTTAAACGGTCTGGATGTCGATGCGTTCCTGGCAGCCATCGAAGACCATTTTATGATAGAGAAAAAAGGACGTATTCCTTACCGGCCGGAGAAAAAAGGAGCTTTCGGTATGTTCCTGGAAGATGAGTGGTACTGTCTTACAGCGAAGAAGGAGATTCGGAGCGAAGATGCTGTGGAAGGACTGGATGTATCTCTTTTACAAAATTACCTGTTGAATCCTGTTCTGGGAATCGAAGATCCAAAGACAGATAAGCGGATCGATTTTGTGGGAGGTATCCGGGGACTTGCGGAACTGGAGCGGAGAGTACATACCGATATGAAGGTGGCATTTTCCATGTATCCTACTTCCATCGGGGAACTTTTTGCAGTGGCGGATGCGGGACGTCTGATGCCTCCGAAGTCCACCTGGTTCGAGCCGAAGCTGCGCAGCGGTCTGTTTCTGCATGAGATAGAGCGGTAATACCTACGACCGGATAAGCAAAATAGTGACAGAATAGAATGCAGCAGACTACACGCCGCAGAAAAGAGGGAATATGACAAACAAACTTTATAAACTGATGAACTGGGCAAAGATAGAAGAAATCACTTATTCTGAATGTGATAATCCCCATGAACTGTTAGGACCTCATAAGCAGGGAAGTAAAATGCTGGTACAGGCATTCTTCCCGGGAGCAGAAAAGGTGACGATCCACTGGAAGAAGACAGGACAGGTAGGCGAAGCTTTTCTGGCAGATGTCCCTATGGAACTGGCAGATGAGGAGGGCTATTTTGCCGCACTGGTAAATGCGGGAAAAATGGCACCCTATGAATATGTAGTGGAATATGGAAAGACAGAAGAGCGTGAAGCCCACAGAATGATCTGTGGGGATGCGTACCGGCATGTCCCGCAGATCACGAAGGAAGATATGGATCGGTTTGCCGCAGGCATTCATTATACGATCTATGAAAAGCTGGGGGCACACCCTATGGAACTGGATGGGGATAACGGCACGTATTTTGCTGTGTGGGCGCCGAATGCCATGCGTGTCAGCGTAGTAGGTGATTTCAATGAATGGGACGGGCGGATCCACCAGATGAGACGCCTGGGAGATTCCGGTATTTTCGAATTGTTCATTCCCGGCGCAGAAGCAGGAGACTGCTATAAATATGAATTGAAGATCAAAGGTGGACTGACCTATCTCAAAGCAGACCCTTACGGCAACGCCGCGCAGAAGAGACCGGAGACAGCTTCTGTTATCACTGACTTGCGAGACTTTTCATGGGATGACAGTGAGTTCTTGAAAAAAAGGGAAAGATACCAGTGTGGAAATGCTCCGGTCAGTGTGTATGAAATGTATCTGGGAAGTTTTGTGACGCCGGACGAGGGACAGGATTATGCGAACTATCGTGAGATCGCTCCGAAGGTCATTGATTATGTAAAAAAAATGGGATACACCCATGTAGAACTGAGGCCGGTCATGGAGCATCCCTTAGATGCTTCCTGGGGCTATCAGGTGATTGGTTATTATGCCCCTACCGCCAGATACGGTACACCGGAGGACTTTATGTTCTTCGTGAATGAACTGCATAAGGCGGGAATCGGCGTGATCCTTGACTGGGTGCCTGCGCATTTCCCAAGGGATTCTTACGGTTTGTCCGCATTTGACGGCACCTGTCTTTATGAGCATCAGGATCCCAGACAGGGCAGTCATCCGCACTGGGGCACCCTGATCTACAATTACGGTCGTCCCCAGGTATCGAACTATCTGATCGCCAATGCATTGTTCTGGGTGGAGAAATATCATGCGGACGGTATCCGTATGGATGCGGTAGCCAGCATGCTTTATCTGGACTACGGCAGACAGGACGGAGAATGGATCCCTAATATGTACGGTGGAAATGAGAATCTGGAAGCTATCGAAATGATCAAGCATTTTAATTCTGTTCTAAAAAAGAGAGATCCGGGGGTATTGTCCATTGCAGAGGAAAGTACGGCATTCCCCCTGATCACCGGTTCCCTGGAGGAGGGAGGACTCGGTTTTGATCTGAAGTGGAATATGGGATTCATGAACGATTATCTGGATTATATCAAATACGATCCGTATTTCCGAAGCCACCATCACGGAGAACTTACCTTCAGCATGATCTATGCCTACAGCGAGAAATTCATGCTGGTATTTTCCCATGATGAAGTGGTACACGGAAAAGGAACCTTACTTGGCAAGATGCCCGGAGACAGGGCACAGAAGCTTGCTAATTTACGTCTGACTTACGGTTATATGATGACCCATCCCGGCAAGAAGCTTCTCTTCATGGGACAGGATCTGGCGGAAGAGAAAGAATGGAACGAAATGCGTCAGGTAGAGTGGCAGCTGGAGGAACAGAAGGAAAATGCCGGTGTCCAGAAACTGGTGAAGGATCTGAATGTACTTTACAGAGAGAATAAGGCATTGTATGAATGCGATGATCAGGCCAAAGGCTTCCAGTGGATGAACGAGATCTCTGCCAATGAATGCTATGTAAGCTTTGTGCGTAAGGGAGAAGAGGCAGAGGAACTGCTTCTGGTCGTAGCAAACTTCTCCGGAGTACCCAGAGAGATCACCACAGGTGTGCCTTACGAGGGAAAATACAAGGAGATCCTGAACACGGATGCTGTGCAATATGGCGGTACCGGTGTGGTCAATGACCGTGTGAAACGTGCGGAGGACGTGGAATGGGATGACAAAAAGCAGTCCGTTACCGTGAAAATGGCTCCCCTTTCCTTAAGCATTCTGCAGTTTATTCCTTATACCGAGGCAGAACTGGAAAAAGTGATTGAGAAGCGTATCCGCAAGAATACACCGATCCGCAAGACCGCAGGCAAGACTACAAAAAGAAAACAGGAGAAATAAGGCAACATGGATCTGACAGATAACGTAATTGAAGAGGTGCAGAAAAAAGAAGGACTGATCGCATCTTTCCTGGATACCCTGCCGGAAAAGGCACTGAATCTTGGCATCCGGATCGGACTGGCACTGGTATTCTTTTTCATTGGAATGCAGCTGATCAGGCTGATCCGCAAGATCATCCGTAAATCTATGAACCGGGCGGGAGCAGAGATCGGTGTGATCCAGTTCGTGGACTCTTTTGTAAAAGCTTCTTTATATATAATACTGATCCTGACACTGGCGTCCTTCGGCGTGGACGCAGCCAGCATTGTTGCGTTGCTGGGATCGGCCGGCGTGGCCATCGGTCTGGCAGTGCAGGGAAGTCTGTCTAATCTGGCGGGCGGTGTGCTGATTTTATTATTGAAGCCGTTTAAGGTGGGAGATTACATTGTGGAAGGCTCCTCCGGTAAGGAAGGTACAGTAAAAGAGATCCAGATCTTCTATACAAAGCTGTTAACCTATGATAATCAGACGATTATTCTTCCAAACGGCAATCTGGCAAATAACACCATTGTGAATGTCACTGCTGCCGAATCCAGGCGATGTGATGTGAAGGTGTCTATTGCTTACAGCGCAGATATTAAGAAGGCAAAGGAAGTTCTGACAAAGGTTCTCTCTGAAGATCCCGATACTATAAAGGAAAGAGAGCATTTTGTATTTGTAGATGAACTGGCAGACTCCGGAATCAACCTATGTGTACGCTGCTGGTTCAAAAATGAGGATTTCTGGCAGGGAAAATGGCGTATTACCGAACAGTGTAAGTATGCACTTGATAAAGCAGAAATTGAAATACCGTTCCCGCAGATGGATGTGCATATGCGTTAATTAAAAATAGATATTGAATTTTACAGACTATAATGATAATATTACCGTTGTGATTCAATGTTTTAATATTTACATTTTTAGGAGGAAAAAATTATGAAAAAGTTTCTGGCACTTGCACTTGCATCTGTCATGGCTGTTTCTCTGGTAGCATGCGGCAGCACCAATGCTGACACCAATGCAGAATCCAGTGCGGCAGCTACCACCACTGCAACAACTGCAGAGAGCAGCAGTGAAGAACCCGGTCTGAAGATCGCTATCGTATCCAGCCCCTCCGGCGTGGATGACGGTTCCTTCAATCAGGACAACTACAACGGTGTTCTGAAGTTCATTGAGGAGAATCCGAATGCAAACGTAACCCCCATCCGTGAAGAGACCGGTGACAGCGCAGCAGCTGTTCAGGCTGTAGCTGATGTTGTAGCTGATTATGATGTTATTGTATGCTGTGGTTTCCAGTTTGCAGGTATCGGCAATCTGGCACAGGAGAATCCGGATACCAAGTTCATCCTGATCGATTCCTGGCCTACCGTTGATGGCACCGAAGTAACCGCAGATCAGGTGATCGACAACGTATACGCTGCTTACTATGCTGAGCAGGAGAGTGGTTTCTATGCAGGTATGGCTGCAGCTCTGTCTACCACCACAGGTAAGGTAGCAGTAGTAAACGGTATTGCATATCCTTCCAACGTGAACTACCAGTATGGCTTCGAGTGCGGTGTTAAGTATGTGAACGGTACCGAAGGCATGAACGTAGAAGTAGTAGAGCTTCCTTCTTACGCAGGTACCGATGTTACCGGCGCTAACGTAGGCGGTAACTATGTTGGTAACTTCTCCGATGAAGCTACCGGTAAGGTACTGGGTAATGCTCTGATCGCTGAAGGCGTGGACATCCTGTTCGTAGCAGCAGGTGGTTCCGGTAACGGTGTATTCACCGCTGCAAAGGAAGCTGAAGGCGTTAAGGTGATTGGTTGTGATGTTGACCAGTATGATGACGGTGCAAACGGTGACAGCAATATCGTTCTGACCAGTGGCCTGAAGGTAATGCATGATACTGTTTACAACGTACTGAACGAAGTAAAAGACGGTTCCTTCAAAGGTGCTAATGTGACTCTGACCGCAGCAGATGATGCTACCGGTTTCGTAAGTGAGGAAGGCAGATGTCAGCTCACCGCAGAGGCTATTGAGAAGATCAATGCAGCACAGGCTCTGTTAAAGGAAGGCAAGATCGTTCCTGCGGCAAACTTTAACGGTGTAACTCCGGAGACCTTTACCTGGTAGGAAGAATGGATTCACAAGAAGGTGATGGTGAGGAACTGTCACCTTCTTCTTGTTTAAACTGCTGTTTAGGTAGGAAAATGTACAGAAATGAGGATGAACATGTCGGAATATATTGTTGAGATGAAACACATCACCAAACGCTTTCCCGGGATCGTAGCCAATGACGATGTGACGATCCAGATCAAAAAGGGAGAGATCTTTGCCCTTCTGGGAGAAAATGGTGCAGGAAAATCCACCTTGATGAGTATGCTGTTCGGAATGTACGAACCGGATGAAGGAGAGATCTATATCCGGGGTGAAAAGGTGAAGCTGGAATCCCCCAATCATGCCACCAAATTAAACATCGGTATGGTACACCAGCATTTCAAACTGGTATCCAACTACACCATTGCTGAGAATATCGTAATGGGTATGGAGCCGGTGAAGAAGGTGCTGGGATGTATTCCGGTAGTGGATATGAAGAAGGCCAATCAGGATATCCGGAACCTTTCGGAAAAATACGGACTGGCAGTGAACCCCACCGATGTGATCAGCGACATTAATGTCTCTACACAGCAGAGAGTAGAGATCTTAAAGATGCTTTACAGAGAAGCGGAGATCCTCATTTTTGATGAACCCACAGCGGTTCTGACACCGCAGGAGATCGATTTCCTGTTGGATATTATCAAATCTCTGCGGGATGACGGCAAGACTATCATCCTGATCACACATAAACTGGAAGAAATCAAACGGATCGCGGACAGATGTGCCATCCTGAACCACGGACGTCTGATGGATGTCATGGATGTGGCTACCACGTCCACCAAAGTCATGGCCAACAAAATGGTAGGCCGTGAAGTGAATTTTGAGACAGAAAAAGAGCCTGCAAAACCGGGTAAGACCATACTCAGTATCGAGAAACTGAATGTTTACAATAAACAGGATTTCCAGGTGGTAAAGGATGTATCTCTGGAGGTACATTCCGGTGAGATCGTTGCGATCGCAGGTGTGGCAGGCAACGGACAGGTAGAAATCGCAGATGCTATTGCGGGACTGGTACCGGTGCGTTCCGGCAAGATCCTGTTAAACGGCAGAGACATTACGAACCTGTCTATCAGAGAACGAACGACCGAAGGAATTTCCTATATTCCCGAGGATAGACAGAATTACGGACTGGTCATGGATTTTACCCTTTCGGAGAATCTGGCACTTCGTAATTATTACAAAGAGCCGTTCTGTCATAAGGGAGTACTGGATCAGAAGATTTTTGAAGACAACAGTGAAAAACTGATAGAAAAATACGATATCCGAAGCGGCCAGGGCAGCAAGACAGTGGTACGTTCCATGAGTGGTGGTAATCAGCAGAAAGCCATTATTGCCAGAGAAGTGGAACAGGATTCCTCCCTGATGATCTTTGTGCAGCCCACCCGTGGACTGGATATCGGTGCCATAGAGAATATCCACAAGCAGATCATTGCAGAGAGAGACAAGGGCAAGGCAATCCTTCTGATCTCTCTGGAATTGGATGAGATCATGAATTGTGCGGATACCATCGCAGTTATTTATAACGGAAGCATACAGAAGATCGCCAAAGCCAGTGAACTGACCACCAATGAAGTGGGAGAGTTCATGATGGGCGTAAAAAACAAGGAGAAGGAGGCATAAGACCATGAAAAAATTTACAAAATTATGGAATGCGGTAAAGATTCCTCTCCTTGCGATCCTTTGTAGTCTTGTGGCAGGTGGTGTGATCATCGCTGTGACCGGTTCCAATCCCTTTAAGGCTTATTACGCACTTCTACAGGGAGGCGGACTGGCACCCAAGTCCTCCTACGCCAGCTACAAGAGTATGCTGACGGACTTTATGAGTTATGTGAACTATTTTACCCCCATGATCTTCGCGGCACTGGCTGTGGCGGTAG
>ERZ780128.657-NODE-657-length-12912-cov-1.696119_pt1 | contig 12912 bp, 6 predicted proteins | sample MGYA00511170_ERZ780128 | MGnify/ENA primary metagenome ERZ780128 (study PRJEB29588, sample SAMEA1970465) | human gut metagenome | biome: human gut; feature: human-associated habitat; material: faeces | place: Denmark | collected 2008/2010 ...
GCCGAAACACCTTGTGAGAATACCGTAGCTAAAGCCGCTCCCGCAACTCCCCAATCAAGTACCAAAATACAAAAAAGATCAAGCAAAATATTCAATATCGTAGAAAAAAGCAAAAACCAAAACGGAGTCTTGCTATCACCCAATGCACGAATAATACTTGAAAGCAAATTATAGAAAAAGGTACAGGGCACCCCGATGAAAGTAATCAGCAAATAAAAATAAGCATCCTCAAGGATGTTCTCCGGGGTCTGCATCATCTGAAGAATATCCGAACAAAACATACTAGTTACAATAGCAATTACTACAGACATCACCGCTGCCAATTGTAAACTAACTGCCACAAAACGCCGCATCATACCATAATCCCTTGCTCCAAACTTCTGTGCGACAGGAATACCGAAGCCACCACAACAGCCATTGCAAAAGCCTAATATCAAAAACACCACCGAAGTGCTAGCTCCTACAGAAGCCAAAGCATTAATTCCAAGAAACTTACCCACAATAGCAGCATCCATCAAGGAATAAGTCTGCTGAAGTAAATTACCCAGCAATAAAGGAAAAGCAAAATTCAATATCAAAGGGAACGGACGTCCCGAAGTCATCTCTCTCGAAGTCGCCATAACATGAATGTATTGTAAATTCGAGCACAAATATATACCATCCTTTGTAAAAATACATATTCTAGAACTTCATTTCAATGAATACCCATTAATTAAATGATACATATCAATTTTTTCCGGAGAACTATCGTCTTTCCCAAAATCCTGAATAGAAAAGCAACAACACAGCAAACAATTCCAAACGTCCTATCAACATCAGGAACGACAATATCCATTTAGCAGCATCAGGCAACGCCGTCCATGAAAAAGCAGGACCGAATGCTCCTAGCCCCGGTCCCACATTGCCTAAGCTAGAAATTACTGTACTCATCGCTTCAATTATCCCCACCCCGAAAAACATCAGCAGTATCCATCCGGCCAAAATACAGAACAAATAAAATACAAAGAATGTATTCACTGAAGCAATGATGGAAGGCGATATAACCTGACGGTTCACACGAACAGGCAATACAGCCCTAGGATGCAGCATCCGTTTGAATTCATTCTTGATATTACGCGCCAGAATCATAAGGCGCATGTTTTTGATTCCCCCACTAGTAGACCCCGTACATCCACCTGACAACATAGCAAAAATAAGAAGCATCCATGTAAAAGATGGCCACAAGTTATAATCATCCGTTGCAAAACCGCATGACGTATGTGCCGTAGCCACTTGAAACAGAGCCCTGCGGAATGCCTTTTCCCAATCATAATGATTCTGAAAAACTAAGGCAAACGTAATAACAAGTGTCAGAATACTCACTGATTTCATAAACCAACGGAATTCATCATCCTGAAATAGACGCTTGCCCTTCCCTTTCAGGCACATAAAATAGAGAGAGAAATTAATACCCGAAAGGATCATAAATATCGCTATTACATATTCTATAAACGGAGAATTCCAATAAGCCACACTGGCTTGTTTAGTAGAATAACCACCTGTAGCCGTTGTAGAGAATGAATGACATACCGCGTCAAAAAAACTCATTCCTCCTATCATCAGCAGCATAGTTTCTACAACTGTAAGGATAGCATATATCATCCACAGCCACTTAGCCATCACATCAATCCGAGGATGTGTTTTGTCGTGCGTCACTCCGATAGCCTCAGCTGAAAAAAGTTGTATAGTTCCTCCCCCGAAAATAGGAAGCACAGCAATAGTAAAAAAGACAATACCCAAGCCACCTATCCATTGTGTCAGGCTACGCCAAAATAACAGGCCATGTGAAAGAGATTCTATATCATCTAATATAGTAGCTCCTGTAGTAGTAAAACCCGACATGGTTTCAAAAAAGGCATCCGTCACCGAAGGGATTCCTCCACTAAAATAAAAAGGCAACATTCCAAACAACGTAAACAAAAACCAAGTAAAAGTTACAATACAGTACCCATCTCGTCGTGTTAGTCGATTCTCAGCACCTCTACTACAAATTAGCAAAACTCCACCGACCAATGTATTCAAAAGAATGGTATATAGAAAATATTGATAATCTTGCTCACCGTAACATAAGGAAATAGCCGCACAAAGCAGAAACATAGCAGATTCAATAAAAAGTAATACTCCCAATACACGGAATATCATTTTTTTATTTATCAAGCTATTATTTCGGCTTCCACCTTTATATAATTTATCTGGATTATAAAATTCTCCCATCTTTTTATACCTTTTATATTTGACAAGTATATAGCGAATACTATGCCAAAATGAAAAACAACATTATAAACTATTGATAAACAAACAGATATTATATGAAGTCATAAAAAAAAGGGAAACACTACCCTTTTCAAAATGAAAGGGAGCGTATTTCAAAACAACAAGGTTGCAGATATGACGATCTCAAGCAAAATTTAAATTACATACATATCTGCTAACACTACAACATCGTCCTCATCATAATGAATAATGAATAAATATTTTAAAATTACCCACTATTTTACTATTTTTGCATCCAAATCGATAATCCTCTACTAAATTTAATTACGCCTACTGTGGAATTATTCTACAGCTGTTGCCTATTTTCCACACTTTCCCTATCAACAAAAGACAGAAATAAAGCACTGATTATGAATAGGAAAGACTATTTACAATAGTTTGGCACGCTGCTTGTATTTCTACTGATGGCATCTTAAACAATAACAAAACTAAAGTATGAAACTATTTTTTACACACAAAGAAATTGCGCTAAAAAAGAAAAGAACAGCGCTTGTAGTAATAGGTATTGGACTAGTTATCGGGATTTACCTGATTGTTTCCCATCGACCGGCAAAGATGCCGGAACTTCCAGTAGTTGCCATAGCACCAGCAACGCAAGACGATGTGGAAATATATGGTGAATATGTAGGACGCGTACGTGCACAGCAATTCGTTGAAGTACGTGCCCGAGTAGAGGGATATTTAGAACAAATGCTTTTCGCAGAAGGTACATATGTCACTAAGAATCAAGTGCTGTTTGTTATCAATCAAGATCAATATCGGGCCAAAGCTGACAAAGCGCGCGCCCAATTGAAAAAGGATGAGGCACAAGCACAAAAAGCAAAACGCGACTTAGAACGTATCCGTCCGCTATATGAACAAAATGCTGCCAGCCAGTTGGACTTGGACAATGCTACTGCTGCATATGAAACAGCAGAAGCCTCGGTAGCTATGAGTAGTGCCGACCTTGATCAAGCAGAACTGGAACTAGGTTATACGATAGTTCGTTCTCCGTTAGCAGGACATATCAGTGAACGCCACGTGGATTTAGGGACATTGGTAGGTCCAAGTGGCAAATCACTGCTTGCCACCGTAGTAAAAAGTGATACTGTATTAGTGGATTTCAGCATGACAGCTCTAGACTATCTGAAAAGCAAAGAGCGTAATGTGAACTTAGGTCAAAAAGACTCTACCCGCTCTTGGCAACCCAATGTTTCCATTACTCTAGCAGACAATACTATTTATCCATACAAAGGACTGGTAGACTTTGCCGAACCGCAAGTTGATCCACGCACAGGTACATTCTCCGTACGTGCCGAAATGCCGAATCCAGAACGGATATTACTTCCTGGACAGTTCACCAAAGTAAAACTATTATTGGATGTCAGAGAGAGTGCTACGGTAGTCCCGTTAAAGTCCGTTATCATAGAAAAAGGCGGCGCCTATATTTATGTAATGCGCAAAGATTCTACAGTAGAGAGACGTTTCATTGAATTAGGACCTGAATTCCAGAATCAAGTAGTGGTGGAAAGAGGCTTGGCCCCCGGAGAAGACATTGTCATAGAAGGATACCACAAGCTGAATCCAGGCATGAAAGTAAAAGTAAGTCCTGCTGTAGAAGACAAAAAAACGGAGGAAAAAGATACGATCGGATAATTTCACTCCCGAATACGAATTCCCCTATGGAGGAAAATTTACGCATTCAAAAAAACAATAGACATTATGAAAGTTAGTTTCTTTATAGACAGACCGGTATTTTCAGCTGTCATCTCCATATTAATAGTCATTGTCGGTATCATCGGTCTCACGATGCTACCCATTGACCAATATCCGCAGATTACTCCGCCGGTAGTGAAAATCAGCGCATCCTATCCGGGTGCCAGTGCCCTGACAGTATCACAAGCGGTAGCCACTCCTATAGAACAGGAATTGAACGGTACTCCAGGAATGCTTTACATGGAATCAAACAGTTCCAATTCGGGAGGTTTTTCAGCCACCGTCACTTTTGATATCTCGGCAGATCCCGATCTGGCGGCAGTAGAAATACAGAACCGTATCAAGTTAGCAGAATCACGCCTCCCAGCAGAAGTTATACAAAATGGTATTTCGGTAGAGAAACAGGCTGCCAGTCAATTGCTAACCCTATGCCTTACCTCTACCGACCCGAAATTCGATGAAATATACCTTAGCAACTTTGCCACTCTGAATGTGCTGGACCTAATCCGCCGTATCCCTGGCGTAGGACGTGTTTCAAACATCGGAAGCCGATATTATGCCATGCAAATCTGGGTACAACCCGACAAACTGGCCAATTTCGGTCTGACTGTAGCCGACTTGCAGAATGCACTAAAAGACCAAAATCGAGAATCAGCAGCCGGTGTACTGGGACAACAACCCGTACAAGGATTAGACGTAACCATTCCCATCACTACTCAGGGACGTCTATCTACCGTAAGCCAGTTTGAGGAAATCGTAGTCCGTGCTAATGCCGATGGTTCCATCATCCGTTTACGTGATGTGGCCCGCATCTCACTCGAAGCACAATCATACAATACCGAGAGTGCCATCAACAAAGAAAATGCAGCGGTATTGGCCATCTATATGTTACCGGGAGCCAACGCTATGGAAGTAGCAAAAAGCGTGAAAGAAGCTATGGAGGAAATCAGCAAGAATTTCCCCGAAGGAATGAGTTACGAGATACCTTTCGATATGACCACATATATTTCGGAATCTATTCATGAAGTGTACAAAACACTGTTTGAAGCCCTGATACTGGTTATCATCGTAGTATACCTTTCACTCCAAAGCTGGCGTGCAACAGTTATCCCACTAGTTGCCGTACCTATCTCACTGATTGGAACTTTCGGATTCATGTTGATTTTCGGATTCTCGCTTAATATCCTGACCCTGTTGGGATTGGTACTTGCCATCGGTATTGTGGTGGACGATGCTATCGTGGTAGTAGAGAATGTGGAGCGTATCATGGAAGAGGAGAAACTATCTCCCTACCAAGCTACCAAGAAAGCTATGGAAGGACTTACAGGAGCCATTATCGCCACTTCTTTGGTACTGGCAGCAGTATTTGTTCCCGTAAGTTTTCTAGGTGGAATTACCGGACAACTTTATCGCCAGTTTACGGTAACCATCGTAGTATCTGTATTACTGTCTACGGTAGTAGCTTTGACATTGAGTCCAGTCATGTGTTCGCTTATCCTGAAACCGGAAGATCCGAACAAGAAAAAGAATATCGTATTCCGCCGTATCAATGAGTGGCTGGCTATCGGCAATCATAAATATGTAGGACTCATCAAGCACATTGTGAAACACCCGCGTCGGGTACTGAGCACATTCGGCATGGTATTGATCGCCATCCTGTTAATCCATCGCATCATTCCCACCAGCTTCCTCCCCATCGAAGACCAAGGGTATTTTAAAATAGAGTTGGAGCTACCCGAAGGTGCAACGTTGGAACGTACACGTATCGTAACAGAACGTGCTGTGGAATACCTGATGAAAAATCCGGCAGTGGAATATGTGCAAAGTGTGGCGGGAAGCAGTCCGCGTGTAGGAACCAGTCAGGCACGAAGTGAACTGACTATCATCTTAAAACCTTGGGAGGAACGTGACTCGCAAACTATTGACAATATTATGGCACAGGTAAAAAAAGACATGTCACAATACCCCGAATGCAAGGTATATCTTTCCACCCCTCCCGTTATTCCGGGATTGGGCAGTTCGGGCGGGTTCGAAATGCAATTGGAAGCACGTGGAGATGCCACTTTTGAAAATTTGGTACAAGCTACGGATACATTGATGTTTTATGCATCAAAACGTAAGGAATTATCAGGTTTATCCTCGGCTTTACAAGCGGACATCCCCCAACTTTATTTCGATGTAGACCGTGACAAAGTAAAATTCTCAGGAGTACCTTTAGCCGATGTATTCTCGACTATGAAAGCTTATACAGGTTCGGTATATGTAAACGATTTCAATATGTTTAATCGTATCTACCGTGTATATATTCAAGCAGAAGCACCCTACCGGGAACATAAGGAGAATATCAACCTGTTTTTTGTACGGGGTACAGACAATGCCATGATACCGCTCACCTCGTTGGGTACCACTTCGTATACCACAGGTCCGGGCAGCATCAAACGTTTTAATATGTTCAACAGTTCTGTGATTCTCGGTGAGGCCGCAGACGGTTACAGTTCAGGACAGGCTATGGAAATTATCGAACAAATAGCTCGCGAACACCTACCAGAAAATATCGGTGTAGAATGGAGCGGACTATCTTTCCAGGAAAAACAAGCAGGTGGACAGACCGGTATGGTGCTGGCATTAGTGTTCATGTTCGTATTTTTGTTCCTTGCTGCCTTATACGAAAGCTGGATGGTACCGGTTGCAGTATTACTCTCTTTACCTGTAGCCGCATTAGGTGCCTATCTAGGTGTATGGGGCTGTGGGTTGGAGAATGATGTCTATTTCCAGATCGGATTGGTGATGCTGGTAGGACTAGCCGCCAAAAATGCAATTCTTATTGTAGAGTTTGCCAAAGAACAAGTGGACAGAGGAATAGATGTGGTACAAGCTGCACTCCATGCTTCACAACTCCGCTTTCGACCTATTTTGATGACTTCATTGGCATTCATCTTAGGTATGTTACCTATGGTTATCGCCAGCGGGCCAGGTTCAGCCAGCCGTCAGGCTATTGGTACAGGTGTATTCTTCGGAATGATCTTTGCTGTAACTGTGGGAATTTTGTTAGTACCTTTCTTCTTTGTACTGATATACAAGATGAAAGCGAAGATGAAACAAAAATAAGGATATAAAAAGATGAAAGAAATGATGAAACATACATTATTATATATAGCCGTATCAGGAATGACTTTGCTGACTTCTTGCCAATTAGGTAAGCACTACACACGTCCCGACTTGCATCTGCCCCAACAATTAGATACGCTACGACAACAGGATACATTATCTATTGCCGATATGCAGTGGTGGGAAATCTATACGGACACAACCTTGCAAAGCCTGATAGAAAAGACGTTGGATAACAACAAAGACATGAAAATTGCTGCGGCACGTGTAAAAGAACTTGCCGCAATGAAGCGCATAGACTTTGCCAACCTTTTCCCCCAACTGAACGGAAGCGCTTATGCCCAAAAAGAAGGAAGTAATTATGGTGGTGACAACTATAAAAATGACCCCGAACTGGGTGGTAAACTTACCGTAACTTGGGAATTAGACCTATGGGGTAACCTGCGTTGGGCAAAAGACAAAAGCATAGCACAATTTCTGGGAAGCATCGAGGCGCAACGTGCTTTGAAAATGAGTATTGTGTCCGAAGTGGCACAAGCCTATTTTGAATTGGTCGCATTAGACAATGAGCTGAACATTGTTCGTCAAACACTCTATGCCCGTAAAGAAGGAGTACGCTTGGCAAAACTTCGTTTTGAAGGAGGACTAACTTCAGAAACTTCCTATCAACAGGCACAAGTGGAGTATGCACGTACCGCAACTTTAGTTCCTGAACTGGAAAGGAAAATTTCATTGAAAGAAAATGATATTGCATTTTTAGCAGGCGAATACCCGCACCGCATACAGCGTTCCATTCTACCCGAAGAGGTAAAACTACCTGAAACATTACCAGTAGGTCTACCCTCCACTCTGTTGGAACGTCGTCCCGATGTACGCGAAGCAGAACAGAAATTAATAGCAGCCAATGCCAGTGTAGGTATTGCCTATACCAATATATTCCCACGACTCAGCCTCACAGCACAATATGGCGTAGAAAGTGAAGAATTCTCTGATTTCTTTAAATCACCCATTCATTATATCAGTGGCAATCTTCTCACTCCTCTCTTCGCCATGGGAAAATACAGAGCAACCCTACAGGCCAAAAAGGCCGCATACGAACAGGAATGCTACAGCTATGAAAAATCAGTGCTGACTGCATTCAAAGAGGCCCGCAATGCCATTGTGGACTTCAATAAGATAAAAGATATCTACGAATCGCGCCTGCAACTGGAACGTTCCTCTAAAGCAACAATGGAACTGGCCCAATTGCAATACATCAATGGAGTAATAGGCTATTTGGATGTATTGGATGCACAACGTAGCTATTTCGACGCACAAATAGGATTAAGCAATGCAATAAGAGACAAACAGATTACATTAGTAAAATTGTATAAAGCATTAGGGGGTGGATGGTAACCATCCCCTCTTTTCTGTATCTTCCTTTATCCGGAAAATCAAATTAAGATATATGCCTGATAGGACGTATTGTTCTCTACCGGTGTAAGTGACAAATAACCCGACTTCACTTTTCCATTTTCCAGATATAAAGGATGCTTTTCTTGAAGCGCAAGATGAGAATGCCATGCCTCACCAGGCTTTGCATAATATTCTATAACATATCGTCCCTGCACGCCATCACACACATAGTTATCATATATCAAGCGTGCTACCACTCCCATATTCATACGAAGATTTATTTCCACACACGGATGAATGGCATACCCGCTATTTTGGGTACGGCATATCATCATATCCACCCCCAGATAGCCTTCGTAACTCCCTTTTATCACCTCTGCCAACTCTACCTGTAACGCCCTCCCAACCTGATGTAAGATTTCCGCAGAAACATATGTGGATATCCTCGCTTCAATAACCCGATCCGCAGCCAACAAGTTTTCTTTATAAACACCTCTCTTGTCTGTTTCAAATAAAGAATACCCTATAAAATGTACCTGTCCCCACTCGTCTGCAAAAAACTCCATGGCAAAATCCAAAAGCTTATCATAAAAAGGCTCTCCTATCACCTCATGCTGAGTGGTAAGTATGTGTCGAACCCACCCTTCCAGAGGGATGGTAAAACTACCTGAAACATATTGTATCCCTCTCCCACTACCAGACCATGGCGCTTTTAACAAAGCACGAGGATGAGACAACACAAAAGCCTTCACTTCCTCTATTGACGACAATACAAAAGCCTCCCCCAATGTGGGAATATTCCCACCTATATGCCTACAAAGGCGTCGTAACACTTTTACAGCCGTCTGACGTCCGGATATTTGACGGATACGCTTCATACGCTCTACTGAAGGATATGCTGTATCAGGAAATCCAGCTTCCTGCAAACGACGCACCAAAGACGGATTCCATCCCCAAGGAATCACCTTATTATAAATGGGTACGAATTCTAAAACCCAATTGACCGAAAGTGGCAAAAAAGATTGTCTTTCCATTGTTTTCATACGCAGAGCAGAATCCAGCCATACAGTTCCTCCCTGTTCTGCATACCATGCAGGCAACATGGATAGCTCGGCCGCCATTCGTCGTGCACTGGCAGGTGCCATATAATAAGGATCACCACAAGCTAATGCCATATCATTTTCCGGATTGAATAAATAAAGCGCTTCCATTTCCGGACACAAAGATAAATGTTTTAGAGTACAAACCATTTCTCTTGTCCGTCTTTTAGTAGAAAAAAAATAATATTTTGCTATCTCCAGTTTGCAATTTGAATTAGTATTGCTATATTTGCAGCCGATAAAAAAGCAACCATGGAAACCTTTTACAGAACACACAGTTATCTGGTGGAACATACAAATGCTCCTGTTCGCCGGGACTTGATGGACGAGATAGACTGGAATGACAGACTGATCGGTATCAAGGGTACTCGTGGCGTAGGGAAAACGACTTTCCTCCTGCAATATGCAAAAGAAAAGTTCGGAACGGATCACTCATGTCTGTTCATCAACATGAATAACTTTTACTTCTCTAAATATACATTAGTGGAGTTTGCCGCAGAATTCGTAAAACGAGGAGGAAAAGTTTTGTTGATAGACCAAGTGTTCAAGTATCCCGAATGGAGCCACGACCTGCGTGCTTGCTATGAAATGTTTCCTACTCTGAAGATTATATTCACCGGATCATCCGTGATGCGATTGAAAGAAGAAAATCCAGAACTGAGCGGCATTGTCAAGGTATACTACCTGAGAGGTTTCTCATTCCGCGAATATCTGAATTTGCAAAGCGGCAATTGTTTCCGTGCCTATACCTTACAAGAAATTTTGGAGAATCACGAACAGATAGCGAAAACCATCCTGCGCAACGTGAAGCCCTTGGATTATTTTCAAGACTATCTGCATCACGGTTTCTACCCATTCTTCCTGGAAAAACGTAACTTTTCGGAGAATCTGCTAAAAACCATGAATATGATGATAGAAGTAGATATACTTCTTATCAAACAAATTGAGCTGAAATATCTTTCAAAGATAAAAAAATTACTATATTTGCTAGCTGTGGACGGACCCGTTGCTCCGAACGTCAGCCAGCTGGCCACGGAGATTCAAACTTCACGTGCCACGGTGATGAATTACATTAAGTATCTGGCAGATGCGCGTCTTATCAATATGGTTTATCCCAAGGGAGAGGAATTTCCCAAGAAACCTTCCAAACTGATGATGCACAACACCAACCTGATGTACTCCATTTATCCGGTAAAGGTCGAAGAACAGGATGTACTGGATACATTTTTCATGAATACCCTGTATAAGGACCATAAACTATATAAAGGCGATAAAGGCACTTCATTTATGGTAGACAACGGACTGCATTTCCGTATTTGCGCAGAAGGGTGCAAGTTCAAAAATAATCCAAACGTGTATTATGCCCTACACAAATTGGAATTAGGACACGGAAATATGATCCCATTATGGCTTTTCGGCTTTTTATATTAAGAGATAGAGAATAGATTTTATTACCTAATAATTAGTAATTGTATGACTAAACAAAAAAAATTCATCACTTGTGATGGTAACCAGGCAGCAGCACATATCTCGTATATGTTCTCGGAAGTAGCTGCTATCTACCCCATCACTCCGTCGTCTACTATGGCTGAATACGTAGACGAATGGGCTGCCGCAGGTCGTAAAAACATCTTCGGCGAAACAGTTTTGGTACAAGAAATGCAGTCAGAAGGCGGTGCAGCAGGTGCTGTTCATGGTTCTCTTCAGGCAGGTGCGTTGACTACCACTTACACTGCATCTCAGGGTCTGTTGCTGATGATCCCTAACATGTACAAAATTGCCGGTGAATTCCTGCCTTGCGTATTCCACGTATCGGCTCGTACATTGGCTTCACACGCATTGTGTATCTTTGGTGACCATCAGGACGTCATGTCTTGCCGCCAAACAGGTTTCGCCATGTTGTGCGAAGGTTCTGTACAAGAAGTTATGGATTTAGCTGGTGTTGCTCACCTTGCAGCAATCAAAACAAGCGTTCCATTTATGCACTTCTTTGATGGATTTAGAACTTCACACGAAATTCAAAAAGTTGAAGTTATGGATTACGAAGTATTTGATAAATTACTAGATCGTGATGCTGTTAGAAATTTCCGTGAACGTGCATTAACATTTGAACACCCTGTAACAAGAGGTTCTGCACAAAACGATGATGTTTACTTCCAAACAAGAGAAGCTCAAAACAAATTCTATAACGAAGTTCCTGCAGTAGTTGCAGACTATATGGCTAAGATTAGTGAAGTAACTGGTCGTAACTATGCACCATTTGTATACTATGGAGCTGAAGATGCTACAGATGTAATCGTAGCAATGGGTTCAGTTACAGAAACAATCAAACAAGTTGTTGATTATCTAAATGCAAAAGGTAGAAAAGTTGGTTGCTTAACAGTTCATCTATATCGTCCATTTGCAAAAGAATATTTATTCAATGTAATGCCTAAGACAGTTAAACGTGTTGCTGTACTTGACAGAACTAAAGAGCCGGGTGCACTTGGCGAGCCACTGTACCTTGACGTTGTAGCAGCATTAAAAGACAGCAAATTCGGCGGCGTAAAAGTATTCTCCGGACGTTATGGTTTAGGTTCCAAAGATACTACACCTGCACAGATCGTAGCTGTTTATGAGAACACTGCTAAAGAAAAATTCACAATCGGTATCGTTGATGATGTTACTAACCTTTCCCTTGAGACAGGTGCTCCGATCGTAACAACTCCTGAAGGAACAACAAACTGTAAATTCTGGGGTCTGGGAGCTGATGGTACTGTAGGTGCCAACAAGAACTCCATCAAGATCATCGGTGACAACACAGACATGTACGCACAGGCTTACTTTGATTATGACTCCAAGAAGTAACAAAAGTACCTCCAACAGAATGGTCTTCAGCAATGGTCATATTGTAAGATAATATGTTTTCCCATGTATAACCACGTGTATAAGAATTTAAAATAGAAGCATGTGGAGAACTTGCATAAGTCGGAAGATTAGCATTACATTGTGCACCTAGAAATGTTCCTGCACGAGAATTATTCAAAGTAGCACTTATTACTGATTTAAAACTCAACCCTTTCAACGGAGTCAATTCTAGATTTCCATTTACATTGATATAAGTACCTTTAGTATTATTCACATACTGATTAGGTATAAAATCACCCAATGGAGAGTATTCATTAGGAGCGTACTCATGATTAATATTACCATCCTTATCATAAGCATCTCCTAACGGAAATACAGAAAGAGCTTTAGTAAAAGTATTTTTTACACCTTGATTTCTATCTGTATATGTCAAGTTTGAAGTAAAACCAATCTT
>ERZ780128.659-NODE-659-length-12886-cov-1.859559_pt1 | contig 12886 bp, 9 predicted proteins | sample MGYA00511170_ERZ780128 | MGnify/ENA primary metagenome ERZ780128 (study PRJEB29588, sample SAMEA1970465) | human gut metagenome | biome: human gut; feature: human-associated habitat; material: faeces | place: Denmark | collected 2008/2010 ...
CTGAACAGCATCCACGGCGCGTTCATCAGCGTATGCGGCCAGATTACGCTCCACAGATTGTTCTCCGATTCCACATAGATCCAACTGAAAAAGATGCTTCCGGCAGTCGTGACGCCGAAAGCTGCCGATGCGGAAATCAGGTCGTCACCCTGATACAGATGCAGCGATCCGAATGCCAAAGCCGTCAGCGTCGCTGCCGGCAGAAATCCCCAACGGGCTGTCCGGAACAGCTCTCCGAATACGAAACCTCTGAAAATCAGCTCCTCGAAGAATCCCGCGACGACTATGAACGTAAACATGTGATCCGGCGGCGTTTCCCGGTTGAAACTGCCGATGACCGCATAGCCGGCAAACATGGGGACCGTACTCAGCACTCCGAAGAGCAATCCCCGGCCGAATCCGTGCGTCAGTCCGAGCCTATATAATATGGTATCGGGTCGGTGCAGCAACAGAAGCGCCGCTGCCGGAATTATACCCGCAATCAGGTAATGCAATATGTAGTGAATTGATTTGCAAGTAGATATGAAATTTGCAAATGGCCGAACGCCGAGGTTGAAATACCACGTCACGAAGAACAGCCCGAAAGCCGTCAGGATAATTGCCGAGCGTTTTATACAGCTGTCATTTTCAGCCATTTGTTCCGGATTTGATATTGCAAAAGTAGCAAAAATTCGGTGAAGTTATATATCGTCCGATTGCGGGATAGCGCTTATATGCTCAATTTGCCGAATAATCGGGATGTAATAGTGTATAAAGATTCGATTATGAATAAAATAGACCTTCTATTTGCAATAATTTAACATAATGGTAATATATTCATTACCAACAAATCAAACGGTAGGATAGGGGAGCATCTCGCCACAGAAAGAGAGTTAATAAAAAAAAAAGGCGGCAAGACGTCAAAGAACGAGCAGTAGAAAACTACGATGCGAATATACAAATAATACTCACAAATCCAAAAAAAAATGTTTTATTTTTACAATTATATCCGATTATGAATTTCGCGCGCACGCGTGAAGCACACGTACGCACGTTACATATCGGATACACTCCGTATCTTGGGTCATCAAGATACTGCGTTACAAGGAAGTTAATCAAACGAAGTAGTCCGGCACGCCAATGCTTCGGGCTATGAAGTGAGCCCAAAGCAAAGGCGGCCGAACATCCAGACCATAACGCGGCTACAAATAATGATAACGCATTAAATATCAATAATTTACATACGGTTGTTTGTATTACATAGTACTATGCAGCAAAAGTGATGGTGGATCTGCGCGAGGTAAAACAAAAAAAAAAAAAAAAAGACCCGAACTATGTCGGGTCTTGCACTACTTAAAAAGATCCTCACCAAAAAAGCGACGATACAGGACAACAAAGGTCCGAGTATAAAGCAAAGCGAGAAAGATAGGAACAACAATAGCGCCAACCAGCGCAAGCAATAAAAACAGTATGTATAAAAAAGTTTCCATACCCAAATATACTTACGGTTTCTGATCCGACCAAATTTTTTCGAGATAATCAGAAATCATCTTTCGTTTATAATCCGAAAGATCAGCATTCATGTGACCAAATAGCTGACGAATAATACGCTGGGCAAATTCAGCACCATTAGAAGCATCGTCAATATCGAGCAACCGTAGGAACGTCTCGTACTTTTCACGATCTCGCCTAACATCATTAAGGCCAGCCATAGAGAGAAGTTCACTAGTTTGAGCACCGGTAAGCTTAACACGACCATCACGAAGAGTGTCCTCTGTTTTAGTCTGAGCCTTACTGAGACCAGTCTGCGCCTTTGTAGAATCAATTTGAGCATCAATCAAATCACGTTGTTTCTGCAAATTCTGCTTCATTTCCTCCGAAACTTCTTTATCAGCAATTAACTTATCGATCTTCGACAGGGTTTCAGAATAAATACCGCGCTTAATTTGCAAATCAGCCTCATTAACAGCACGCCGGAATTCTTTATCAATTTCATCAACATCAAGCTGCACTCGCTCGCGCTGTTTCTTAACAATATTCCAATCAAACTCAAGCTGTTGCAAATCTTTGGTAACTTTCGGATCTTTCGTATCACCTCGAAGTTTTCCGGCTTCGGCATTCAGCTTATCAACAGTAGCATCAGCAATCGCCTTTTCATTCTTCATGCGCTGACGCTCGGCAATTGTAGTGACAAAATTAAAATCACTAGAACCCATAGGGGTTTGAGAATTCGGGGATGAAGCATCAGTAGCAATACCAGCACCACCGGGAGAATTACCGAAGACAGCTTGAGGAGCTATACCAGCAGAACGCCATTTGGCAACCTGGCGAGAGGGCTTGTTCATCTCCTCAAGTTGATTAACACGCCGCTTCCAATAATCGTGCTCCAGAGCCATATTTTTCTCATTACGAGACTGAGCAATTGCATTATGACCTTCTTTCATTGCAAAGGATGCAGCGGCGGCACCTAATCCAGCTAAAATACTCATAATTGTTCAATTTTTCTTTGTAAAGTAGGGTAGAGGACGTGCTTTCCGCACTCCGCAATATATATCAAGTATATTGCGGCCTCTACCCATGGAAATTGTTCAATTAGTCGAAATTTGGTTCTTTAGCTCCATCTTTCAAGGCGCGAGCTTGAGATTCAGAAGCCATAGTAGACGCCATATCCATCAAATCAAGTCTACCGACTGTAGGATCGGTAAATACATCGACATCACCGGACGCAACAGATTCTGCATCATCAAAGGCATCCGGCAAGGGTTTGCGAGTAGAAACACCATCCAAATCAACACCACCATTAAGGTAATAAGACATAGGACGAGCGACAGCAACCTTGTCTACAAAAGGATTGTATTCACAAGATAAAGATGAATCCTCCGAAAAACAAGGAGGGTAGGTTATTTTCTTTTTCTTATACATAACAATTAAGCTTTAACTAACGACCAAGATACGGCATATAATTCGCAGAGAGAGAAGAAGTAACATTAAGATCAAAAGTACCATAATACGCAAAATTACCAGCCATCAAAGTTTGATCAACAAAAACATACTGCCAATCAAGAGGATTAATATAAGTCCCGGTATATTCTCCATCTTGATAAAAGCCGGTACCATCATCCGGAAAGTAAGTAGTAAAACGACGAGTCAAAACCCAATACTGATAGTTGCCATTCTGCGCAAAATCACCATGCAAACGGGAATAATCAGTACGAAGCCACGACCACGCAACCTCTTCACCAACAGAAACCATATTAGGATCAACAAGTACACCGGTACCAGTATGACCAAACCATGGGCTAGCCTCCTGATCAAGACCGGTAAAATTAAAACCACGAGGCATCATCGAAAAACGATGACGCGGAACCAGCTGGAAGCCAATACCATTCAATTCGGGGTTGAAATCATCACCGAAAGAAATGGATGCCAAATCCGGATGCAAACCTTGAGAGTACGCAGGCTCCGGAACAAGCATAGTAATAAGCATAAAAGTGCCGGGTTCCTTAGCATAATAATCAATACCGGAATGTCCCGAAAAATCACAATACCTATCAACACAAGCCGCAAGCTGGCCCAAATTTGCATCCTCACCGGAAGCCGAACCGTTAGCCATAGCACGAACGTTCGACGGATTTATGGAAGCCTGCCAAACACCAAGGAAATCCGGTTTATTAACATAGATCGCCGAAGACTTAGTACCCCAAAGAGTACGGAAAACATCACCAACACGACCACCGGAAACAAAAAGACGGTCCATCCAATTCTGAATCTTCGTCCTCAAGCGAAGCTCCGGAACAGCAACAGAAAAACCCGTTGAGATATTTAAATCAAGAGCATTCATAACCTCAATCTCAACAGCAGGAGAGGAAGAGTCGGACATCAGATTGCACATACCCTGACTACAGGTATTCAACAGGGAACACTTCATTTTGTAGATTTGTCACCGCCACCATTGGTAACAGAACATTGCAGATGTCTGAATACCAGACAATCAGGAATTCATAATCACAAAGGAGAATGTTCCGGCGTATTAAGAGAAGAAGGAGCAAGAGCAGTCCTTACACCAGCAAAAGAAAATGTCCGTCAGAATGGCAGACGCATGAAAAATCCAGAAGAACCGATGTTCACAATTACTGCAACCGATCGTCATGGCATCTTGTATCATGGAAGAATAAGAAGATTAGTTCCGAGGGAGTGCCTGCGTCTGCAAGGTTATTATGACTGGCAGATTGACAAGATCATAGACTGCACTTCTGATGCACAGCTTTATAAACAGGCTGGAAATGGGGTAACTGTCAATGTCATCGAGGCAATCGGAAGATTGTTGCAAAAGGCAGACTCCGAACTGAACGCACAGGAAGTGTCTGAGAAAGGAATCCATTAGGTATGATCGGCATAAAAGACCAGTTCTTTGGCACAGAAATCGAGATGACAGGGATTACCAGACAACGTGCTGCAGAAGTTGTTGCGGAAATGTTTGGAACAGAAGCATATTATGACGGCACGACTTACGGAATCTGGTCAGTGAGAGATTTGGAAGGGAAAAAGTGGAAATTTATGTCTGATGGGAGCATTCATACAGAACGAAAAGCAGGCGGTCGAATTGTAGAGGCAGGCAGAGAATATTCAACAGAAATGGTATCTCCGAAATTGTCCTATGATGAAATGGGTAAGTTACAGGAAGTAGTACGCTGTCTGCGACGGCATGGAGGTTTTGTAAATGAGTCCTGTGGTCAGCATGTTCATGTAGATGCATCGAATCATACACCGCAAAGCCTGAAAAATGCACTGACAATTATGTATGCAAAGGAAGATATCCTGTTCAAAGCACTAAAAGTGCAGGAAAGAAGAGCAAATAGTTATTGCCAAAGGGTGCGGCCGGAGGTATTGGAGAAGATTCGAAAAATACCAAATAAATCAATCACTATGGACCGAGTAAGAAATGTCTGGTATGGAGGCAGGGATGGAAGTCATATCCATTATGATCATACCCGTTATTATGCTTTAAATCTTCATGCTGTGTTTTCCAAGGGGACTTTGGAATGGCGCTGTTTTGAAAGCACGTTACATGCAGGGAAGGTAAGAGCAAACATTACACTGGCACTTGCGATTTCCGCACAGGCGATCAATCAGAGATCCACCCAGATGAAAAAGACACCGATCTCAGAAAACCCGGCGTTTACATTCCGAACGTTTTTGTTGCGGCTCGGATTAATCGGAGAAGAATATAAAAATGTACGGAAACATCTGCTGGCAAATCTGGAAGGTGATCTGGCATGGAGATACGACAAAAGCACGTATGAGTGCCTGAAGAAAAAACAAAGGACGGAAGACGTCAGATCGAGGTGAGAAAAATAGAAGAGAGATATTATTTTGCATATGGCAGTAACATGAACCTGGGGCAGATGAGATTCCGCTGTCCGGATGCTGAAGTGGTTGGAAATGTCCGGCTGGAAGATTACCGGCTGGCATTCCGTGGCAGAGCTCCGGGAAATGGCGTTGCAACTGTGCTTCCGGAAAAAGGAAGCTATGTGGATGGAGTCTTATGGAAGATCACAGAAGCTTGTGAAAAGAATCTGGATTTTTATGAAGGATTTCCGAATTTTTATGGGAAAGAAACCATTCAGGTAAAGGATCAGGCTGGAACTGCAAGGGAAGTATTCGTATACACGATGAACTCCCCTCATAAGGATGTTCCGGCAAGACCATCGAAATTTTATCTGGATGGAATTCTGGAAGGATGTCTGGAAAATGATTTGCCGACAAAGGCAGTGATGGATGCAGTAAAACGCACCAGACAGGAAATGAAAAAAGCAGAAAAGCAATATACAAGATAAATGTTACCGCAGAGGGAGAGCCTTCTGCGGTATTTTAGTGAACAATGTATTTATTATCAGAAAGGAAACACACATGAAGGTGAAGAATTTAAAAACCAGAATCGCAGCCTTTGGACTGGCTGTCCTGATGGGCGTCAGTACCTTAAGTAGTGCCAATGCGTTTGCTGCCGAACAGACGGATGTGGGGCAGGAGGTACAGGCATCCGAACAGGCGGTTACGAGTCAGAAAGAAAAGGCAGTTACGGCAGACGATATCACGAAAGAGATTTCGGATGAAACATTTGCAGCGGAAACCAGTATGGAAGGAATCCATTATGATGCAGAAAAAGAGGATGTTACGCTTATCAGCATCCAAGATGAAAATGGTGGGGAATACCATCCGGACAAAGCCGGAACTTACATTGCCTCTTACATGGTTGTACCAAAGGATCAGAGTGACAGCTACATCATCAGCCGAAAGGTGATCCTGACGGATACGGAAGGTCAGGCACATGCACAGGACAATGGTGGGGAAAAGCAAAAATCAGATACAAAATCTGAAGATGATTCGGACTCGCCTGTGCAGAACTATACCGATGTAGAAATCGAGGCATCCGGGGAAGATGCATCTGCACAGGCAATCGAAGAATTCAAAGAGGATATTGAAGAAGGAAATGTCATGGTACTGTCTGCGGCTGAAAGAGCCACAAGCAGCGGTTCAACAGTCACACTGACAAAAGGAAGAACGATCTATTATCCAAGTTATCTTGGAAATTATCTTACTTGTCTGTTTACCGTAAACGGAAAGATCGCATACTGTCTCCAGTCCCAGAAAGCATCCCCACCGAGTGGAAGTTATGTGGCACAGGTATTGGACAGTAACAAGAATCTGCAGAAAGTCCTTTACTATGGCTATGGCGGGGCAGGAGATCTGACAGGAAGTTATCTGTCCGGGAAATCAGAGGATGAAAAGTATGTGTATACGCATATTGCAGCCAGCTACGCTTACGCAGGAGAAGCCGGATTTACCGGATGTAATTATAATGACCTTGTAAATGCAGGGGTTATCGCATATATCAATTATCTGTTCGGACAGGAAGAACCGCCAAAAGGTGAACTGAGCTTTTCAAGCACAAAGCTGAATGCAGTACGGGATGGAAACATCCAGAAAACACCAAATATCACACTGTCTGGAGATCACAGAAACTATGTGACACTCAGTGTGCCGGAAAATGTGACTGCACATAATCTTTCTAAAGGAACAAGTGTTACAAATGGAAAAATCCAGATTTATGGTGGAGATACATTCTATCTGTCTGCGGATTTATTACTGACAGGCAGTTATGCTTCCGGCAGCTTATATGGTTCTGTCGGAAAGACATGGAGAACGCTGGTGCTGACAACCGGAGATTCCAAGCAGGATATCGGTGTATTTGAAAGCGAAACAGCAGCTCCGGTAAGTTTCAGTGTACAGTGGCTGAATATGACACGCATTGAGTTGACGAAGAAAGATATCAATACACAGAACCCACTATCTGGAGCAGTTTACGGTATTTACACCGATAAGAAGTGCGAAAATCTGCTAATGACGATGACTGCAACCGGAACAGACGGAAAAGCAGTCAGCGATTATTTTGATGCCGCACTCGAAACTGTGTATGTAAAAGAAGTGACTGCACCGACCGGATATAAACGGAATCAGGAAGTCTATCAAGTGGATGTTGCAGCCGGTAAGACATTGACGGTAACAGCAACGGATGAGAGGGTCACTGGAAAAGTAAAGATTGCAAAGATTGATAAGGAAACATTTGCATTCCAGCCACAGGGAGACGGCGCTCTTCGAGGTGCTGTGTATGGTCTGTATGCCAAAGAAGATATCGTGCATCCGGATGGAACAACAGGAGTTCTGTATAAACAGGACAGCCTGATCGCGCAGGGAGTCATCGGAGATGATGGAACACTGGAGTTTTCAGAATTATACCTTGGAGAAATGTATGTAAAAGAAATCACTCCACCGGAAGGATATACACTGGATACTACAAAATATGAAGTATCCGTAACTTATGAAGGTCAGGATGTTGCAGAAGTGACAAGAGAGCTTACGGTAAAAGAGCAGGTAAAGAAACAGGCATTCCAGTTGATCAAAGTCAGTGAAGATGGAGAGCAGACAGAAACAGACCTGGTTGCAGGCGCAGGATTTAAGGTATATCTGATCAGCGACCTGACACAGGTGAAAAATGGGAAACTGAAACCGTCCAATGGAGAAAGCTACACGGCAAGTGATTTCAAGAATTATGACTTCAGCAAAGAGCAGGTGGCAGTCACCTATGAGAATGGAACAGCTGTACCAGTGCCGGAACTGATCACGGATACAAAAGGATATGCAGTCAGCCCGGAACTGCCGTATGGAAGTTATGTTGTAGTGGAAAGCACTACCCCGGAGAATCTGAAAACCATTGATCCATTTGTTGTAAATGTGGAAAATGACAGCAGAGAACCAATGCAGTGGAGAGTATTTGATGACCGTCCGTTTGAATTCTTGTTGAAAGTTGTAAAGAAGGATGCACAGACTGGAAATACGGTTTTAAAGGCCGGAGCATCTTATAAGATTTACGATGTGACAAATAAGAAATATGTGGAACAGGTTGTTCAGTATCCGAAGAAAGAAAAGATCAGCGTATACCAGACCAATGAGGAAGGATATCTGATCACACCGCAGGAACTGAAGTGCTCTACCTACCGAATCGAAGAAGTGAAAGCACCGGAAGGATTTGTAAGACAGGGAAGCGAAGAGTCCCTGTATGATGGAACAACGATTATTTCACCATTAGAGAAGACTACAAAAGGAACATATAAAGAAAATCCACAGAGCGGTATTGTAATTACAGTATCCTCAAACACTGCACATCAGATTGATCCAGATACAGGAGCAGCGATTGTAGAGGTAGAACAGAAAAACGATGAACAGGTAGGAAGCCTGCTCCTGACGAAAAAGGGAGAACAGCTTACCGAAGTAACAGGAGATTCTGTTCTGGCAAAAGTAAAAGCACTGGTCTCTAAAGTAAGAAATGCTGTATCTGGTAAAGAAGAAACAGGTATCTATAAAGACTTTAAATATGAAGAAACCGGAGTAGAAGGTGCCCAGTTTGAAGTATATGCCAAAGATACCATCTATTCACCGGACGGAGCAAAGGACGAAGAAGGAAATCCAGTTGTCCGTTATGAGAAAGATGACTTGGTAGCCAAACTGACTACAGATGAAAATGGAACAGCAGTTATCAATAATCTGCCACTGGGAACGTATTATCTGAAAGAGGTTGTAGCAGGAGAGAATTTTGTCCTGAATACAGAACAGAAAGAATTTACCCTGACAGCAGAGGATGATACACAGGCAGTCGTTTATGAAGGCGTTACCTATAAAAATGAAAGACAGAAAGTTTCCGTATCGGTAGAAAAGAAGGATTCTGTCACAGGAGAAAAGCTGGAAGGTGTTATTTTTGGACTGTATGCTGCGGAAGATATTCTTTCTAATCAGGGAGAGGTTCTCGTAGAGAAAGATACCCTGCTGGAAAAGAAAGCAACAGATACAAAGGGAACACTTACTTTCAACAGTGATCTTCCACATGGAAAATACTATGTCAAAGAGGAAGTCAGAAAAGCCGGATATCTTCCAAATGAAGAAGTATGGAATGTAGACGCAACCTATGAAAATCAGAATCTTGCAAAGATTGAACTGAACAAAGAAGTTGAGAATCAGCCGACAGAAACACGTATTACCAAAACAGATGCAACAACCGGAAATGAGCTGGAAGGAGCAAAACTGCAGGTCATTGATAAAGACGGAACTGTTTTGGAAGAGTGGATCAGTACGAAGGAAGAACATGTCATTTACGGACTGCCGGAAGGAAGTTATACCTTACATGAAGAACTGGCTCCTTATGAAGATGGTTATGTGTCTGCCAGCGATGTGACGTTTGAAGTCAAAGAAGATGGCAGTGTGACAAAGGTTGAGATGAAAGATGAATATTCCAAAGTGGAAATTTCAAAAACAGACCTAACAACCGGAAAAGAACTGGAAGGGGCAAAGCTTCAGATCATCCGCAAAGACGGAACTGTTTTGGAAGAGTGGATTACGGATGGAAAGCCACATTCCGTTGCAAAGCTCCCGGTCAATGAAGAACTTACTCTGCGTGAGATCACAGCGCCGGATGGTTACGAGATTGCGGAAGATGTTACATTCACATTGAAAGATACAATGGAAGTCCAGAAAGTAGAAATGAAAGATGCCAGAACACCGGAGAAAACAACAGAAAAAACAAATGCACCAAAAACAGGTGATAACCAGAAAGTATGGCCGTTTGTTCTGCTTGCACTGGCATCTGCCGGAACAGCTACAGGAGTGACTGTATACCGCAGAAAGAAGTCAAAAATGACAGACAACAAAGAAGAAACAGAAGAAAAATAAAATAAAAATTACAGGATAAACCAATCTGACAGGGCAGGAGATGTGCATAAGGCAGCGCCTGCCCAGTCTGTAGATAAGGAGAAGAAAGATGAGACGTTTTTATACAGCAGAATCAGTAACAGAAGGACACCCGGATAAAGTATGCGATCAGATAGCAGATGCAATCTTAGATGAATGTCTGCGTTACGATCCATCTTCGAGAGTGGCGTGTGAAGTCCTTGCTACAAGAGGAAATGTGTTTGTAGCAGGAGAAATCACCAGCGGATATGAACCACCAGTGTTTGATGTGATCCGAAAAGTTTTAGAAGAGTGTGGATATTGTACAGATGGGATAGAAATGGATACGTTTGTACACCAGCAGAGTCCAGATATTGCGAAAGCAGTGAGTGTGTCGAAAGAATTTCGGGATAATATCGGCGCAAAATTAAGAGATAGAAGCAGGGGAGCTGGAGATCAGGGTGTTATGGTCGGATATGCGTGTGATGATACTCCGCAGCTTATGCCAATGCCGACTGTTCTGGCACACCGGATCACACGTGAACTTTCGGCTTGCAGAAGAAGCGGATATATCAAAGATATCTTTTCGGATGGAAAAGCACAGGTAACCGTAGAATATGAAGATGGAAAACCAGTGAGACTGGAAAGTGTTGTTGTTTCCTGCCAGCATGGTGCAGAAAAGAACCTGAAGAAGTTAGATGCCGAGATCAGAGAGGAAGTGCTTCGCTCAGCACTCAGATTACTGCCGCCGGATGAGGATACGAAGATTCTGATCAATCCGTCAGGAAAATTTGTGTGCGGAGGATTTGATGCAGATACCGGACTGACCGGAAGAAAGCTGATGGTGGATACTTATGGCAGTATGGTTCCGCATGGCGGCGGTGCATTTTCGGGAAAAGACTGTTCGAAAGTAGACCGTTCGGCAGCTTATATGGCAAGGTATATCGCCAAAAATATAGTAGCTGCTGAGTTTGCAAGCAAGTGTCAGGTGTCTTTGGCTTATGCAATCGGAGTAGCAGAGCCGGTTATGATTGAGGTAGACACCTTTGGTACAGGAAAAGTGTGTGCGGATGATTGTCTGGCGGCAGCAATCCCACTGGTGTTTGGAGTGACACCCGTTCAGATCATGGAATCCCTTCGACTGAATCGTCCGATTTTCCGTCAGACGGCAGTTTTTGGTCATTTTGGAAGAAAGGAGTTTCCTTGGGAGCGGACGGATAAGGTACTGGCTCTTCAGGACGTAATTCTGTAATGCCCTGGGTAACGGAAGAAGAGATTCAGGCAGCAAAAAATATGACTGCGTATGAGTATTTGCGAACGCATCAGGCACAGCGACTGCAAAAGACAAGGACCAGAAATGAATGGCAGTTGACGGATCATGACAGTTTTAAAATCAATGAACTGTCCAGCAAATGGCATTGGAAATCTAGAGATATCGGTGGCGTGTCCGCACTGCGGTTCCTGATTGAAGTAGATGGAATGAAATTTACAGATGCCGTAAAACTGTTGTGCGAAGAGAGTCCGTCTTTTATTCCGACACAGGCTGTGGAAAGGGAAAAACTGCCATTTAAGTTGCCGGAGAGGTATTGTAATTGCAGACGAATCAGGGCTTATTTAAACCACAGAGGAATCAGCGATGAAGTGATCACATATTGTATTTCACATGAAATCCTTTATGAAAGTGTCCCGTACCATAACGCTGTTTTTGTTGGGAAAGATGAATCCAGAAAAGCAAGATATGCATTCCTGCGAGGAATCTATGAAAAAAACGGGAAGGGATTCAAGATGGAGCAGACCGGGAGTGAAAAAAAGTACAGCTTTTGCATTCCACCTGAAAGAGAAACAAAGCGAGTTGCCGTATATGAAGCGTGTATTGATGCATTGGCACACATGACACTGGAAGAGGGAAATAGGGATAAATATCGTCTTTCCCTTGGGGGAATCGCTGCTCCGAAAGAAAACGCACAGATACAGAGTGAACGTTTTAAAAAGCCGCCGGACGCACTGGAAGAATTTCTGAAGAATCATCCGGAAATCAAAGAAATTGAAATCTGTACCGATAATGACTTTGCAGGGAGATGGGCGAAAGAACAGATGAAAAAGCATTACGAGGGAACGTATCAGATTATTTGCAATCTGCCGGAAAAAGAAGGGGCAGATTATGCAGACCTTGCGAAAGAAAAAAAGCAGGCAAATAAATGCAGGGACAGACCATTAGAAAGAAGGTGATAGAGAATGGAAGAAAAAGGAACGATACACATACATCTGTTGACAGAGTTGACTGGAAATCTTTATTCAGAAGAATCCGAATGGGAAGAAGATTGGTCGGAGAGTGGTGAATATGGAATGCCGTTAGATGGAACAGAACTTGCCGATTATGAAGAAGTCATCCGAGAAGAACTGAAACGCTATGGGGAAGATGATCTCATGCAGTATTTTGAGGGAAGTGAGTCCATTCAGGGAAAGATACAAAGTGCAGTTGTTACGATAGAAAACAAAGACGGAATCCTGTACGGATGTACCAAACTGGAATTAAATGAACTTTTAAGTCAGGAAGAACTACAGGAATTCACTGAATACATTACAGGACAGTACAGTGACGGTTGGGGGGAAGGATTTGAGCAGAGGG
>ERZ780128.668-NODE-668-length-12760-cov-3.600630_pt1 | contig 12760 bp, 10 predicted proteins | sample MGYA00511170_ERZ780128 | MGnify/ENA primary metagenome ERZ780128 (study PRJEB29588, sample SAMEA1970465) | human gut metagenome | biome: human gut; feature: human-associated habitat; material: faeces | place: Denmark | collected 2008/2010 ...
CGTTTAAGTTATCGTTTAATCCGGAATCAGGATCGACAAATAAAGGTGCTGATACACGGGAGAGATTCAGTCTCTGGGAAAGAAGATTCTGAAAGAAATCTTTGACTGTTTTAATTGCAATCTGTGTATCATGCAGGTTTAATTCTGAATGATAATCTTTTGGAATAATAAATTTTTCCATATATATAAGTTCTCCTTTAGTGTTGATTCGTAATCATAACCTAAATAATTATAGCACAGCGAAACTGATTTTCAAGAAAAGAAAACACATAATTCTAAAATTCCTTGAATGAAATTTTAAATTCCACATCTATGCTGAATTTAGTCTTTCTCTCTTCTTAGATCTATCTTATGATTTTAATATCTCCTATCTGCAGTAGAAACGAGGTATTTATGAACAATTCAAAAACTGCTACTCAAAAACATATGACCCTGGATGACCGTATTTCCATTGAGAAAGGATTGGATCAACACCTGTCTCTCCGTTCCATTGCCTTACAGTTAGGAAAAGATCCCACCACCATCTCCAAGGAAATCAAAAAGCACAGGTCTTTCCAGGAACACAATCGTTTTAATGAACCTGCTAACAAATGTGCTTTGGCAAAAGATTGCAAAAAGAAAAATATTTGTGGTACCTATGCCCCTGTTTGCAAAAGGATGTGCAGATCCTGCAATCATTGCAACTCTCACTGCGAGGACTTTATTCCTCGATCTTACCATTGCAGTTTGCTGGATAAAGCCCCTTTTGTCTGCAATGGTTGCAGTAAAAAGAATCCCTGCCGCCTCGATAAAGCCTACTACCGCTCATCCACTGCACACAGGCAATATAAAACCATCCTTGTGGAATCAAGAGCAGGTATTAACATTTCGCCTGCTGACCTTGTTGCTTTGGATGAATTGGTAACCCCTCTCATTCTGCAGGGGCAGTCTCCTTACATGATCCTCCGCAATCATCCGGAAATTGCTCTATCTGAAAAAACTCTTTATAACTACATCGAGTCCGGAGCTCTTAGTGTGAAAAATATCGACCTTCCTAAAAAGGTGAAATATAAGGTGCGTTCCTGCAGTTCTTCTGAAGCTGCCGATCTGACCATTTATGAAGGACGTACTTACAAAGACTACCAGGCTTTTTTAAAGGAATTTCCTGACACAAGGGTTACGGAAATGGATACTGTCCTGGGCTGTGAAGGTTCAAAAAAAGTGTTACTTACCCTTCACTTTGATTGTTGTTCCCTTATGATGGCCTACCTTCTCGACAGTAAAGAGGTCTGTCATGTAAAAGCCATTTTTGACTCTATCGAACGCTCCTTAGGAACTTTTTCATTTTCCTCTGTATTCTCTTTAGTCCTGACAGACAGAGGTGGTGAATTCCGGAATCCTGCCGCATTGGAATGCGGACAGGAAAACCTGATTCGTACAAGCATTTATTATTGCGATCCTATGTGTTCCTGGCAAAAACCTCATTGTGAGAAAAACCATGAATATATCCGTAAAATATGCCCGAAAGGCACCTCCTTTGATGACTACTCTCAGGAAGACATCACTCTGATGATGAGCCATATCAACAGTTCTCCCCGGCAGAGCCTGGGTGGAATGTCACCCTTGAAGCTTGCAAAACTCATGCTGCCTTCAGAGGTAATAGATTACTTTGGACTTACTGAGATACCAGATGATGAGATTGTATTGACACCGGCATTATTACAAAAATAGAACCAGACATTACATATGAATCTGCGGATAAGAGTCTTGCATATTTTTTCCTCCAGGCAAGTGGAATTTAGTCTTACAGGGCACGATTCCAGTTGCCTTATCAGTACGCCTTTTTCCAGTAAATGCACAAACAATGTCTGGTTAAATTCCACTTTAAAGGGTTTGACGCATTTCGTCAAACCCTAAAATATAGAATTTAGTCTTCTGTATGGAATTTAAGTTTACGTGCGGAATTTACTTTTTCACTCAACCTGATCCATCTGATAATACTTCAATTCTTAGTTTTTTCCAAAAAAATATTGATGTTTCATATCGCCAACTGTATTTTCTTTTCTCTGTCCTTTCCCTTAAAGTGAAAAGTTCCCTGCACAGGCCACGGTGAACCATACCATAGTCCACCTGACCGGCGCAGTAATCCCTTTGTGCCTATTTTATGATTTCATAGAGCAGGCTGCTCTTTCCTCCATTTTCACGCCATCTCTGCTTTTTCTGTATAAATCCTGCACACTCCAGATCGCGGATTGCACGCTTGACCGTACTTACAGACAGGTGCAGCTCTCTGGCAATGGTACCGATTGCCGGATAGCATGTCCTCTCCCTGTCCGCACGAGTCTCCAGATACAGATAGACCGCCACCGCCCTGTGTGGCAGCTCTGTTTCATAGATTTCTTTCCTAGTCACCCTGCCTCCTAATCTTCCGTCCGTAAGGTCTGCCGCATCTTTTTCATGGTGTCCGTCAGCGGTGTCTGCTGCATCCCTCCTGTCCTTGCCGTTTCTGCAGGTGTCTCGTCTGGTTCTTCCATGCAGCACATATATCTCCGTATGATCTCCTCTTCAATCTCCTGCTTGTCTGCGTATGCTACCTTTCTTGCAGATTTTTCTTCGCTCTCATAAGGTTCTTCAAATGTGATGCCCCATTTTAAGAACAGTTTCAGTTTTGTCCGCATAGGGTGAGTCCCGGTCTTTGATACGATAAAGTTTCCTTTTGGCAGTGACTTCAATTCATCCGCTGTCATGAGTGGTCTTTGGATCATCTGAAGGGACTGGCTCGGATCATTCTTTCCCCGGCTGATGGAACCGGACATGACAGTTTTGCTGCCCAGGCTCTTGGAGAGCACTTCCGCTGACTCCGAGTTCGGTGCGAACCCACCGAAGATGGTATCCTGACAGTTATCGATAATGATTTCTGCACCCTCTTTCCCATAATTCTTATTAAGCTGGGCAAAGGACTGAATCATGGGTACGATACTCACCCTTCTGGATCGGGACGCTGAGAACATCATCTCTGCGCTTTCAATCTTCGGAATCGTTCCGACCTCATCCCAATAGAAAACTACACGGTTGTTCAGTTTCCCTCCGTTCTCGTCTGCCACCACGAGAATTTCCCGGTAGAGCTGCTGTAAGATCAGAGAAATAATAAAATACTTGGTATTGTCCTCCTCCGGCATGACCAGAAACACCGCCGTCTTTTTTTTGCAGAAAAGCTCTGCATCGATGGCGGTATCAAAACAGAGTATCTGCTCCAGCTCGGAATCCAGAAAAGCATTCAGTCTGGATAATGCCGTGGAGAGAACCGACTGCATGGACTGCTCTGCCGTATTTAAGGCTGCCCCTGCAAACCATTTCGCCTTGTGGGTATCCGGGAGTTTTGCCAGAAGTAGCTGGAACTGGTTTTTCCCTTTCACTTTAGATGGTGCAAGTAAATCCTGTATCAGTTTGAACACGCTGATGATATGCCTCTTTCCATCCGGGCAGAATTCCGCAATGAGCAGAATGGCTGCCGTCAGCACGCCTTCTGCCGCATCATAGAAAAATGCATTCTGTCCATAGCTGGAACTGTCCGTACCACCGGAGGAGATAATGGTCTTTGCCGTAATCTTTGCATACTTTTCCGCTTTTGCCTTGGCACTCAGGTTCGTATGGTCTGCAAGATACTCATCCATGTATTTGTTGACCAGATGGAGCATATTGTCACCATCGCTTCTGGTCGGATTACGGAGATCGATGACTGCCGTATGGTAGCCATAGTATTTTTTTGCAATGCCTGCATAGTTGCGGTATAAGTCTCCCTTTGTATCCGTGGTCAGGAAACTCATTCCACAGGCACAGGCATATTCAATGTTGGGATACAGAAAATGTGCGGTCTTTCCGACTCCTGCCGCACCGATCATCAGGCAATGCACATCCCCGGTATCCACCAGTGCGTATAGTTTTCCTGCCCGCTCCATGCTGCCGAGTACCAGTCCCTGTGCAGCCGGCAGGTTCTCACCCCTGCGCCACAGCTCCGGTTCATAGGGCACCTGCACATAGGTTTCTGCGATTTCCTTTTTCGTGGCAAATCTCGCCGTTCCATGCTGACCGTCCCCGACAGTCCTGCTCTTGATTCCGTTTAATGTATAATAGTGTGACAGAAGTGACACGCCTCCAATCACGGAAAACATTGCCACCCCTGCGATCACCAGCATCACGACTGGCTGCATAGCATCATTCCTCCCTCCTGATGTTCCACTTTCTGTTCCTTCACATTCTGTTTTGCCGGCTTCATCTGCTCTTCCCCGCAGTCGATGGCAACAAAAATATGAGCCCGGATGCATTCCATCGCAAGGCTCATACATTTTCTGGCAAGCAGTTCCTGATCTTCTTTTTGTTCTAAGTCTTTTGTATCGAACACCTCCAGTGTTTCTTCAAAGGCTGCCTGCATCTGCCGGATGCGGGTGTTGAAGTTTCCCTTGTCTTTATGCGGCTGATAACGCTTTGACAGATTTTCCAGTATCTGGTCTGCACTAGTTTCCCTACCAAGTGCGATTCCCTCTTTTTCCATGCACCGCACAAGCACTCCGGTCAAAAGCATCCCCGGTCCGTCAAAGGCATCCATAAGCTGTTCCCTGCCCCTGCCCTTTTTCAGTTCATTATAAATATCCTGATAATAACGGCAGATATAACTTCTGTTGGCATACTTGATGTTGATGGATTCCGTCACTTCTTTCAGCACCTCTGTCCATGCCCTGCATTCCATGACTCTCGGATGCTCCTGTGCCGGAATTGTTTCCTCACCATATCTGCCTTTTAAATCCTCATTCCAGTCTTTGCAGGCTGACTGTAACCTCTTTACCGCACCATATCCATTGCGTACCAGAATCTCTGCCAGTCTGCCGCACGCCTCTATGCCTGCCGGATCATGGTCAAGGCACAGCACAACCGTATCCAGTCTGGGATTGTCTTTCAATGCCTGCAGCATGGCATGCTCTGCCACACCGTTTAAGGTGATATAACTGTTCCCCTGCCAGTTCTCTGGATACAAGGACAGAAATGATAACAGGTCAATGGGTGCCTCAAACACATACAGTCTGTTCCCGGTTCCCCTGTATCCAAATCCGTAGGCAGCTTCCGAGCCTTCCTGATTCAGCCGGAAGCTCCTGCCGTCAGAACAGCTCCCCTTCACATGGATATGCCGGATTTTCCCCTCGCTGTCCAGTCCGGCAAATACAATGTTGTGATGCTCCGCAGATTCATATATGGTTCCTGCCTTCGCAAAATACGAGAGGATTTCCCTGTCAATATGACGTTTCTGCAGAAGATATGCATAGACTCTCTTCATGGTCGGATTTTTCTCCGGCAGTTTCAGTTCCTTTGGCTCTTTCGGTTCTTTTCTTTCCTCTGTCTGTTCTTTTTCTACAGACTGCCGTCCTTTCTCCGCTCTTCCCGGTTTTCTTTTTGTCTCCTGTCCTTTTCCCCGTTCAATAAGCTGCCCCTGTTCTCCATCCAGCAGGTAGCTTACCGCCTCCGGGTAGGACATCCCAAAGAATTCCTGCATGAAATCAATGGCATGGCTTCCAACCTGTCTGCTGTGGCGATACCAACTGCTCCCCCGGAAAGTCACACTCCTGTGCCGTTTCCAGCGCCATTCATTCCCGGAACGCTCCACCTCCTCATGCTCCCGGCGAAGGATGTCCGCAATCTGTACTGCATTGGCACGCTCCTTCTGTTCCTCTGTAAAGTAAATAAAATCTCCCAATCGTACCTCCTCTCATCATTTCTACCACTCCTCCAGTGATCACTGTGTCTGTACCATGTTCTCATGGTCATCCACGGCATGTCCCTGTGCAATCTTCTTCTGCCGGATTTTTCGTGCCAGCTTTCTGTCAATCCCCTGCCTGCGTCCTCCACTCTTTCTTCCAGCCACATTCTCTTCGATGATATGTTCCAGATGCCGCATGAGCCTTGTTGCCATTAAGAACAGATCGGGGTGTGGCATATCATTCCAGTGTTCTAAAAAATACGCTGCATAAATATTTCCCTGCTCTGCGGATTTTAAAAAATAATCGTATGCCAGTTCCTTGTCCTGCTGGACATCCTTTCCGATCAGATACACTTTCCCAAGGGCATATTGTGCATACTGGTTTCCGGTGTCTGCCGCCATCTTCAGATAATGCAGTGCCAGTTCCGTGTTCTTTGGCAGTTCTTCTCCGGCAAGATAAAGTTTCCCTAACCTGTATGCTGCAAATTGATTTTTCTGTTTCGCAGCCAGTGTCAGATACTGTATGGCTGCCGGAATGTTTTTAGTGTCCTCTTCCAGATATATTTTCCCAAGCTGATACTGTGCATAGCTGTTTCTGGCATCTGCGGCACGTTTCAGGTGGAACACTGCTTTTTCCATGTCCTCTGCTACCAGTGTGCCTTCCCTGTACAACCGTCCGATTGCATAATCCGCAAACGGATTTTCCTGTGCGGCTGATTCTTCCAGCCACTTTACCGCTTTTGCAATCTTTGCGTAATCCGGTGCTGTCCCAGACTCCCCGCTTAACTTTTGGCTCTCCTGTCTGATATAGAGTCTGGCAAGCTGATAGGAGGCATGGGTGTTGCCATAATCAGATGCCTTTGTCAGATAATGTTCCGCTTTCGTTTCGTCTGCCTCTGTCCCGATCCCATGCAGATACATGCAGCCGATACGATACCAGAGCGTATCATCCTTTGATCTTTTCTCAAGATTCAGAAAACCTAGAAAGGCTACACGATAACAATTTTCCGACTTTTCCTGATTTTTCTCTGTTCCGCATCCTGTCTCATACAGTTTTCCAAGTTCATACGCCGCATAGGGATTTCCCTTGCTGTAAGAACGGAACAGCAGACTATATGCGGTTTCCTCATCCTGCTCCACTCCTTTCCCCTGCAGATAGAGCATGCCAAGGGAATAGAGCGCATACTTATGTTCCTTTGCTGCCGCCTTGGAAAACCACTCCCCTGCCTGTTCCAGTTTCTCGTCTGTACCAAGTCCGTACTGATACATTTTTCCAATGCGGTATTCCAGATAGGTGTTACTTTTCTTCTGCTCTACATAATGCATTGCCGCCAATGCTTTTTTGTACCACACATCTGCCTTTTCTTTGTCTGCCTCACATCCAATGCCCTGTGCATAAATCTTTCCCATGTCGTGCATGGCATACGCATTTCCCTGCTCTGCCTCTTCCAGCATGATCTCATGGGCTGCCTCCTCATCCGGTTCTGCCTCCATCGTGCCATAGAGATATTCCCTCGCTTCTTTATACCGGTCCGTCCATCTGGCAAAATAAGAAGCGGATTCCCCATGCTCTTCTTCCTGCCTGTCTGGTTCCTGCTCCTCCATCTGTCCAGGCAGGATATCCGGCATGTCCTCCCCCTGCAATGCGGCAAGGCTTTCTGTCTGCTGTTCGGATATCTCTTCCAGCCGTTCTATTCCTGTTTCCGCTTCTTCCAGATACAGATACCCTTCTCCAAAACGGACTGCCTCACGGATGACCATGTTTTTAACGCTCTTTAGCTCCTTCTGCTGTGACAGCGGTATCATCTCTATTTCCGAATCTTTATAGTAATGCTGTATCTCCTCCCTGCTTTTTTGCCATGCCTGATAGCATTCTGCCACACGCTCTTCCTTTGCCAGTTCATCTACAATGTCATTTACGATGGCCTTCACATCTGCCATTAAGTATCCATACACCTTTTTCCCTCCGGTATTTTTTAACCGTCTGGATAAAAGCTGCATCTGCTCTGCAATCTTGAGATTATGACAGACTCCCTCCTGCATTTGTTGCAACAAAAAAAGCAGACTTTTTTCTGCCTGCTCTTTTAACTGGTTTCTCTGTTCGGTTGCCTTCTCATAGATGCTTAGAAACTCCTGCCGGAAAATATCATGTGCGTATGCAGAACGCATGGCATCAATTCCCTTTGCCGTCAAGTATCCCTCGGACGGATCAGAAGAATAGACCACCAGATGCACATGGGGATGATGGGATTCATTGTGGAATGCCGCATACCATTTCAGGTTCCGGCTGTCTATCTTACAATTCTCACACAGCAACTGCACCCTGCTCCTCAACAGTGCCTGCCACTGGGCGGCACTGTCATAGCCTAACCGCTCGGCATCCTCCCTCCGCAGGCTGATGACATTCGTCCAGATCACACCGGGATGATTTGCCACCTCTTCTGCCACACGGGACAGCACCACTGGTTCTCCCTCATTTGAAAACAGACCGTGAGTACCTATGATTTCTACTCCCGGTCTGTTTGCCAGATAATCCATGTAATTTTTCTTTTTCGCTATGATGTCAAGGTTATTCTCCAACGCCTGCGTGATAAACTCCGATGCATTTTCTCTGGTTGGTCTTTGGATATAATCGTGATACTCATGCATCCGGTTCGCATCGGGAATCTTTGCCAGAATATCTTCAATCAGACTTTTCTGCCGGTCGGTGGCTGGCAGTGAAGATGTCGTGCTGCCTACCTTCTCCACGCCCTCACGGGTGCCGATGTAATTGATGTAATTGGCAAGGTGTGCGGGCGGGGAGTTTTTGAGGTAGTTGCAGCGTAGGATAAGTTTGGGCATGGTGTCCTCCTTATTGGTCTGTCCCTAATTCCTTTTTCAGCTTTTCTGCTATTTTATTGAAATAATCTCTTTCTCCAATAAAATGCATATCGCCAACTGCCTGATATATATTCAATATTTCCAGAACACTCTTATAGTCGTTGCCTCCTCTTTTGTTTTCAACAAGTGCTTTCACAACATCATCAAATCTGCTTTTATCCTTTTTATAGGTTGCCAGAAGCATCTCCAGATCATCTATTGTCATAATATAACATCTTGGATCTTGCTCAAATATTTCCGGCAATGAGCCGACTATCATCTGTGTATTGGTCATACTCTCATACAAAAGAAAAACCTTTATTACAGGTTTCTCTCCTTTATATTCCTGCTCTGATGCCTTCAACTGCTCATATGCCTCTTTTATGTTCCTGTTATAAAATATATCAATCTGCCCAACATCCGGCACCTGCTGTTTTGCTCCCAGTCCAAGTAATCCTGATTTTAATTCAAACAAAAATACCGCTTCATCCACTTCAACATAATAATCAGCACTCTTTTTTCTTTCCTCTGGAATCTTATGCCATGAATTCTTGGGCAGATATAAACCTGCCAGTTCTTCAAAGTAATCCTCAAACATCTCTCCAAAAGCAATTATAAATTTGGTTCCCCAATGATTGTTGTGATAGTAATCCCGAATCAGCCAGTACAATCCATCTGCTATCATCATCTGTACCAAATAGAAACTGACTGCAATCGTTTCTTTCGTCTTTTGCGTAATCACAAATGGTTTGTTGTAGAAAATCTGTTTTCGCAATGATGAGTTTCTCACCTGTTCATAGGTCACAGAATAATAACTTATAACCCGCTCCAGATTTTTCTTTGTCAGGATGCTATTTTCTTTTTTTCTATATAACTCTTCCGGTGCGCTTAATGGATCTGGATGAATAGAACACAGCCACCAGATAATCCATTCTACTGCTAACAATTCCTCTGCTGTAAGTCCAAATAATTCGTTTGTAATCACATTGATATCAACTATTTTTTCCCTGTTAATATTAGGCGAACCGATCAGCATATGGTAATTGCGGTTATAGTTCTGATATATCCATGCCGGATTTGCGTATTTAAATTGTTCATATGACATTCCCATCAAATATTTGAATATACTAGGCAGTCCATTATTTCCAATATATTCACTTCCTGAATGCTTATTTTCATACCCACGATACAGGTTGACCACTCTTCCTGCTAATTGTTCTGTCATAATATCATTTCTGTAATCATTGGAATTCGTGATAGAAAGATATGCCATGTTTGGAATATCCCATGCCGATAACATGACTTTTGCCTGCTTATGTATAAAACCATGCTGAATAATGTTTAAAGGAAATGTAATATTACATACCAAATGTTCATCTAATTTTTCTACTTGATTTTTATATATTTCAATAGATTTTTCTGCAAAAAAATAGATAAAATCTCTGGTAGCATAGTTCTTAATGAACCCTTCAAAATCTTTCAACTATGTTTCCTCCTCATAAATTCACAGCTTTTAAGAGTACAGAAAAGACCACTACCGAAGTAATGGTCCTGTATTCCCTTCTGTGATGTACTCTGTAAAGGGTGGTTTCTGCCACCTGAATACATAACGGCTGGCGGCTCATTTGTGGTGAATGTATGCAGCCGAAAGGCGGTGGTCAATCAATAGAATCCAGTATTTTCTTGATGGGCACACAGTACAGAGTATGAAAAAGCTGCTGAAACTCTCCTTTTCTGGATTGTTCAGCAGCTTTTTATGTAAAATCCTTTGCAAATATATCTGCCCCCACGCAGGGTTCCTTGTGCTGAGCAAATCTGTTAGAATAATCGGAATAAGTCGAACAGAATTATTCTATTCTCACATCAACCTTTTCGATATGGACATAAACCATTGGTAGAGTAACGATTATTTGGTTTCTCGGCTTTCGGGTGTTCTCAACGTAATAGCATACACTGTTTCCGCTTTTCCATCGGTTATGTTTCCACCGTATCGGAATAGTTCTGGCACTTTAATCGGGGCTGAACTCCTTATCAGTGATAACATAATTAAATTCATTTGTGCCGAAGATTTCTTTATCTAAATCTGTAATGGTAAATGTAGTTCCATCAAATTTCATATTTCCGCTGGTGCTATCAATGGTTGTATCGTTTTCCACAGTATTCAGATAAGCAATCCGGTCTCTGCCATGCAGTTCATAGGCTTGCCAACCATCCACCCCCTGAAAATAGGCTGTAACCTTGGCAAATGGTTCATCATTCTCCTTTTTGCAAATGAGATAACTGCTGCTATCCTCAGATACCCATGTAGCAGTCATTCCCCAAGGACCTTCCTTGCTGACATATTCTCCGAATTCATGATTGTTTGTCCAGGTAATTCCCAGGTAAGTCATAAATCCTACAACTACCAAGACAGCTACCAGAGCTACTGCAAGGATAACACCAATTACAGTCTTAGTTTTCTTTTTCATCTAAATCACTCCTTCTTAAATTTGTCTGTTAAGAAATTTTTGATTTAGCTTACGCTCACATTATATCAATATTCAAAAGGATAGTCAATTTAATCCGTCTAAGGGCGCACTTACTCACCACTCAAAAGTGGGCGGTGCTACTGCCTGCGGCAGTCGTGCGCTCTCCGAGGGGGGACGGTTGCCTTCTTCGGCAGGTAGCACTATGCAGCCAAGAGGGGTTGACACCCCTCTGTTTTTACAAAGCCGTATTGCAATGCGAAATATCCCCTTGACAAATCGACTCCTGATAATTAATTTTTTTCTAACTCTCTCAACAACTCATCTGGGAGAATTACTTTTACTCTTGAATGCTTAAAATCAGCCGGATTTCGTGTAACAATATAATCTGCCATAGACTCAACTGCACATTCTTCCTGCAGACCATCTTCAAAATCTGAAAATGCATTGTTTTCCAATGCAGCTACTATCTTCTTTTCATTCAAGTCAGAAATCTGAAATATCTCACATAAATTTTTCAGAAGAAATCTTCTTTCTTCCTGACTGAAATTTTTTCTAAGAATATAAAACAAGTTTGGTATGCTATGTGCCGCAAGTATTCCTGTTATTTCCCTTGCCGCACATTTTTCCATAATTCTTTTTGCATCATCAGCATATGGTTCCCGATTGGCAAGTGCATCTATAATAATATTTGTGTCAACCAATATTACCATACTTTTCCTCCCTTGCCTCCTGTAATTCCTTGTCTGCGTCAAAATCTTCTGGTAATCTTCCGCTGAACTTCAGCACATTCTGGAGTGCTTCCATTGCCTGTTTCTTATCTGCAGGTCTGTTGGATGACATTTCCTCAAGATTCTGAAGAATATTAATCACATAAAACATTTTTTCATCTGGAATACGTTCTATCAATTCAACTGCCCGTTCCTTCATCTGTGTCATCATGTACCACTCCTTCCTTTTCTTTTATCATACTGTAAGTCTTACCGCATTTCAATAAATTATTTCTTAAAAACGATCCCCCTGCTGATATTGATATGCCTCCTCAAACCTCACTGCTCCATTGATCCGTTTCACCTCTTCTGCACACTTCGCCTGCAGCTTTCCGAGTGCCTGCTCATCCACACCATGGCTGTATGCGATCACATGGGACAGCTTGGAAGTTTCCACTGCAAGTTTATACATTGCCCGAGCCATGCGGTTCTCGCTGTCCTTTACCGTTGCATGCATGACAGAGGAGATGGTTGTCAGCATATAATTTTCTATTTTCTCCGAAGTGAGATATCCGATATAAAACCGCAGTGCCCGATTGACGAATTCGTTTCGTGAACGCACATCTGCCTGTGGTAACAGGGCATCTACCTGCCCCAGCAGTTCTTCTTCAATATAAAATGCTTTTCTTATCTTTTCAGTTCCCATACACTGCCTTTTCATAATTATCTTTGTAAATTTGTGTTATCAGCGGCTCGCTGTCCAGCCTTGCTATTTTTTCATAAATCTGCTCCTTTACATAAAAACAGAGCGCATAGATTTGTTTTCTATACGCTCTGACACCGGGGTTTTTATTTAGTTGTAATTGTGGTAATGGTTATTTAGCCCAAATTGAAGTGATTGTATTTTATACTGATACATCAATAGAATTACGAACTAACCTATTACCATTTTTTACAAGAGTAGATTCCACTGATTCTCTTGTAACGTTATCAAGAAT